>Ga0209344_10002909_pt1 | contig 17885 bp, 16 predicted proteins | sample Cruoilmetagenom6_FD_187293 | JGI IMG/M metagenome (GOLD analysis project Ga0209344, IMG submission 187293) | Oil polluted marine microbial communities from Coal Oil Point, Santa Barbara, California, USA - Santa Barbara Oil Seep Sample 6 (SPAdes)... | ecosystem: Environmental > Aquatic > Marine... | reverse complement strand
CGCGGAATGGATTGCATCACAGGTTCTGCTTCTGCTTGATGGCTGGCCGATTTGGGCATTGCAAACTGGCGTCGCGGTTCTGGCAACCGTTTTCACACTGATCATGTCCAATGTGGGCGCGACAGTGTTGCTAGTCCCCTTGGCAATCTCCATCGCAGTTGCTGCGGGTGGTGACCCGGCAATTTTCGCCATGACAGTCGCTATTTCGACATCAAACTCATTCCTGATCCCGACACATCAGGTGAACGCTTTGATCATGGGCCCTGCAGGCTACCGCGTGAAAGACTTCGTCAAAACCGGCGGCATCATGACGCTTTTGTTCCTTGTGGTTTCCATGGTGATGATGAACCTCGTGTTTGGGTAAGGTGGGCGAAAGCCCACGCTACACGCTGTCTGCTTTGGGTCTAAATTGACCAAGTTCTGCATCACAACCAATATCAACTTTATAAGCAAAAGGGGCATCGGGACAAGCCGACACCCCTTGGGCACTATCTCACACGCTGGAACATATGTTTCAGCGCGGTCTTGACGGTATAGAACTACGCGCTGTGTTTCTTCCGGCGACGGAGTGCAACGATAGCACCCAAGCCAGACAAGAGAAGCAAGCCCCCGGCCGGTAGCGGGACGGGAGACGGTGCTGCGACTTGTTCGGTTTCAAATGACAGAGTCATATCAAAAACGCCTGAGCGTCCAACAGCATTGCCAGCAAGAGTTACGCCGAATATTGATGCTCCATTATTTATGAGGTCATTTATGAACGATGCAGACAGAGCCAAGCTGCCCGAGCTGGGGGCAAAGAACCCTGTGCCGATCAAGTCTAAGGAGGGAGTGCCGTCGGCGATCTCTGCAAAACCATTTCCAGAATATCCATAAGCAGAAACATCTATGCCTGAATTAAAGCTCAATATGTTTGAATAGTTGATTGTGGCAGAAACAACCTCTTCACCAGCACCAACGCCCGAGAGGTCGACTTCTATGAAGGAGTTTGTCGCAAAGTTGTTGACATTCATGAATACTTCGAAAAATCCATCTTGGGTAGGTCCAAAATCTACATTGTTGACGTCACGCACACGACCAGAAACCTCAACAGTCGGGTTGTACGTGGCGGCTCCAGCGTCACCACTGATTAAAGCTAGCGCCACTGCAACGCCTACAGAACAAAACTTCATAATATTTCCTCTCTTAAACTCGTTACTGCCACTTCTAAACTCGTTACTGCCACTTCGGGTCTGCCCTAAAACATAACAAACCAGCAACATTCAGAACTACAAAAAATAAACGTTCGCTGGCATAATGCAAGAAAAACTAGGGTCACGTCACGACAAACCAGTAGTGGACATTAAAGCGGCTGCGAACAAGACTGGCTTTGTTCGCACAACAGACATTTATGTTGCGTATGATGCGGAAGTGATTGTTAATGCAAAATTTTATCCCAAATCTGACCTTCAACGCATATCATGGATGGCGCGTTCTGATACTGAATTGATCTTTCAAGGCATTTAACACATCACAACAATGTGATCGGCTGGATGCCTCGCAGTAGATATAGTCACCCCATAATATAAAATTGCTGAGGCGGAAGCACAGGAGTATTACGAGTAGCATTTTAGAAACTATGTAAACAATTAGATTTTGACTTTTAACAGCCAGATAAAAATATTATTGGAGGATAAATATGAAGCTAGTTATAAAATTTACAATCAAATAATTTCGACTTTTAACAAGAAATTGTTCAAACAAAAGAAAGGTATATTATGAAACTTATTAGTACATTCAATAAAATCGTACTTACCTCTGTCATAGTCTCGTTGTCGGTTACTTCGACTGCAATGGCTAAAGGTAAAAAACCAAAACCCTCGTTTGCTGCTGATCCAAAGATAGTAATTAAAACGTTCAATGGGAAAACATGGATGTGGTCAAAAGGCGGATCATACTGGGGGGCTGGCGGTAAATTCGAGGCTGTTTGGGACGAGTCAGTAGGCCTTGGAAAATGGTATGTCACCACAAAAGGCACGCTTTGTTATGAAGCAGTTTGGTATGGCCCGGGCGAGAGTGATGACGTCATAAAGCGCTGTTGGGATCATGTCACAGATGAGGATGGCTTTCTATGGCAGCAAAGCACAAAGAAAGCGGACATAAAAAAGTGGGGTTGGTACGTATTTGTCCCTTCAAAAAAACTTGAAAAAGGTAACAAGATCAAGTCGCAAGCTAACAAGCTAAAGAGAGCAAACGGCATTTAATAGCTCTTTGCTCAAAGCCCATTTTATCCCGCAAAGCAAACTCTCGTTAGTGATACCTTTATACCAAACAGCCCGCATGTCTGCCCCGATCTTCGAACGTTGTGAATGTGACTAAACAACTGTTGCAACTGACCTTGAAGCTTCATATAGCAAGCTTATTTTGGTAGACATTCAAGGTTTGTTATATTGGGATAATATTTTAATTACAACACCTTAACATAGCGTCCCAACTGGGACACCACTCTAAAATCACCTACACCTATATATCAACAGGCTCCACCGTCAATTCCAGCGCAGGTGGCGGTACATCCTTCAGATCACTCACATCCAGCGGCCCGTCAGGTTTGCCCAAACGATACCGCGTGACCCAGTGCAAACGGTTTTCCGCCCGCGTGATCGCCACATATGCCAGACGTTTCCACATCGGAATGCCCGCTTCCATCCGGCCTGCACGCGATGCCGCATAGATATCGGGCGCAAAGACCTGTACTTCAGGCCATTGCGAGCCTTGTGCCTTGTGAATAGTACAGGCCGCCCCGTGCAAAAAGCTTGCCCCCATACGGGCGGCATAAGGGATAAACGGTTCTTCCTGATCGGGTGCTTCAATCTTGATGATGGTGGCCGCCGAAACATAGGGGTCTACCGCACCTATAACATTGAGGCGTGAAAAACCCGGCTTGCGCCCCTCGCCAAGATAAACCACCTGTGCGCCCTTGATCAGACCGCGCGCTTCCAGATCAAGCCGCTTCTTGCGGTGCTTTGCGGGTAACTCGATACCGTCACAAATCAGAGGCTCGCCCGGCAACAGCATATCGCCGGGGGCATCATATGCATTGCGAAATGCCTGTATCAGACGAATGCGGGTGGCATTGCGCCAGCACAATACGGGCGAACGCGCCATCAGGCCGGCTTCTACACGCGGGGCAATCACGACGCGGTCATCTTTTCCTGCAGCCGCTTCAATCATCCGTTCAAAAGCTTCAAAGCTTAAGTCCGGATCGGACAAGGCATGTGCCAAATCAAGAATGGGATTGTCCTGCTCTTGCCGGTGTACGCGGTGAAGCACCAGTTTGCGTTTCTCGTTGACCTTATCAAAAGACATAGAGCCTGATTGCCCGACAGGGGCAAGTTGCGCCGGATCTCCAAACAGAATCAGGGTCGAGAAAATATCGCAAAGATCGTCGTATTGCTTGTCGTCGAGCATAGACGACTCGTCGATGAACCCGATATCCAGCGGCTCTTCACGCCGCTTCCAACCGATGATAAAATCCGAGCCGCGCACCCCCGCAGCGGCCAAAGCGCCCGGAATGGATTTGTTTGTCTTGTAGAACAACGCCGCGCGATCAAGAGCAGTATCTGTTATGCCCTCTATTTCAGGTCGTTCGCCGTTTCCTGCCAACCATTCCGCTATTTTCTCATAATCGGGATCATAAAGCGGCGTGTATAAGATGCGATGGATTGTGGTCGCGGCAACCCGGTGATTGCGCAAAACGCTGGCAGCTTTGTTTGTGGGTGCCAATATCGCCAGCGTGCGGCGGTCTTTGCGCGGCTTGCCTTCATAATCGCCCGAGATAATATCAACGCCCGCTTCATTCAAAGCTTCGCCCAACTTTGCCAGCAACATTGTTTTACCGGAACCGGCCTTGCCCAGTACGGCATAGATTTGCGTTTTGCCCCCATCTGGCAGCAAGGTTGCATTGTCTATATCGACACCGGCACGCCGGAGCGCGTCACTTATCGTGTCATAGGCAAGTGCCTGATCTTCGGAAAATTGCATACCTGCGGGATTCTCTTTGTAGCTCTATCCCAATGTATTCCCATGTACTTGCTATGGCCAGAGGATTAGCGCTTGAATTAAACAACATATGCCGGCTGCAAAAATTCAGGTGTGTCGCCCGGACAGCAGTCAGGAATATCTACATGTTCGCATTCACATGCCATTTCGGACGCTGCTATATGCATAGTATCATCCAACTGTTCCGCTAGTTTTGCCATACGATTGTCTTTGGCAAATTTTCGCAAGTCTGCCAGAACGCTTATCATCCAATTTTCTGTCATTTCGCCCCCACGGCAATTATACTCTTCACACATAGCCTTATCCTTGTGAAAAATAGTTAACAGAAAGTTAATTTCCACTTAAAGGTTATCTAATTCACATAAAAGTAATGAAAATTTTATATTTAAATACATTATTATCATAATGTTAATTCGAATAACGTTACCGTTTGGGCTTTAACGTCATTTAACAACAAGGCAAAAATACATAACGCCTTGTTGTTTGTTCAATTTAAGGTTGTAGCGATGATTTAAGTAAAATCACACATCTCTTACATTTTCAGACTTGGGATAATCTGTTTTTTGCGTGACACAATGCCGGGTAAAACAACTGCATCGCCTGAAACTTTTGCATCGAACGATTTTTCGGCAATTTGTTTGACGGTTTCGTTTGGTATTAACAACGTGGCTTCTTCGTTCAATATATCAACGACAAACAACAGTACCTGATCGACACCATCCTCAGACGCCACTGCTGCCATTTCCGCAATCAAGCCGGACTTGCGGGACAGTACAGTCTCGGGGCTGGTGGTTTCCAAAACTGACACACGTAACTTCGTCGCCCCTACATCAAACTGTTTACTGTCCAAACGCAATAATTCCGCTTCTGAAAAATGTGACACATCCGATTTGGCTGCAAACATTTCGGCCGCATAAGCAGCAATATCAAGATCCAGCTCTGCGGCCAAAGCTTGCGCGATTTCAACATCGACATCCGTCGTGGTCGGGCTGCGGAATTCCAGTGTATCAGATATGATGCATGACAAGATCAAACCTTTGATCGCGTCAGGCGCTGTTGCCAGTTCCTCACCCATCATATTGGCCATAACAGTCGCAGTAGAGGCCACCGGTTCGATTGTGACATTAATCGGTTGATTGGTTTTCAAACCACCAACCAGCATGTGATGGTCAATGATTTCAATAATGGTGGCGTCGTTGATATGTTCGGGCAATTCAGCAGGGTTGTTGGTGTCTACAATGACAACCATATCATCCGCATTGACATCTTCCAAAAGCGCTGGCGTGTCATAGCCCCAGCGCTTTAAAACAAATGCCGCTTCTGTATTGGGTGTCCCCAGAACATAAGGCGTGGTTTCCAGTTCTTTGGTTTCCAAAAACCAGCTCCAGATAATTGCGGAACCGGTTGCGTCTGTATCAGGGGCTTTGTGCCCGAAAACTTTGATCATGTCTCTACCATTTGATAAGAAATTCGCGGCCCTTATAGGCCCGCATATAGATGGTGTCACCCCTATATCGGCAGCTAAGATTGTCGCTAATTTATCCTAAATGGGCAATTGCATTGGAATAGTAGCTCAGCAATTCCGCTTCATCAGGTTGCACGCTGTATTTCCCATCATTCAGCAGGATTATTTTCCGCAGCAGCAACATGCGCAAACCGACCTCGACCGCATATTCAAAATTCTTGTGCGGAATATGCATATAGGCCCCATTTGCCAGTAATCGCTGCAATACTATATTACATTTTTTAACGATATCTTCCGAGCTAAGGGATGTTTTCTGATTAGTCAAAAAGACCCGTGCCACTAATGATACAGGTAAAATCGGGATTACAGCCCCGACTTTAGTCATCAATTCCTTGCCCAGCGCCTTGGTCATTGCATCCTGTTTACGATGCCCGTGGGTTTTCAAAAACTCTTTAAAGGAAATCGGCGCGCCGAAACTGACGCTGGCATAACCAAAGCGGTAGAATTTTCCGGTCACACGCAACCGCATTTGCCGCCCGACAAAGAGCAGGAAAGCGCGGAATTTTACCAATCCGCTGGTTCTAACGCCTTTTTCCGACGCCAAAAGAACCCGATCTTCCAAAACCCGGTCATAGTTCAGCCCAACCGGAACAAAACAGATATCCCGACTGGTTTGAGGGTCAAAACCGGCAACCATATAACTGATCAGACCCAGTTTTGGCGGTTTTAACTTGCCGTCCCGTGACAGACCACCCTCCGGGAACACCGCTTGCGCGACACCCGCTTCGGTTGCCATTTGCACATAACGGGCCAAAACACGGCGATATAGCTGATTGCGAGACTTGCGGCGGATAAAATAGGCCCCCAAGCTGCTGATCAATTGCTTTAGTGGCCAAACCCGCGCCCATTCGCCCACCGCATAAGACAGCGCCGAACGCGATGCCGCAAGATAAGTTACTAGGATATAGTCCATATTGGAACGGTGGTTCATAACAAAAACCACCGTTGCATCCGGATCAACGTCTTTAAGTGCCGTTTCGTCCACATATCCCAAACGCACACGGTACAAAGACCGCGACAACCAGCGGGCAATTTTTATCGCGATGCTGAAATACCAGGTTGCCGAAAACGACGGTACAATTTCGCGCGCATAACGATGTGCCATTTGTTCAGCCACGGGATAGGGTATCTGTTCGGTTTGGGCGTGTTCGACAATCGCCTCAATCACCTGCGGATCATAGGCCAACCGATCAATCATCACCCGCCGTTTGGTCAGCTTAAAGGGTTGAATTTTCAACTGTAGCCGCTCATTCAGAATTTTGATGGCCTTGTTCATCCGGTGTCTTAAATACCACCGTACTGTTGGCATAAGGATACGGTCCAATAGCCCTATCAGGGCCAAAGCCCCGGCCAACCAAACTGTCCAGACTGGTATTTCTATTGTTTCGAACATGCCATATACGTATCAGGAAAATGAAAATTCCAAAGCAGAAAGAGCAGGTTCTTGATGAAGTATCGCAATCTTGGGGCAAACGGCCCGAAAATCAGTGCAATCGGGTTAGGTTGCATGAGTTTTGCCGGTTTCTTTGGCCCGACGGATGACAAAACCAGTTTTGAGTGTCTGGACGCTGCAGTTGATATGGGTATCGACTTTCTGGATACAGCTGATGTTTACGGCATGGGTAAATCCGAAACTGTGCTGGGTACATTCATCAAGGATCATCCCAACAGGTTCAAAATCGCTACCAAATGCGGCATCGTTGTGAAACCCCAGCGTGGATATAACAACTCTGAGGCTTATATCCGCAATGCGCTTGCAGGGTCATTTAAGCGGCTGGGCGTGGATTATGTTGACCTTTATTACATACATCGCCGTGATCAATCCTGCCCGATTGAAGAGGTTGCACTGACAATGGGCAGGCTGATCGATGAAGGCAAGATCGGCGGTTGGGGCCTATCGGAAGTTTCGCCCACAACAATTCGCCGCGCCCATGCGGTGACGCCCGTGATGGCTGTGCAAAGCGAATACTCTTTATGGACACGTATGCCCGAATTGGGTGTTTTACAGACATGCGAAGAGTTGGGCATTACCTTTGTTCCCTTTTCACCCGTTGCACGCGGGATGTTTGCCGAAAACTTTCCGGTTCTGAATGATTTTTCCGAAACTGATTTCCGGCTGAATATTCCACGTTTCCAAGAACCGAACTATTCAGACAACTGCCGCGTCATTGACGGCTTTAAGTCTTATTGTGCCGATATGGGTTGGGCAGTGTCGGCCGCAGCCCTTGCCTGGATATTGGATCAGAACGCAACCATGGTTCCAATCCCTGCAACCCGCTATGCAAAACACTTGAATGAATGGATGCAAGCATTTGAAATTACGTTTAATAATGAAACACGCGCAGACATAAACCGCCTATTACCCATCGGCTTTGCATATGGTGATCGTTATAATGAAGCGTTATGGAACGGGCCGGAAAAATACAGCTAACGTTTGGTAAATACCAAAAGATTTGTCAGCTTGTCGGCCGATACCAATAAACTACCGCAATCGGTCTCGGCCCCTTTTGGCCCGCTTTGGCAGTAATCATATGCACCCATATCAAGGTTCAGGGCCATGAACGGGTTTAGTGCATCCTGAACCTGCCTTGCGGCATCGTAGAGCGTTTCGGATTGACCGGTTTCCCATATCCCGAAACTGCCATCCTGAAAGGTCACCAATAACCGCCGTTTGAAAGATGGCGCGTCTTCTATATCCTGCAAATCCAGAGCACCGCCAAATATCAACAGATGTGATTGCAACACTGTCACACCCAGTTCTTTTGCTTTGGCAATAAAGCCGTCACGGCGCGGTTTTTCTTTTAGATTGAAGTCTTCCCCTTCTAGGCTGACATTTTCCGCATGCGATAATATCGGTGTACCGTTTTGATCAATAACCAGTACCCCGTCCCAATTCTGGTACCTGCGCGAAACCGTCTTACCTGCCTGAATAACCAGCCCCTCGATACCAAAACGGTCTCCGCTGGAATATGTGCCTGTAACGGTTAACATGTGATCGCTGCCGGTCTGCACCCCGTCGGGTAACACCCGCAAATCTATGGACAGATCACCTTGGCAAGAATGGACCAATACAGAGGGTGGTAAGGTGCAATCTTGTGCGAATGCAGAGGTAAGCGATCCCAAAGTTAGGCTGATCGCGCATATACTACACTGCAATAATCGCAAAGCCACGTAAACTCTCCTGCTATTTCCATGAAACTCTGCCAGATATAATACGTCATGCCAAACCACCAATATGTCACGGTCGGTAAAAAACTGCTTATGTGATCCCATGGCTGCCCGAGTACCCATTTACCGCAGGTGGTTCCCACCCCTTAAGCGCATCTTGTTCTGGCTTGTAAATGTCCACCTGTAATGGGTAACAGGCGGCCGTGTCACTTGAATGTGTGGAACTGCAATCCCCGCCGGGGCACGCAGACAAGCCGCCTATCAGGTCTATTTCGGCAAAAAATTCTATAAAGTCATCAGGTTGTACCGGGCTGGCTTTCATAAAATACTGCTTGGTGTCAGGCATAAACCCCGTGCACATGAACACATTCAACACATCATGCACCAAAGGTTCCGCTTGTTTTAATGAAATGCCACGTTCCGCCGCCAAGGCCCGCGTCAGGTTCGAGTGGCAACAATAGTGATAATCGGTGCCGGTAAGCACATCATTGGTATAAGGATCACACCGTGTACCGATCACATCATGCACCGAACCGCCATACTCATCCCATCCGTACCAATCCAGCGTGTCATAAGTCACCGTTGCCATCGGGCGCATTGCGGGAAAACTTGACCACATCCGATCACCCGTACTGATATGCGTGCCGTGCAGGGCGCGGGTTTTGCCTGAATAAAACTTCTCGTTCAAATCATGCGCATTCCACAGGTTCAAGTCACCCACTTGCGGGCCGTTTATGCTGACAATACGAAAGAAATGACCTGCGGGAACATGAAAGCAAGCAGCATCGCGCGGCTGTACAATCACTGTATCGATTAAAGCCACGGTTTTGCGTGCTGACGCGTAAAGTGCCATATCCGGTTGGGGCAACGTATCAATGGGATAGCATACGTTCGGGGGTATCTTGCGCAACTCTTCTGCATTTAGCGGGGCGGGATTGTGCGGTTTATATTTCATCGGTGATACTTTTCCGGCTAGATTTTTGGGAAGTTTGACACATAAAAACCGATCAACAAAGCAAAACTGTCTTTGTTATGCGCAAAGTGCCAAATTCACATAGGCTGTTGACCTCTAATACGGCGTCCTACATCTTGCTGTCATTATAAAAGGGTTAATTCATGAATGAAGAAGGTCTAATTCTGATCGCGGTTATAATGGGCGCATATCTGTTTTTAATGCCGCTTATAGCATTTCTCATCGCAAAAGCTGCCAGCAACAAAGTCAGAGTGTTGGAAGCGGAAATAGAGCGTCTGAAACTTCGACCCGAAAGCCGGACAAAGACCGCTGATAAGCCAGTTGCAAGCAAACCGAAAATCGCGGCAGAAACAACCGTAACACCAACAAAAACCAAGGCCCCATGGACACCGCCGGAGCAAAAAGCAGCTCAAGCGGACAAAGCTCAGAAAACTGCCGCACCGGTTGCCCCGCCTGTAACCAAAGGCCCTGCATTCTTTGATCGAATGGCTGCCAATTTCAAAGCCAACTGGATTATCTGGCTTGCAGGTCTTTCGCTTGCACTGGGCGGCCTGTTCATCGTTCAATACGGTCTTGAACGCGGCTTTTTAGGGCCCAAAGCCCGTGTTATCAGCGCCTTGTGCTTTGGAGCAGCGTTGCTGGGCGTTGCCCAATACCTGCGCCGATTGCCCAATATGGGCATGAATGGCTGGTTTACAGTGCCTGTGGCCCTTGCAGCAGGCGGCATCGCTTCCTTGTTTGGTGCTGTGGTCTCAGCCCATATCCTGTATGACCTGACCAGCCCGTCAGTTGGTTTTGCCTCAATGGTGTTTGTGTCTTTTCTGGCTATCGGGGCAGGCTTGATCTACGGCCCCGTACTGGCTGTTATCGGCATCCTTGGCGCGTTCATCTCACCGTTTATTGTCTCAACGGGTGAAGCCAATGCGATCATGTATCTTTATTTCCTGACGGTTCTCATTGCCGCCCTGACTGTAGAGCGCATGCGCCGTTGGATATGGCTGTCAGCCCTAGCTGTTGGCTTCGCGCTATTCGCGGGTTTTGGCCTGAACGAAGCGATCCCCGACCAACCCTATTTGGCAGCTTATATCATCACGATGATCGTGGCCGTTACCACTATCCCGGCCTTTGGCATATGGCCGCAATGGGGTCACACCGAAATGGTAGACGAGAAAACGATGGGGAATGTTGCCATTCATTATCCCACGATCTTAACGGTTCTGACCGCAGCGGCAGGCACTGCATTGCTTTGCCTCACTGCCAATGACAGCCTTATCCTGTGGCAATCCGCACTTCTTATGTTTCTGGCACTCACATTCTGGGCTATATTCTGGTGCAATCGCGCTCAAAATCTGGACCAAATGGCCGTCATCTTTAGTGCGGGCCTGTTATTTATCGCATGCATTGACAACCCGTTGATGCGCTATGGATTGGATCTTGACCTCCCTCGCCATTTCACATTCGCAAGTATCGTCACAGCCATAACAGCAACGTTCTTTATGGCCGCCGCATTCTGGCGCACACCGCGATCTGTGCGGCCGCTCTATTGGGTTGCCTGCGGGGCATTTGCGCCGGTTTTGGCATATTTCCTGACATATGCAACATGGCACGATCTTGCCCCGATCAACGATACCGTTTGGGCGTTCATTGCCATCGTGCTGGCCCTATTCCTGGCCGGAGCCGCCCTGTTAATGTTGCGCGGTCATATCCGCCAAAGGCGTACGGCCTCTGATCTATTCTTTGCCGGTATGCTGATCACAACTTCCTTTGCAGCATATCTGACCATAGATTTAAACTACCTGTCGCATATCGCAGCCCTTCTCTCACTTTGCGCCCTCGCACTTGTGATCCGTTTCAAATACCGCTGGACGGGCTATCTGATCTGGGCATTTGTGGCCGCAAGCACAAGTCTGGTCGTATTTGATCTGCTGCCAAGCTTTTCACTTACACAGCCTGTATTGTGGGTTATCGCAGTCTTTGGCGTTATCGCCGCCCTGCTCGGCTCGGGCTATATAATGGCAAAAGCAGCCAATCTGCCAAACCGTCTGGTTTTGTACGAAACAGCTACACTTCTGACAGTTGCCCTGCTTGTCTGCGCCTTGATCGCGCGGTTCGCATCCGGTGGACATTGGCGCTTTGATCATATGGTTCTTGGCTTATATGCCACGATCTGGATTATGATGGCAGGTGTGCAATTCAGGCGCATGATTATAGACGACAGGTTAACCCGTATACGGCAAACCTTGGGATATGGTTACGGCGCACTTGGACTTGGGGCTTTGACGCTTGGCATCTTAATGTCCCCGCTACTTGATAGTCGGATCAAAGGCATATTCCCGATCGACACTGTCATGGTCGCCTATGCCCTGCCCACGATTATGGCTTACGGGCTATACCATTTCAATTTGCTGCCGAAATTCATCACCCACAAGCTGGCCCGTGGCTTTGCTGCCGTTATGGCAATTTTCGTTGCGGTCCAAGAGGTGCGCCGCTTCTGGCACGGCCCGAATATACGGCTTTATAAGGGAACAGAAGTCGGCGAATTATACACTTATACTGTCATCTTGTTAACAGCGACGGTGATCACAGTGGTACTGGCAATCACGCGCAAAAACCCGCAATTGCGCAAAATCGGTCTGGGGTTGGCTGCCTTGACCGCAGCCAAAGTGTTTTTATGGGATACCGCCGGTATGCAGGGACTTGCACGCGCGACCGTGTTTATTGCTCTTGGCCTGACACTGGCAGGAATTGGCTGGTTGCTGCAAGTTTCACAGGTTAATACACATAAAGATGAATAAATAGCTGCACATACAATCCAAAAGTGATAGCAGAGGCCTAACTTGTAAATACTTAGTTCAGACATAATTACATGTTATAGGCGAGTAGCCACAATCATCTGACAATAGGTTCACATGCCTGTATTATTCATATCTGAAGTAAAATACCTGGGCGGACCGTCACTGGATTTCATCGAGGTTGCAGTCACGACCGGTACCGACGTCTCGAATATTCAGGTTGTAATATACAACGCAAACGGCACAATCAGGTCAACAAATCCACTGGGTTCCATCGTCAGTACATTAGATGGAAAAGATGTCTATGTCATTGATACCGCAACATCCGCAACATTCACCGGCCTTGGCAAAAGTAATGCGGTAGCCCTTGTCGATAACGGCACTGTCAACAGTTTCATCTCATTTGACGACCGCCCACCGGTTACTGCAACAACAGGTCCTGCGGATGGAATGACCTCGACCCAAATCGGGCAGGCCGGGGGTGGCCGGTCATTGGAAACAGACGATGACGGTGCTTCTTATTTCACACAATCAAACCCGAACAGCGGCACAATCCCCTGCTTTACCCCCGGGACCTACATTGCAACACCCATCGGCAAACGTTTGGTTGAAGATATGGCAGCAGGCGATCTGATCATAACGCGTGACAACGGATTGCAAGCTATCCGGTGGGTCGGGTGTAAAAAGATTTCAGGCGCAAGATTATTCGCCAACCCGCATATTCATCCGGTACAAATCGACAAAGACGCTTTGGGGCCGGAACGCCCCAGCCATGCTATGATGGTTTCACCACAGCACCGGATTGTTATCGATGATGATGCCGCCGGCAAAATCTACGGTAGTCCGGAAATTTTGGTTCCCGCAATTGCGCTGCTTGCCAATGATAAAATTGCAAAGGCGGATGTCAAAAGCACAACATATATCCACCTGCTATTCGACCACCATGAAATCATATTTGCCAATGGCATCGAAACCGAAAGCTTTCATCCCGGTAAAATGATCATGAACGGGTTGGACCGCTCAGTCCAAGATGAAATATACGCGATCTATCCGGAACTTCGCTCAGGCACTATAGCTTCGGGCTACGGCCCAACAGCATTGCCTGCTTTAAGCGTTACCGAAGGGCGACATCTGGCAAATATTATCTGGGGCCGCCGTGACGCCAAATTTGATATGGTTTCATAAAAAAAAGGGGCCGCTAAGCCCCTTTTCGCAATCATATATCGCAACACCACCTACATCGTGCGCTCGACCATCTTTTTCTTGATCTCTGCAATCGCCAAAGCGGGGTTCAACCCTTTGGGGCATGTCTTGGCGCAGTTCATGATGGTATGGCAGCGGTACAGTTTGAACGGGTCTTGCAGATCGTCCAGACGTTCGCCGGTTGCCTCGTCCCGACTGTCTATAATCCAGCGGTATGCGTGCAGCAATGCAGCCGGGCCCAAGTACCGATCACCATTCCACCAATAAGATGGGCAAGATGTAGAACAACAGGCGCACATTACACATTCATACAGACCATCCAGCTTTTTGCGGTCATCGATTGATTGGCGCCACTCTTTAGCAGGCTTGTTGGTTTTGGTTTCCAGCCACGGCATAATACTGGCATGTTGCGCATAGAAATGCGTAAGATCCGGGATCAAATCCTTGACCACGGGCATATGCGGCAGCGGATAGATATTCACGTCGCCATCGACCTCATCCATCCCGTAAATACAGGCCAGCGTGTTCATCCCGTCTATGTTCATCGCACAAGATCCGCAGATCCCCTCGCGACAAGACCGGCGGAATGTCAGGGTTGGATCAATTTCATTTTTGATCTTGATCAACGCATCCAGCATCATTGGGCCACACGCATCCAAATCAACGAAATAGGTATCCACCCTAGGGTTTTCGCCTGAGTCGGGGTCGAAGCGGTAAATCTTGAACTTGCGCAGGTTCGTGGCACCTTCGGGTTTGGGCCAGGTTTTGCCCACGGTCATGCGGGAGTTTTTTGGAAGGTTGAATTCTACCATTTTCTTTGTCCTTTGCCTTGTTCCGTTACAGTCTCAACGGCTCTGTTGGTTTTTCGCCGGATCTGGCGACAACACATGTTTCATATACTTCTTTAGGATCAGTGCCTTTTAGATAATCAGACGACATGCCGATACCGATGCCGGTACGCACATGCGTACCATAACCGCCTGTGCCAACACCAATACCAACCGATACATCCGGTTTGATGGCCGACCGTGCTTTTTCGGTACATATTGCCATTGCCTGTTCTACAGAAACAGGCTTTGGATCAGCGCAAGCGGATAATCCCAAAGCTGCGGTCAGAATTACCATTCTGGCCTGCATCACACCGGCACTTTTCATAGCAGTTGGTTTATCGCTAACCTCTGCCGGCAGCCCTACGAATGCTGGGGTCACATCCGAAACGGTTATATTGGCTGAATGTTTCATAGACACAGCAAACCCTAACCTTGACCAGCGTTATACTGATAAACAGTATTCAGGCCGCCACGCCAAATTTGGCTGTAACCATTGGTTTCAAGAAATGAAATACAGTTCCAGTTCCATTGTTCCGGAAAAGCATGCTCGATAATGACCAGTTTAGGCCAAAGAGACTTATCCGCCGTTTCAAAAAACGGACGCAGCACACTGTCTTCGGCGCCTTCCACATCTATTTTCAACGCCCCGATCGCGGTTATATTTTGCTCATTCAGGACATTCAAAAGCGTATCGGTTTGCACCGTCATATCGCCCTCGCCCAGCACCAGACTTTCGCGTTCGGAATTGAACCGCATCTCGCCTTTTTTATCTGCAAGCGCAATGTTGTAAGCCGTCACCCGGTCCTGCAATTCATTGATCATCAGGTTATATGAAAGCTTGGCATATACCCGTGGCGTTGGCTCGAATGCAAGGATCCGCGCATCACCGCGACAGGCTGCAATATTGAACGTATAGGCACCGATATTCGAGCCGATATCCAAAAATACACCGTCTTGTGCCAAATGCTTGACGATCAGATCACATTCATCCCGATCAAAACCATTGGGTGTTAACAATGCTTTTCTGTCACCGGCATTTTCACCGGGAAAAAACCGAAACTTAAGCCCGTAGAGCGTATGATCCACTGCGCCTTTTTTAATATATTGCAACAACCGGTTGGCCCGTGTTCTGACAGCCGCACGAAACAGTGGATTTTTTTGCACGAGAGAAATGATAAACGCCTGCAACCCGGTTGGTTTGAAAACCCCGAAAGGCTCTTGCAAGCCTTTGAATGCGGCTTCGGGCAACCCAGCACCCTGAGCAGAATTCAAGTTTTCATCAGCCACGGCATTTACCCTTTTCACATCAATAAACGCGCACTTTCGGCGCGATTTTCTTTAGATCAATACCGCCGTCTTTTTGCTCGGTCAGCGGTTTCAGATGCACATCACGATAAGACAGTTTCACTTTAGGCCCATCAACACGCGCCAGACTGTGCTTGCGCCAATTTACATCATCGCGATCAGGGTAATCCTCATGCGCGTGGGCACCGCGACTTTCCTTGCGGGCTTCGGCTGCAGTGATTGTCGCCATCGCGTTTGGCATAAGGTTCGCCAGTTCCAGCGTTTCCATCAGATCGGAATTCCAGATCAAACTGTTGTCGGTGACTTTTAGATCATCCATCTTGCCGGCAACGCTCTGCATCTTAATACAGCCCTCAGCCAGGGTTTTATCGGTACGGAATACGGCCGCATCCGCCTGCATGGTTTTTTGCATCTCAAGACGCAAATCAGCTGTTGAAATTCCACCGCTTGCATGTCGCAACCCGTCAAAGCGGGCCATAGACGCCTCAACAGATTTCTCGTTCAGTGTCTCGTTCGGGGTGTTGGGATCAACAACCTCACCGGCGCGAATGGCCGATGCACGGCCAAAGACCACCAGATCGATCAGGCTGTTTGACCCTAATCTGTTGGCTCCGTGAACAGAGGCACAGCCCGCTTCACCAATAGCCATCAGACCCGGCACAACACGGTCGTGATCTTTCTCGGTCGGATCCAGCACCTCACCCCAGTAATTGGTCGGAATACCGCCCATATTATAATGCACGGTCGGCAATACAGGGATCGGTTCTTTGTTCAGATCAACACCTGCAAAAATACGCGCACTTTCAGAAATACCCGGCAACCGCAGGGCCAGTGTCTCGGGTGGCAAATGGTTCAGGTGCAAATGGATATGATCGCCATCAGGCCCCAGCCCGCGGCCTTCGCGGATTTCCATGGTCATGCAGCGCGACACCACATCGCGCGAAGCCAGATCCTTATAGGTAGGCGCATATCGCTCCATAAACCGCTCGCCTTCGGAGTTGGTCAGATACCCTCCCTCACCGCGTGCACCCTCGGTGATCAGACAGCCTGAACCGTAAATGCCCGTTGGGTGGAATTGCACAAATTCCATGTCCTGCAACGGCAGTCCGGCACGCGCCACCATTCCGTTGCCGTCACCGGTACAGGTATGGGCCGATGTGGCACTAAAGAATGCACGACCATAACCGCCCGTTGCCAAAACAACCATCTTGGCGTTGAAGCGGTGAATGGTACCATCATCAAGTTTCCATGCGATAATGCCCTGACAGCGACCGTCTTCGGTCATGATCAGATCAGTGGCGAAATACTCGATATAGAATTCCGCGTTATGCTTCAGGGATTGGCCGTAAAGCGTGTGTAAAATCGCGTGGCCGGTACGGTCGGCCGCTGCACAAGTGCGCTGCACAGGCGGGCCTTCGCCGAATTCGGTGGTATGACCACCAAACGGACGCTGGTAAATCTTGCCCTCTTCGGTGCGCGAGAACGGCACCCCGTAATGTTCCAACTCGTAAACCGCTTTCGGGGCTTCACGGGTCAGATATTCCATCGCATCGGTATCACCCAACCAGTCAGAACCTTTGACCGTGTCATACATGTGCCACTGCCAGTGATCCGGTCCCATGTTTTTCAAACTGGCCGCAATACCGCCTTGGGCGGCAACAGTGTGGGAACGTGTCGGGAAAACCTTGGTCACGCAAGCGGTTTTCAACCCTTGCTCAGCCATGCCCAATGTGGCGCGCAAACCGGCACCACCAGCCCCCACCACCACAACATCATATTCGTGGTCGATATATTCGTAAGCAGTCATCGTAGTCTCCGATCAGGCGCCAAAGGCAATTTTGGCAACCGCAAATGCGCCCGCAAACCCCAGCCCCAAGCATAATAGTTTTGTTGAAACCAGCAAAATCACCAAACAGGCTTTGCCGTGTACATAATCCACAATCACTTCTTGCAGGCCACCGGCCAGATGCATGAAAGCAATCATGATAAATAGAATTGTCGAGATCGCGGTAAGCGGGCTTTGAAATGCTGCTATAACCTCGGCATGACTGCCA
>Ga0209344_10002908_pt1 | contig 17894 bp, 13 predicted proteins | sample Cruoilmetagenom6_FD_187293 | JGI IMG/M metagenome (GOLD analysis project Ga0209344, IMG submission 187293) | Oil polluted marine microbial communities from Coal Oil Point, Santa Barbara, California, USA - Santa Barbara Oil Seep Sample 6 (SPAdes)... | ecosystem: Environmental > Aquatic > Marine... | reverse complement strand
TAACAGCTAACAGCTAACAGCTAACAGCTAACAGCTAACAGCTAACAGCTAACAGCTAACAGCTAACAGCTAACAGCCAAACTCGCGCGATCTGCCCGTTAGGCCGTGATGAGAAGGATCGCGACGAGGTAGTAGATCCCGATGGCGACGATGTCGTCGATGGTGGTCACCGCAGGGCCGGCGGCGATGGCGGGATCGATATTGACCAGACGGAAGAAGTAGGGCACCAGCACACCGAGGATGGCTGACGCGATGATGGCGACAAACATCGAGATGGCCACCGTCAACGACAACATGGTGTTTCCGTGCCAGAGCTGGCTCACGATCCCCGACATCGCTCCGCACGCAAGACCCATCAGCGAGCTGATCACCAACTCCTTGAAGAGGAAATGGCCGAGGTTCTGAAAGTCGACACGGCCGGTGGCAAAACCCCGGACAACGATGGTCGCCGATTGCGACCCGACGTTGCCGCCCATGGCGCCGATGACCAGGACAAAAGGCACCAGTTCCTTCATATGGGGGAAGGAGACCTGAAAGCCGCTTGTCAGTACCGCCGGCACCGCCAGCCCGGCCAGGGTGGCCAGGAGCCACGGCAACCGGACCCCGGCGATTCTGAAGAGCTGGTCGGTGTAGACCAATTCGGGCTCACCGGCGGTGGCGCCCGCCATGTGCATGATGTCCTCGTCCGCCTCTTCCTGGAGGACATCGACGACATCGTCGTGGAGGATCCGGCCGATGAGGGTACCGTCTCCGTCCACCACCGGCAGCGCCACGAGATCGTAGCGCTGGAAGATCCGGGCGACGCTCTCCTGATCCTCCTCCGGGTTGACCATGTGGATCTTGGTCTTCATGAGATTGCGGATCGGTCGGTGACCCTTGAAGAGCAGCAGTGCGCCGAGGTTGAGGACCCCGACGAGTCGATTGTCATCATCGACGACATAGACAAAGAAGATCTCGCCGACGTCTTCCTCGGCCGAACGAAGAACACCAACCGCTTCGTCGACCGTTGAGTGTTCGCTGATCGAGACCAACTCGGTCTGCATGAGACCGCCGGCCGTGTCCTCGGGGTAGGCGAGGAGGGTCTCGACTTCCTCGCGATCCTCCTGTGGCAGCGCCTCGATGACATCCTGAGCGACATCTTCGGGAAGATCGGCGATGACGTCGGCGGCATCATCCGACGCCATCTCCTCGACGGCGTCGGAGAGCTGCTGGGGCAGCAGGTGCTCGGCGAGATCGTCCCGGAGGTGGTCCGGGAGTTCCTCTAAGAGATCCGAGATCCTGGCAATATCGAGCCGCTTGAGCAGCGGTGGCCAGAGTTCGTGGGAGAGCACGCCGAGGAGGGCCGCAAGATCGGCCGGGTGGGTACCCGCGACCACTTCGTCGAGGGCGGCTTCATCGCCGGCCTCGATGAGATCCTCGACGCTTGCCGCGGCATCGCGCAGACCATCCGGGGCGAAATTCACCTCGAGGGTCTCCGCAAGCGCCTCGGCCGCGGTCTCGATCTCGTGATCAGTGGTTGGTTTGGACACGGTTCCCCCAGCGGATGAATCTACTGCAACGGCGGCGGCCGTGCAATCCGGTCGACTCAAGAAAAGGGGTGATTGAACCATCGAAGCCGGGAAGCATTGCGTCGTCGCAACCACGAAGACTCAAAGACACGAAGACGTCGCACACGAAGCCATCGCAGATGAACCACAGAGGCACGGAGTCACAGAGCAGCACAGAGACATGGCACCCCGTTCAGGCCGGAATCGCAGACCACCGAGAGAACGCGGGATCGGTGCCTGGCTCCGACATTGTGAGCCGCGAACAATGTCGCGTGCCTGGCATCCGCTCCCATCGCGCACCTGTTAGCGCGGATTGGCCCGCTCAATCTCCTTCGACGGCCTCCGCCATCGAGAGCGCATTCGACGAACCCCGCGCATAGCCCGAGAGATCGACGGTGACAAAGCGGAAACCCGCGCTGCGGATGCCGTCGAGCAGCTTCTCACGCAATTCGTCATCGGCGAGACGTCCGATCTCGGCGGCCGGCACCTCGATCCGTGCGAGATCGCCGTGGAAGCGCACCCGGTACTGGGTGAAACCTAGCCCGGAAACAACCTGCTCGGCCGCGCCGACCCGTTCGAGACCGGTGATGGTGATGGGCGTCCCTGTCGGAAAGCGTGAGGCGAGGCAGGCGAGCTCGGGTTTCGACGCGGTGGGCAGACCGACGCGACGCGAGTGCTCACGGATCGCCTCTTTGTCAAAACCGAGTTCGACAAAGGGGGAGCGGACGCCGGCCTCGTCGGCGGCGCGGTTGCCCGGCCGGTGGTCCGACAGATCGTCGGTGTTGAGCCCGTTGACGACGACCGCCAGGCCGCGGTCGGCGGCCACCCGTTCGCAGATCCCATAGAGCTCCGACTTGCAGTGGTAGCAACGTTCGCCGTCGTTGGCGAGATAGGCCGGTGACGCGGTCTCCGACGAGGCCTCGAGCAGGTGCTCGATCCCGATCCGGATGGCCAACTCTTTGGACTCGTCGAATTCTGCGGGCGCGAGCGAGGCCGAGACCGCGGTCAGCGCCACCGCGCGTTCCCCCAGCGCATCGTGGGCCGCTTTGGCGAGCAGGGTGCTGTCGACCCCTCCCGAGTAGGCGACCAGGGCCGATCCCGCTTCACGGAACCAGTCGAGCAGGGCGTCATAGCTTGCCATCGGTGTCCTCCACGATCCCACCGGCGGCGGCGAGGATGTCCCGGAGCGGGACGCCGGTTGCGCGCGAAAGATCGGCGCAATCCTCGAACTCGGGGATTCGCCGCAGGACTTTTTCGCCGGCGAGGGCGAGCTTGACTCCCACGGGACCCCACGGGGTCTCGACGGTCTCCATCCGGCGCCCCAGATGGTGTTTGTTCACCGGAAAACTACGACAACCCAGAGATGTGGTCTCCCGCAACAGGATCTCGACCACGCCGTCCAGGGCCGTGGTGGGGGCCAGGGCCGTGATGAGATGACCGGGCCGGCCCTTCTTCATGACGATGGGGGTCACCGATGCATCGAGGGCGCCTGATTCGAGGAGGCGATCGATGACGACCGGCAGGACCCTCGGGTCGAGATCATCGATGTTGCACTCGACGATGACGTGATCGGTCGAACCGACATCGGCAGTCTCGGTGAGCTCGCCGACAAAGGCGCGCAAAACGTTTGGCAAACCGGGGCGTTCGGCTGAACCGGCACCGATGCCGACGGTCTCGACGGTCATGGACGGCATGGCTCCGAAGTCCGCAGCGAAGCTGGTCACCAACGCCGCACCGGTGGGAGTCACGGTTTCGCCCTCGACCCCGGCCGGGTGGACGGGGACGCCGGGGAGCATCGCAGCCACGGCGGGCGCGGGCAGCGGCATGGTTCCGTGGGCGCAGTCGACGGTGCCCGAACCCATGGGCAGTGAGGAGCAGACGATCTCGTTCACCGCGAGCTGATCCAGCGCGGTGCAGGCGCCGACGATGTCGACGATGGCGTCCACCGCACCGACTTCGTGGAAGTGGACTTCTTCGGCGGAAGACCCGTGGACATCGCCCTCGGCCTCGGCCAGGGTCCGAAAGACCGTTTTGGCCATGAACGCCACCGAGGGCGAGAGATCGGCCTGGTCGATGATGGTCTCCACATCGGCGAGATTCCGGTGGTGGGGGTGGGCATCGTGGTCAAAGCCGACGGTGAGCCGGCGGGCGGCAAAGCCACCGGATCGACCCGCGGGCCAGTCGATGGTGACATCGGGGAAGCCCAGTTTGTTCGGCAGCTCCTCGATCAGCGCGACACAGTCTGCGGCCTCGGTCAGCGCGCACAGCATCATGTCCCCGGCGGCGCCACCGGCGCAATCGAGATAGAGCACCCGGCGGCTCATGCGGACTCCCCATCATCTGAGGCAAGTGCGATCCGGTGTGCCCGGGCCGCCGAATCGTCCTCCTTGAGAGCGATTCGGTGTGTCTGGGCCGCCGAATCGTCCTTCTTGAGGGCGATTCGGTGAACCAATGTTGCGGCGCCAAATCCGTTGTCGATGTTGACCACCCCGATCCCGGCGGCGCAGGAGTTGAGCATTCCGAGCAGGGCGGCGACCCCGCCAAAGCTCGCGCCATACCCGATGGAGGTGGGCACCGCCACCACGGGGCGGTCGACGAGACCGGCCACCACCGAGGGCAGCGCGCCCTCCATTCCCGCCGCGACCACGATGGCGCGTGCAGACCGGAGGCGTTCGAGAGTCGAAAAGAGTCGGTGGATGCCTGCAACCCCGACATCGACGACGCGGTCGACGGGGTGGCCGAGGTGTTCGAGAACCACCGCGGCCTCCTCGGCCACCGGCAGATCCGAGGTCCCGGCCGAGACCACCGCCACCGGGTGATGTTTGGACCCGCCGTCGGGTTTTGCCTCGAGGACTCGCGCGGCCTGGTGATAGGTGAGTTCGGAGAATCGCTCGAGCAGCCGTGGAGCGCGATCGGCGTCGAGCCGGGTGACGAGCACCTTGCCGTGGAGCTCGAGGCAGCGCCCCACCAAGCCCTCGAGTTGGTCGTCGGTCTTGCCGGGAGCGAAGATCACCTCGGCGAGCCCCGTCCGGCGTTCGCGGTCGGTGTCGATCCGTGCGAAACCGAGATCATCGATCCCGCTCGAGGCCAGTTGCTCGATGGCGCCATCGATATCGGTCGATCCTGCGGCCACCTCTGAGAGGATTTTCGTCAACTCGTCGCGATCCATCAAACCTCCTGTTGTTCGTTCCAGAGACGAACCCGACAAGGATACCCGAAAAGGAATGGTCAGGATCTGCGGCCGACCACAGAGAACACCCAGAGCATCTCGCGGGCGATCTGGGTGCAGCGCTCATCGTACTTCTCAGCCTCTTTCTCGGTGCAGTCATGGGTCTTGGGATCGTCATAGGGGATGACGATTCGTTCTGTAGCGCCTTCGACGATGGGACACGCCGCATCTGCCGCGGAGCAGGTTATGACGGCGGCAAAGCCTTCTTCCGGGTTCGACGCATGGTCAATGACCTTGGAAAAGAGGTGCATGGGCTCCATATCGGCCTCGAACGAGACCTCGTAGATGGGGTTCTTCCCATCGGTGAAGAAATCGATGAGAAAACCGGCCCGTCGGAGTGCGCCCACCGCGCGGGGGTTGAAGGCTGTGGCTTCGGTGCCGCCGGAGAAGGTCTCGACGCCGGGCACCGAGAAGACAACAGCCGCGACCTGCGCCCAGAGTTGGGCCATGTGGCTGCGACGCGAGTTGTGAGTGCAGATGAAAATCAATCGTGACGGGTGACCGGAAGCGATCTTCCCGGTGATGAAGTCCGAGAGTGACGCGAGAACGGATCGTCGCTCGACAGAGATCTCATCGATCTCGGTCAGACGCTGCTCGACATAAGCCCGAAGCTCGGGCAGGAGCGTGGTCGAATTGCTTGGCATGATCACCCCGGGTGTTGGTTTGCTGAGTACAGAATTCCGTCGTCCGAAGACAGGATCTCACACCCCGGGCGCAACACCTTCCCCGAGGCAGCCGTATGATGGTCAGGACACACACACACCGAGCTTGAACCCGGCCGAGGGGAGGACTGTGATGAGGGTCCTGCTGGTCAATCCTGACTATGAGATCGAACGCTATATGGGTCGCCACTTCGGCCGCATGGGTTGGGTCATGCCGCCCATGGGACTGCTCTATCTGGCGGCGCAACTCGAGTCCGAGGGTATCGAGGTGGCGGTCTACGACGCCCAGGTCGATGAACGCTCCCTCGATGATGCGCTGGCCGAGTTCGAGCCCGCCATCGTCGGCATCACCTGCGCCACGGCGCTGGTCGCCAGCACTCTGGCTGCGGCGCGGATCGCGAAGGAGCGCTTTCCCGGGGTCACGGTAGTGGTCGGCGGCGTCCACCCGACGGTGAGGCCGGATGATCTTCTCACCGGTGATCATGTCGATATCGCCGTTCGCGGTGAAGGTCTCCACACCCTGGTGGAGATCGCTCGAATGGTGGACACCGGAAGGTGGGACGATCTCGAATCCATCATGGGAATCTCGTATCGACGAAACAACGAGATCATCCGCAATTCGTCACGGCCGCTCGAGTCCGATGTCGACTCCTTCCCCTTTCCGGCTCGTCACCTTGTGCCCATGGAGATCTACCGGATGAGCCCGGATCTCTCGATCCGGCCGCCCATGGATATTGTCTTCGGCGCCTACGGATGTCCTTACGATTGCGTCTTTTGCGCCGCCCAGTCGGTGATGGGGGGCGCCTTCAGAGTCCGCAGCCTCGACAACATCTTTTCAGAGATCGACCAGGTTGTCCGGGAACAGAGCCCGCGAACCCTGCTCATGGGCGACGACAACTTCGTCCTCTCCAAAGAGCGCACCCTCGATTTCTGCGAAAGGTACATGGCGCGCGGTTATCACGAGACCCTGCCGTGGCAGATCGCGACCCGGGTCGACTCGGTGGATGGCGAGATCCTCCGGGCCATGGCCGAGGCCGGCTGTTACCTGGTTTCATTTGGCATCGAAAGTGGTGTTGGTCGGCTCCTCGACACCGTGGAGAAGGGCGCCGATGTCGACCAGGCGGAATCCGCTGTCCGTCTTGCCAAACAGGCCGGGCTGATTGTCCGTGCGACCTTCATCCTCGGTCTGCCCGGTGAGACTGTCGAAGACAGCGAGGCAACAATTCGCTTCTCTCGCCGCCTGCCGCTGGATCAGGTTCGTTTCGCTCTGGCGACCCCCTTTCCGGGCACCAGGCTGTGGGAGATCGCCAAGAGCGAGGGATCGCTCGAGATCGACGATTGGATGCAGCTGTCATCCATGGGTGGCTACCGCTCCGACGAGCTTTTCTATGTGCCCGTGGGGCGCGATTCCGACGAACTCAAACGGCTCCAGCGACGGGCCAACTTCTCCTTCTACTTCCGGCCGAGGATCATGGCGGGTTTCATTCGTCGGATCCGGTCGCTGGACGAGTTCGGTGAGTATGCCCGCGGCGCATGGGGGCTGCTCAAGGCCACCGTCGCACCGTATTAGCCTTTTCCGATCCCGGTCCCGATGGAAATATCGCGCTCTTTGGGGCGTGCCGGGTTTGGCACTGTGCCTTCGATGCCCATCCGGTTGCCCTCACGCACAGCACAATGCCATACCGGGCAACCCTCGCGGAACAACGCTCCGGTGCACCTCTCCCGGTTACGAAGGAGGCTGCCGGCGTGCCATCGGCGCGGTCGCAGCCGCTCCACTTATCCTCCGCGCGGCCGCGCTGATGGTGCGACGTTGGGCCGAAGGCCCTGAAGGCCGGGCGGGACGCCCACCCCCCACAATCCATCGCATCACCGCCTTCATCTCAGTGGAATGTCAGCCTTGTAGGCAGCGGGCTTCAGCCCCTGCCTCAGAGCTATTCATCGCTCAGATCCGTCGTCGCGAGCATCGCTCACCGGCAATATCGGCCACACTCTACCGAATCGCTCCACCAACCCTGAGCGATTCTGAGGCAGGCACTGAAGTACCTGCCTACGGTTCTGGGAGTGTTTCCACGAAGTTGAACATCTCTAACGAGCCGCGTTGCCCGCTCTCAATTGAGACGTCCCTATGCCTCTCCGTGTCTCTGTGGTGGCTTTCGCCGCTCCCGAAGGAGAGATCACTCCGGGTTCCACCAACCCGTGGTTGGATTCTCTGGTTGGAAGGCGAGACCGAGGAGCACCACGCCGAGCTCTCGGGTGTCCGTACCGCCGCCATCCGCCGGCCGAAAGGGATCGCTCTCGATGACGAACTCGATCACGCCACGCGCCACGGCAGCGTCGTCCACGGGGATCGTGAGAGACGTTGCCTGGTGATCAACGGCGAAGGGACCCGCAACCACTGAGCCATCGACCACGAGTCTGGGGTTGGCGGCCGTCGGCCGCGGTGCGGCGATCCGAACCTCCACGGTCCCAGGCTCATCGACATCCAACCGGAGCCGGGCTTCCGGACCCAGCCAGACGCCACGACCGAGATCGGCAAAGACCTCGGCGCCAAAGCCGCCCTCGAGTTCGAGTCTCAGACCCCGTCGATCGCCCTCGGTGGCCGCCAACCCGGTCCATTCCGCTCCCGGTGGTCGCACCACCACATCGAGCAACTGGGCCGTCAACGGGCGGTCATCGCCGCCTCCGGGTGGGTAGCCCTCGGCGCGACTGAGGCGGACAATCAACGGTTCGTCGTTGCGGTCAATCGAGGTCCGGGTCCACACCCGGGTCTCTCCCGCCCGACCGTCGATCTCGAAGGAGCCGCCGCCATGGTCGATTTCAACCAGGAGCGGCATCGGTCCCGCTGCCGGTCGTAGCTCGAGTCCGATGAGGGTTCCTGCGGGAACCGGCGGCAGCCACAACTCGGCGCCCGGCCCGGCCCACATGAAGGGCCGCCCGTCGTCGAAGCGTTCGACGGACCACCACCGCCCCACCGGCAGGGGTGGGTTGTCCATCGTTGCCGCGGAGAGAAATCGATCCTGGGTCAGGGGCCGGAGTTGTTTGGAGACCCCGCCATAGACCGAGCTTCTGCCGGTCAGCGAAGGCCAGTAAAGGTGCGGGTGAACGGTGGCGACGACCCACGGGCGGTCGATGCCGAGCCACGGCTCAGGTGCGCGCGGCGAGAGGAGCATGGGTGGCGTCGGGTCACCTCTTTGTTCGAGCACCGACCACAGGTAGGACGAGAAGACGTGGACCTCGGGCTCCACCACGACGGCGAGGTCGTCCTCGGCAGCCCGGGTGGTCGCATCGACGGTGGCCCGCCAGGCGCCGAAGGTCTCCGTGTGCTGTTCGGAAAGGAGCGGATACGAGGTCCAGGCGGCGAAACCAGCCATTCCCAACAGTCCGGTCAGTGCGACCGGCGGCGCCACCAACGACGCGGCGCCGGCGAGAAGCGGGGCCGTCGCCATCTGAACCCCCACCGCATAACGGGCGTAGGAGCGGTTCTGCAGCATGATGAGCTGGGCCGAAGTCAGACCGAGGACGGCGATCCAGCCCAGGGCGGCCCTGGCCCCCACGCGTTTCCACCAGATCGCCAGACCGACGGCCGAGAGGATTGCGAGCAGACCGGCCGCCGCCATACCGCCGACACCCTTGATCAGTCCGATATCGGCCAGGACGCGGGTGTTTCGGTGGAGCCGGTCGACGTGATAGTTGCCGTGGGTGACAAAGGGCTCGATGAAGGCCGCCCACCCGCCTTCCAGATGGGCCATGACTGCCACCGCGGCGACCACGGCCGCGACACCGATGGCGAGCCCCGGCAGAAGCCGGCGCCACGGCCGGACCGACTGGGCACCGATCAGCCAGAGCAGCGCCACGGAGGGGAGAAGGACCGGCCGGACCAGAAAGGAAGCGGTCAGGAGCAGGGTGAAGGCTGTGAGTCGTCGGCCGTCCAGACCCTTTGCGAGTAGAGCGGCCGCCGAAAGGGTCAGAACCACCGCGGCCGTCGAGGAAAAGCCTCGAACTGAATAGAGCCACGGCCCGGGGAGAAACAGGACCAGGAGGGCGGCGGCGGTGGCCACCGCGGGCGAGGCCACCCTGCGGCCCAGGGCCGCCAACGGCCAGAGTGCGGCCACCGAGGCGATGGCGGAGACCAGCTGCAGCGCCTTGTAGGGTGTTCCAGCGAATGGCAGGAGCAGGTGACCCAGGGCCAAGAGACCGGGAAAGCCCGGCGGTTGGGGAAAATGGGCCGCGAGGGAGAAATCAAGCATGCCGCGGGCGAAGATGGTCTCGTCCCACTCCCAGGGACCCGAGGCGAGCAGGCCGAAACGGGAAATGGCGAGCCCCGCGATGGCCAGCAGCGTGAGCAAAAGGTCGAGACGGTGATCGGCCAGGCCCCAGAGCCTGAGGGGGCTGACGCTGGTGGAGTCGTCTGCGTCTGTTGGTGCCATCTCCGGGATCATACCTCGGGCGGCTGGTGGTGTCGGATTCGGCGGGACGGATTGGTTGCGGCCGTGCCAGAATCACGATATGCAGTTCTCATTCAGCCACATGACGATCGTTCTGACAGCCCTCGTCAGCATCGCCGGATGTGCCGCGCCCGAGGACGAACCGCCTTCGCAACCGAACATCCTCCTCATCTCTCTCGACGCCCTCCGTGCAGACCACCTGAGTTCGTATGGCTACCACCGCCACACGACACCTTTTCTCGATCGGTTTGCCGCTGAGGGAAGCCGTTTCTCCTACGCTTCGGTGAACACCCACGGTACTCCGTCGTCGCACACCACCATGCTGAGCTCGCTCTATCAGGAAACCCACCGGGTGTGGGCGGATCGCAAAGCAGGAGATCGCCGGGCGCCGTCAATCCCCGAGGAGATCGTGCTGCTCCAAGAGATCTTCGGCAGCGCCGGTTGGACGACCGCCGCGGTGACCGGTGGCGCGTGGATGTCCGCGAGTTACGGATTCTCACGCGGCTTCAGCCATTTCTCCGATGCAGGAGTCGACGCCGATCAGGGCACGGCTCTTTTTGTCGAGACCCTGGAGTCGGCTCAGGCGGAAGGCCGGCCAATCTTCGCCTTTTTCCACACCTACCAGGTTCACTCGCCATATCTCCCACCCGGTGGCTACGGTGAGCTCTTCGGAACCTACTCCAGCGATATCAAGACGACCTGGACTGCCCTGCAGGCGTTCTCGCACACTGCGAACAGAGATCTCGATGATGCAGACCTCGATTTTCTGGTGTCGCAGTACGACGGCGAGATTCGGTTCCTCGATGACCAGCTTCGATCTCTCTTCTCACGCCTCGATTCGATGGGCTTCCTCGAGAATGCGGTGGTGGTGGTGACCGCCGATCACGGCGAGGAATTCGGCGACCATGGTGGGTTGCTCCACCGTGGAACCCTCTTCGAAGAGCTTGTTCGGGTGCCCCTCATCGTGTGGGGACGCGGCGTCGAGCCCGGGGTTGTCGATCCGGCCCTCGTGAGCACCATCGACATCGCGCCGACGTTGCTCGCGGCCGCCGGGATCGAGGTTCCGGTCGTCATGGAGGGTCGAGACCTGCTCGGTCCGGAACCTGCCGACTGGAGCGGACAACGGATCTTCGCCCAGTACCGCGACGAGACCTACAGCGTCCGCACTCCACGCTTCAAGTTGATCCGCGGCCGCGGCGGGCGGTTGCTGCTCTTCGACCTGGAAGCCGATCCCAGCGAGCGCCGGAATCTTTCAGCCCAGCGCCCCGAGTTCGCCGCCGAGTTGGATGCTGAACTCGAGGCGTGGCGGCTCGCTCGACCGCGGCTGTCGGTCGATGCAGAATCGTCGACCGAGCTCGACCCTGCCACCGAGGAGCGACTCCGGGCCCTGGGTTATCTCGACTGATCGTCGTAGCGGTAGCCGACCCCGTGGACGGTAGTGATGATCTTCGGATCCTTGGGATCGAGCTCGATCCGTTTTCGGAGTTGGGAAACGGTCTGATCGAGCGTGCGGCTCGAAGGCAGGTAATCCAGGCCCCAACAGGCGTTGAAGATGGTGTTGCGATCCAGCGCCTTGCCGGCGTGGGTGTGGAGCAGACGCAGGATCTTGATCTCGCGCAGGCTCAGATCCACGACCTCGTTGTCGCGACGGGCCCGGAGTTCGTCCGGCGCCACCTCGAGATCCGCCATGCGAAAGGGCTCGGCAGTCAAAGATTCATCGGCCCGGCTCCGGGTCGCCAACCACCGCCGGGTCACGGCGCGGATCCGCGCGATGACTTCCTTGATGCCGAAGGGTTTGGTCAGAAAGTCATCAGCACCGAGTTCGAGACCAACAACTTTGTCGATCTCTTCTGATTTGGCGCTGATGAAGATCACGGGTACCTCGCTCGGTCGCGCCCGTAGTTGGCGGCAGACCTCGTAACCGTCGATCTTCGGCATCATGATGTCGAGGCAGACCACATCGGGCTCTGCCTCGTCGAAGAGTGCCAGGGCTTGGGCGCCGTCGGCCGCTTCCACGGTCTCGTAGCCCTCGGCCTCGAGCACCTCGATGAGACCCTTCCGGGTCAGTTGATCGTCCTCGGCCACGAGAATCTTCATCTCGGCCTCCGCGTGGGTTTTTTGGGCAGCTCGAGTTCGAAACAGGTGCCCCGATCGGCCTTTACCAATCGCAGCTCGCCGCCGTGCAGCCGGGCGAGTTCGCGGGCGATGGAGAGCCCGATCCCGGTGCCCGCAACACCCTCGGTCAGGCTGTCGGACAGCCGGACAAAAGGCTCGAAGACCGACTCTTCGCGGTCTTCTGGAATCCCCGGTCCGTGATCCGCCACCCGGATGAGGGTGACCCGGTCGTTCTGGCGGCTGCTGATTTCGGCAACCTCACCATCGGCGGCGTACTTCTCCACATTGCTCAGCAGATTGCCGACGATCTGCTCGAGGGCGTCGGGGTCGAAGGGAACCGGCTGAGTGGCGGCGAGATCGAAACCGATCTCCATGCCCTTCGCCTCGAGGGAGGGCCCGAACTGGGCGGCCACCGAGCGCAGGGTCTCATCCACCGAACCCTCCACCGGGTGGACGGCCAGGGATCCTCGGTTTCGCCGGGCGAAGGTCAGGACGTTGCCGATGAGCCGACTCAGGCGCGAGCACTCGGCGACGATGATGTCGAGGTACGACCGATTTTCGTCGTCCTCTCCGAGCCGGCGTTCCAAAAGCTCGGCATAGAGGCGGATATTGGTCAGGGGCGTCCGGAGCTCGTGTGAGACCTGATTGACAAAACCGACCCGCTCGGACGCTTCGCGGAGTTCGCGCGAGCTCTCCCGGTGAAAAACATAGGCCAGGCCTCCGAGCACCGCGGCCGCCAGTATGAGACCGGCCACCCTCAGGTAGATTCCGAGGGCGCCGAGCGAACTGCTCCGAACCTCGGCGCGGAGAACCCATGCCCCGAGCGGAGGAGAGAGCCGGCGCTCTACGGTTTCCACCGCTTCGCCTTCACCCATCGGCGAGCCGGTCTGGGACAGCACCCGACCCTGCGAGTCCTCGAGAGCCATGTGCCACAGGTTGGCTCCGGATCGAGAGTCATCTCCTTCCATGGGCAGTGCGACGAGGAGATCCGACATCAGGCGGGTCCGGTCGAGCTCTATGGCGATGATGCTTCCCGCCGGATCCCGCCGCCAGAAGAGCAGATGGAGCCCCTCATCCCAGTACCACGGAACCCAGCCGTGATCGATCACGGGCCGGCTCCGCTGCGAGATGTCATATTGCGAAATCGGTTCCACGGGACCGGAGGGGAACCCCCCCTCGAGGATCCGCCTGATTCGAACAAGAAACTGGCTCTCGGCATCACTGATCGCATCGCCCAGGGGTGGGTGGACCAGACGACCATCTGCCGCCCGCACCACGATCTGCGAGATCTCCGGGGTCGTCCGAACGAGATCCCGCCAGGCTTCGACGTCGCGACCCGAGGATGCGGTCAGATCCATGAGGCGTCCCGATTTCTCCTCGAGCCATCGTTCGATTCGCGCATCGACATCGGTCAACCGGCTCTCGGCCGCCGCATAGAGCTGACCGGCGACCCGGGCCCGCTCATCGCGGACCCCACGGATCGCCAGCCAGGCGAGCAGCCCGGTGGGTAGGACCACCAGGAGCACCAACAGCACCGTCAGTCGACGAGTCAAGGGCTCACCGTTTCTGTTGTTTCGAACGTTTGAGCTGTTTTTCCGTCATCGCCTTGCGTTGGGTGGTCCACTCCTCTTCTTTGACGATCTGTTGGGCATCGACCTCGTTTTCCAGCGCCACATCGGTGAGGATCTGAGACTGGTACTTCTCGGCGTTGTTCTTGGCATAGTTGCAGTTCTTGAGCAGCATTGCCTGGGCTTCATCGATCCGGCCCTGATCACGGAGATCGAGGGCGAGTCGGTTCCGCTCGGTGGCGATCTGTTCGACCACCGCCACCATGACCGTCGAGTCTTCGTTGGCCCCCACCAGCTTGTCGTCGGCGCTGTACCGAGCCTCGACCCGACTGGTGCCGCGCTCGGTGACGGGGCTCGAACCCATTCGGAGATAGGACCAACTGACCCCGGCGAGCCGTCGCGTCTGGCCGCTCATGCCGGCAGGCGCTTCGAGCTCGAGCAGGATGTACTGCTCCCGGGCGTCATAGAGCTGGTTGACCGAAACAGTGACGTTGCGGCCGGCGATCTCGGCTTCGCGGCCGAGGACCCGCACCGGACGCGTCCCCTCGGCGCACTCGATCCGCACCAGGACATTCTGGGCCGTGACCGAGACGGCGTCACCGAACTCGAGATCGAAGATCCGTGCGAGATCGCGCGGGTGCTCGACAAAGGCGTGGTTGCCATCGCTGTGACCGGCGAGCCGGACCATGAGGTCCTCGTTGTAGCCGAGACCCAAACCGATGGTGCTGACCGAGATGCCTTCTTTCTTGAGCGAAGCGCCCAATGCGCCGAGTTCGGCGGGTGTGGCCGGGCCGACGTTTGCAAGACCATCGGAGAGCAGCACGACGCGGTTGACCCGTTCGCGGTCGAAGAACTTGCGCAGCTCCGAGGCGCCGACGCTGACCCCGGCGAAGAGGGCGGTGTTGCCACCGATCTGGAGGCCGTCGATGGCGCCGAGGACCGCGGCCCGGTCGGCCACCTTGGTTGCCGGGAGCAGGACCCGCACGGTGTCGTCATAGGCCACCACCGAAACGATGTCATCGGGGTGGAGGCGGTTGATGGCGGCCTTGGCCGCCTCTTTGGCGCGGGCGAGCTTCTCACCCTGCATGGATCCCGAGCGGTCGATGACGACGGCGAGGTTGACCGGTGCGCGATAGTCGCCCTCGCCATCGACCTGGAGACCGATCTTGAGATAGACGGTCTGCGTCGACCCGGCAAGGATCACCGGCTGCGACAGAGCGACGTTCACCGCCTCGCGAGACGCATCGGCCGATGGAGCGCAGGCCGCAGCGATGATGGCTACGATGATTCCGACCAGGGTGATTCTGCTGCGTTGGATCATGGGGTCCTCTCTTTCTTCGACCCCATGACATCGCGGAGCAGCCTATCGGTGGTCAGATTGATGGAAAACATCTGTCAGAAGATTGTAAGACAGATGCGCGGAACTCAGTCCGTTAAAGCGAAGAGGCAGTTCCTGCAGATGAAATCCTCGGGTGCGTCGTCGATGCCGTAGGCGAGACGGCGCAGCCGGGCCATCTCATCGCCCGAGAGGATCTCGTCCACGGTCTGGGTCTGAAGATCACCCACCGTATGGACCTCGTCGTAGTCCTCGCAGCAGAAGACCACGTGGCCCTCGGCGGTGATGTGGAGGTGTTCGATGGGACGGGACCCGAGGTTTTCGCAGCCGCGGAGGCGTGTGTGGGGTTTCTCGGGACCGATCCCCACATCGAGCCAGCCGGCGCGGTCCATGATGTCGAAGGGGCGGACGACGAAATTGGAGCCCGCGAAGCGCTCCTTAAGAATCGCGATCTCTTTGTGGTGGGACTCGTCGTCGTGACCCAGGACCACCAGCGCCATGGTCTCGGCCACGGGTTTGTCTTTCATGTAGTCGAGGTGCTCGAGGACCTTCGGCAGGTGGTCCTTGCCGCGATCGGCCTTGTAGCGATCGCGATCGGTGGTGGAGATGTTGATCCCGAGATAGACCAGCCCGCCGAGTTCGATGACCGCATCAACCTTGTCCGGGGTGAAGGTCGAGGCGTTGGAGAGCACCGCCGGTGGGAGCTTGTGCTCGTGGAGCAGCGCCACCTGATCAACAAAGCGGCGGTCGGCCGTGGGCTCGTTGTAGTTGGAAAGACCAACGCCCTCGATGGTGTCGCGGTGAGCCGTGAGTTGGCCGACGATGGTCTCGAAGAGCTCGGTCGGCATGAGCTTGGTCGGCCGCGGCGCCACCCCGACGGGACAGAAATAGCAGCCCTGGGTGCAGGTGGAACAGGTTTCCAACGAGACATAGCGCAGCCGGTAGTCGTGAGATCGATCGAGGGTCACCGGCTCGAGCCAACTCTCGGCGAGCCAACGTCGCCCGTTTACATCGAGGGTGTCGAGCACGGCGTCGGTATCGGCCAACCGGCGAAGTTCGTCGTAGTCCGGGTGGTCCGGCAGCATTTCGTCACCCTCGAGCGGGCGATACAAACGCCCCTCTTCGCGATGAACCCACGGGCTCACTCGCCAAGGGCCGGAGTCGGGTTGGCGGGAGCTGGGGGAATCGATCATGACGGGCATTATACGGATCAACCCGGCCCCATCGTTGGAGCGATCGCTCAAGAGATTGACAAAACCGCGCCGCGTCCCGAGACTGATATGCACGGAAAAACAATGACGGAAGAGACTGTATCTCATGCACGTCGTTTTTCGGGGACCCCTGGGTCGCCGACCTCGGTGGTGTTCGTATCAAAGGGAGACTACGAGATGAAGATTGAAACACGTCCAAGAATTCGACCCATACTCTGGCTGATTGTAGTGGTGATGGCCATGACCGTCGCCGGCGGAGCCACGGCCGGGGAGGAGGAAGACCTCAAGTGGGGCTTTCAGCCGAAGTTGAGCCTCGCGGTCATCGTACCGTGGGGCAACGACGTTGCCCTCCAGGACGACGGCGGATTCGCCCTGACGTTGCAGATGTCCGCCTGGGAGTCCAAAATTCTCGGGATCGGGGTGGAGGATTGGCCGCCGACGCTGCCTGGAATTCAGGACACCGGTTATCTTGTCTTCGAGGATCCGGATGGCTGCCCATCCTTTATCGCCCAGGGATTCCAAGCGGGTGTTTACACCGCACTGTATTGCGATGGAACCCCACCCGAGTATCCCGACTGTTTGCCCGAAGACTGGCCGCTGAGTCTTCCCTATGACTGCCCGGTAAACGCCCCCGACTACAACGCCTGGCTCAATGGCTTCCTGGCGGAGGATCCTTGGCCCTTTGACGAAACATGGGTCGAGTTCTTTTCGGGCATTTCGGTACCGGCGCAGGTTCCTCCCGACGAGCGTGAGACACCTCCCATGGTGTGGAGCCACGTGGCGGACTGTGTTGGTTACCCACCTAGCTGCACCACGAGCTTCCAGCTCGTCGGCGTCGGACCGAATCTGGGTTCGGACACCGATGACACACGTTACGGACGATGGGATCGTTTTCCCGGCCTGGTGGTTCTCGCCGACCACGGTCCCGGGCTGATCACCCGGCCCCTCGACCCCAACATCCCGCCGTACGATGCCGCCAACCCGCCGAATCCCACGTACAGCCAGTTCTTCGACCCACCACAGCCCCTCGAGGCGTGGAATCTGGCGGGGTTCTTCAACACGGTTGGGCACACCCTCCAGGCTGACCGCGATGCGTGGCCCGGATGGGGACGGACGACCCTGACCGCCCAGCTGATCGCGCCCTCTTCTCTCTTCAAACCAGTGATGCTGATCGATCGAACCGTGACGATTCCGTTCACCGATGAGCTCGGGAATTCGTGTCTGGCGGGCGACTCCGCCTATCGGATGGACGGCGGTCCGCTGACTTGTGTCCCTCACTCGGTCAATTGGCTCGATGAGTTCACCAACGCGGAACTGATCACCGTACGGATCTTTGTCGTCAATGGCGATGCCCCCGACAAGGTCGTCGACATGGACGGCAACGGTGTTCTCAATCTCCGCGATCTGGAAGCCATGGGTTACGAAGCCCTCACCAGAGAGCGGAAGGTGAGGTTTTATCAGTACAGCCAGGGCTACTGTGGTGTCGAGTACGACTTTGACGGCGACCACCAGTCCGGATACTGCGTCTTCGGCGCACGAGCAGGAGGGATCACCGGCGTTCCGCGGTAGTCCAAGTCAAACGACTGCAAAAGAGCGGGCGGCGCCTATTCGGCGCCGCCCGCCATTCTTTGCGCCGTTTGAATATCGGGCAGACCCGGATCGGCGGCTCTCCACGCCGTCAGAAAGTCCTCGGCGTGAGAGACCGCCTTTGGTCCGCGACCCATGGCCTGCTGGACCTCGGCCAAAACCAGACCGGCCCGCACCCGATCGAGTTCGAGATC
>Ga0209344_10002904_pt1 | contig 17911 bp, 14 predicted proteins | sample Cruoilmetagenom6_FD_187293 | JGI IMG/M metagenome (GOLD analysis project Ga0209344, IMG submission 187293) | Oil polluted marine microbial communities from Coal Oil Point, Santa Barbara, California, USA - Santa Barbara Oil Seep Sample 6 (SPAdes)... | ecosystem: Environmental > Aquatic > Marine... | reverse complement strand
GGCGGCGTATTAGTATGGCGGAAAAATTCCTGCCAATCAGCATCGCCGGCCCAGTCGCGCAATATCAACCGCTGGGTTTCATAACGAAAATCAGCCATCCATCAACGATCCATCAATGGCCCATCAATGGCCCATCAGCCGGGCGGCATGGGCTGCATGATAGGTTAAAACCCCGGTGCAGCCGCCGCGCTTAAACGCCATCAGCGTTTCCAGCACCAATGCATCACGGTCGCCAGCGCCGGCCGCAGCCGCCGCTTCGATCATCGCATATTCACCGCTCACCTGATAAGCAAACACCGGCACTTCAAAGCGCGCCTTCACCCGGGCAACAATGTCCAGATAAGGTAGGCCGGGCTTGACCATAACGCTATCGGCCCCCTCGGCCAGATCCAGCGCAACCTCGCGCAATGCTTCCTCGCTATTGGCAGGGTCCATCTGATAGCTTTTCTTATCGCCCTTAAGCAGGCCGCCTGATCCCACTGCATCACGAAACGGGCCATAAAATGCAGAAGCATATTTGGCCGCATAACTCATGATTTGAACATTGTGATGCCCGCCCGCCTCCAGCGCCATCCGGATCGCGCGGACACGGCCATCCATCATATCAGAAGGCGCGATAATATCGGCCCCGGCCTGTGCCTGATTGATCGCCTGATCGACCAGCACCGCGACTGTATCATCATTCATCACATAGCCCCCGGGGCCAAGCAGCCCGTCCTGCCCATGGGCTGTATAAGGATCGAGCGCGACATCAGTCAGGATGCCAATGTCATTCCCGCAGGCATCACGCACAGCCCGGATCGCGCGGCACATCAAATTGTCGGGATTAAGCGCCTCCTTGCCGTCATCGCTGCGCCGGTCTGCCTCGGTGTTAGGAAACAGTGCGATACAAGGGATGCCCAGCTCTATCGCTTCGCGCGCGCGGGCCACGATCCCATCGACCGACCACCTCGAAACGCCCGGCAGCGAGGCAATCGGTTCTTCTGCGCCTTGCCCCTTTGTTACAAACAGCGGCCAGATCAAATCTGCCGGCGTCAAAACATTCTCGCGGTGAAGGGCGCGGCTCCACTGAGCAGCGCGGGTGCGGCGCAGACGTAAGGCGGGATAGGATGGTGTCATACTCACTCCTGTTGCCGGATTTGCAGGAAAATTCAATCAGCCCCGTCGCAAAACCGGGCCAAACACGGTTTCAACTGGCTTTTCTGGGTTGCCCCACCTTGTCAATTTCACGCAAGGGAACTGTATCTTCTTCATCCGGTTTCGGTGTCAGATTGGCCAATGCTGCGCCTGCTGGCACCTTGCGAAGATTGGCCAATGCCGCGCGGAATTCGCGCAAATTTGCGCCGGAAAGCTGCGCACGAGTCACGAATTTTTCTGTGGCAGGGTTTACCGATCGGCCCGAACGATACATTTCATAGTGAAGATGCGGCCCGCTCGACAGGCCGGTTGATCCAACATAGCCGATCACTTGGCCACGGCGCACTGATTGGCCGCGGCGCACTGCGATCCGGCTCATATGGCAATAACGGGTCTGAAGCTTGCGGCCATGGTCCAAGCGCACCGCATTACCGCAGCCGCCCATCCGGCCTGCTGCATTCACCCGGCCATCACTCACCGCCACAATCGGGGTGCCATAACTGGCGCGGAAATCCATTCCAGAATGCATCCGGCGATAGCCCAGGATCGGGTGGCGGCGCATACCGTAATTGGACGAAACCCGGCCGGGAACAGGGGCAACCAATCCATTGCGCTGTTCACCCACGCCCGATGCTTCGTAAAACCGGCCATCCTTACCCCAGCGCATCAATTGGGTGCTGATACGCCCGCCCCGCTCGATCGCGGCATACAGCAATTGGCCCGCCTGACGCTCGCCAGTGGCGGCGCGTTTATTGGCAATGATCATGTCGAACACATCATTCGCGCCCACTGCACGGTTCAGATTGACCTGTTGCCCCAGCGTTTTTAGATATTGCTGAACCGCGCTGGCAGGCGCACCGGCCGCGCGCGCAGAACGGTAAAGGCTGGGCCCAACCGTCCCGCGTATCCGCAGCGGCGTATTATCCACCCGGATCGGTTTGCGTTGCAGCGCCAGCACCCCGTCAGTACGCTCTATCTCCAGCGCCAGATCGAAGCGGGCCCGAAACGACAGCGCATCCATTGGCCGTGCACGGCCCGCAGCAGAACGCCGCCCCAATGTAATATCAACCTGCGTGCCCGGTTCAATATCCTGCAAAGGCATCGTGCGCGCAACCAATTCAGCAACCCGCGCTGCATCGCGCGAACCAACGCCCGCACGCTGCAACATGCGCCCGAAACTATCGCCCCGCACCAATGTTGCCAATAATTGGATCTGCGGGCGTTCCGGGGCAGATTTAAGCGGGATAACCGCGCCAGTTGCCCCCATATGGCGGCCGCTATCAGCGCCCAGTGCCAGCGGCAGGATCATCTGGCTGCGAAATTCATCACGGGCCTTGTCATCAATGACCATCGCCGAAGCAGCTTCAAGAGGGGCAAAGTCTGGCCACAATGCCAGCGCCAATGTCGCCAGACCCAACATAGTGCCCATCCCGCGGAACCAACGCTTGCTGCCGATTTTATCCGCCAAATCCGGCGTCAGATCGAAAGTGTCGATTTTTTGCGATGCATCCATGCGCCAATCGTCAAATTTTTCTGCAAAGCTGCGGGACCGCTGGAGGGTGATGGGACCATCTTCAGCCCGGCCGCCAGTGACCCTGCCGGTAATATCATTGGCGCCATCATTGGCGCCATCTCTGGCCCCGCCCCCTGATTGGAAGCCGTCATCCGGCCCACTTTCAGATGGATGCAATATCTGGGCATGGGATAGGAATACGGTGCCTGATTGGCCCGCCTTGCCCGGCCCGGTGCCGGGTTGATCCCCATCCTGATCGCGCGAAGTAGACACGCGCCCTCCTTATATTCGGTCCATATTCAGCCCCGCCCGGCAATTAGAATGGCCAGCGAAGTGAAAACCCATAGCAGGCCCATAACGGACATTACCGGTTTTTTGCCCTTTTAACGTTAATGTCGGTTTAAGCCACAATGGTCTGCCCCGGCTTTCAGACAGACTGTTGACGATGTGCGGTGAATGGTTGTCCAACCATCAGAGCAATGCCACATTCAGCCCGTGACGCGCGCTTCCTTCGAAGATTCATCCATCAAAGCAGTCCTTGGGCCAACCAACACTGGCAAAACCCATCTGGCGATTGAACGGATGTGCGCCCATTCCTCTGGCGTGATCGGCCTCCCGCTGCGCTTGCTGGCGCGCGAAGTGTATGACCGCGTGGTTGCGATTAAGGGCGAAAAACAAGTCGCGCTGATTACCGGCGAAGAACGAATAGAGCCGCCCAACGCACGCTATTTCTGCTGCACAGCCGAAGCGATGCCGCGTGATGGAGGCGGACGCAGCTTTGTCGCATTGGACGAGGCCCAATTGGGGGCCAATCGGGAACGCGGGCATATTTTCACCGACCGGCTGCTGCATGCACGCGGGCGCGATGAAACCATGTTGCTGGGCGCCGCAACGCTGGGGCCGGTGGTGCGCGCGCTGATCCCCGATGCTGAAATCATCCAGCGGCCGCGCTTTTCCACTCTGACCCATATCCGCCCCTGCAAATTATCGCGCCTACCCCCGCGCAGCGCAATTGTGGGTTTTTCTGCAGAACAAGTTTACGCCGTGGCAGAAATGCTGCGCCGCTTCCGGGGCGGATCAGCAGTCGTCATGGGCGCGCTCAGCCCTGAAACGCGCAATCGCCAGGTGGAATTGTTCCAATCAGGAGAAGTGGATTATATCGTCGCCACCGATGCTATCGGAATGGGGCTAAATCTCGATATTACCCATGTTGCATTTGCTTCACTGACGAAATTTGACGGACTGCGCCACCGGCGCCTTACCCCTGCGGAAATGGCGCAGATTGCCGGGCGGGCAGGGCGCCATCAACAAGATGGGACATTCAGCGTGCTGGCCGGCCAAATTGGGCGCAGCCGCACAATCAGCCCGCCAGACACCGCGCCCACAGAATTCACCAAAGAAGAAATTTATGCGGTCGAAGAACACAGTTTTGCCCCGATCAGCAAATTGTTCTGGCGCGATGCCAAACCGCGATTTGACACATTATCAACCCTGATCGGTGATCTGGAAAGTCCGCCAGATGATCCGGCATTAACCCTAGCGCCCGAAGCAATCGATCTGGCCGTGCTCAAACGGTTATCCGATGAACCCTGGGCCCAATCGATCAAGGGGGCCGGGCAAATCCGCCGGTTTTGGGCCGCCTGCTCACTGCCGGATTTTCGCCAACAGGGCGCAGATACCCACGCCCGTTTCATCGCCCGTTTGTGGCAAGATTTACAAGGCGGCTATCTTGGCGCGGATTATGTGGCAGCGCGCATTTCAGAACTGGACAATATTCAGGGAGATATTCACACAGTGCAAGGCCGGATCGCGGCCATCCGCAGCTGGGCCTATATCTGCCAGCGCCCTGATTGGGTATTGGCGCGCGATGAAATGGCCGCCCGCGCCCGAGCGGTAGAGGCCCGTTTATCCGATGCGCTGCATAGCCGCCTGACTGAAAGATTTGTTAACCGGAGGACTGCAATCCTGATGAAATCGATGGGACAAGACGCTTCACTATTGCCCGTTAGCCTGTCGGAAGACAGAATTTTGCTGGTAGAGGACGAGCCGATCGGAACGATCGAAGGGTTTCGCTTTTTGATCGACCATCAAGCCAATCACGCAGATCGCAAATTGCTGCTTGCCGCGGGCGAAAAGGCCATGCCGCGTATTCTGTGCGCCAGGGCGGACACGCTGATCGAAACCGGGCTGGCGGGTGTAACGCTGGGCGCTGGCGGCATATGGTGGGAAGGTCAGCAAATCGCTGCGCTGGAGGCGGGCTCCAGCATTGCCGCGCCGCGCCTGATGCCCGCGCGCGAGCTGGATTTGCTGCCCGGCGCGGCCAAGACAAAACTGGTCTCAGCGCTCCAGCAATGGTTGGACGCGCGGGTCACGCCGCTGGCGCCGCTGGCCAAATTGGAAGCAGCATCGCGCGATCCGGATGCCGGTTCACAGGCGCGGGCGCTGCTGCTGGCGCTGATCGCGGGGCATGGCCACATTTCCCGCGAAGATGGCGGATTGGACCATTTGCCCAAGGAATCCAGACCTTTCTTGCGCCGCCTTGGCGTCACATTTGGCGCGCTCGACATTTTTGCGCCCGCCTTGCTTAAGCCCGCTGCGCGCAAATTGCTGCATGTTCTGGGCGCAGACCCGCGCCCGCTGCAGGATGCAATGCAGCCTGTGATCAGCCCGATTGATGGGGCCGTGGGCCAGCTGCCTTCTGGTTACCGCCGCGCAGGCAATCAGGCGGTCAGGGTCGATATGGCGGAAAAAATCCTGCGCGCAGCCCATGATATGCGCAGCAAAAGCGCGAAGCGGAAGTTCACCTTCAATCCAGCGCTGGCAATTTCAACCGGACTATCGCTGGACAATTATTTGCGCCTGATGGGTGCTGCTGGTTTTCGTAGAACCCCGGCGCGCGCGCTGGCCAAGGGGGCGCTGGGTCCGCCCGCCCCGGATCATTGGGATTGGCGCCCCTCGCCGCGCAACCCCAATGCAAGGGCCAAAACCGGCAATAGTGCACACCCCCATAGGAAGAACGGGCGGCAAAAAACCCCCAGCCAGCGCGCAGGAAGTGCACCTGAGGAACAATCAGCCAACATCGCCGCAGACAAATCAACGCAGGGCCCGGCACAGAACACAGCTCAGAACACAGCTCCGGCCCCAACTCAGGCCCGGGCGCGGGGTCAAAAGCGCGGAACGGGCCAGCGTTCAGATCAGCAGACCCGGGCGGGCAATGCATTTGCGGGTCTGGCAGACCTGCTGCGGTAAAGCGGGTTGATCGGGCGCGCGTGTGGATGTCTGGTGCAGGTTTTGAGAATCAGGCTCAGGCTCAGGCTCTCTTTCAGTCCCTGATTGAACGATGAAGGCTGCGCCCGCCGCCAATCCTTATGCCTGTATTTGCTGCCCATCGCCGCCTTGCGCCCGGCCGCAAAGCGCCAGCTGATAAGAAAATTGTGTTATCGGGCGCTTGACCCGCGCGCGCAAAACGCCATAGCACCTGCTGCAAGTGATCCGATCACAATCAACCACCACTAAAGGAGCCACGCCACCATGACATATGTCGTCACCGACGCGTGCATCAAATGCAAATATACTGATTGCGTCGAAGTATGTCCGGTAGACTGTTTCTACGAGGGTGAAAACATGCTGGTGATCAATCCCAACGAATGCATCGACTGCGGCGTCTGCGAACCAGAATGCCCCGCCGAGGCGATTCTGCCCGATACAGAAGATAATCTGGAAAAATGGCTGGAGCTGAACACCAAATTGTCAGCTGAATGGCCCAATATCACCAGCCAGAAAGAAGCGCCTGCCGATGCCGACGAGCATAAGGGCGAAGAAGGCAAATTCGAAAAATACTTCAGCGAAGAACCCGGCGAAGGCGACTAGATACAGCCGCCCATGGCAATTTGATCTGGAATGATTTTTGGCCCCGCCATGCGTCCTTTGCAACCAGCAACGGGGCCTATGGTTCGCGGGCTGGAAATTTTATTGCGAATGTGTTAGATAATGCTGCAACTGCACTGATCGGCCTTTTCTGGTTTGTTTCAGCGCAGGCGTAACATTTGGCAACAAGCGTAAAGCGCCCACACACAGTTTGATGCCCTGTTGGCCCCGTAAATGCGCGGCCAACAGGGCATTTGATTGATGATCGGGGCCCGGGCGCACGAAAGGATTTCATATGGCAACCAAGGTCAATGCCTTCGCTGTCGGCGATTATGTTGTTTATCCCAAACATGGGGTGGGCCGCGTGATTGAACTGCAAAACGAAGAAATCGCCGGCATGCAGCTCGAATTGTATGTTCTGCGTTTTGAAAAAGAACGCATGACGCTCCGTGTGCCGACCAACAAGGTCGATGCGATCGGAATGCGCAAATTATCCAGCGACAAAACGCTGAAAGAAGCGATGGAAACGCTGAAAGGCAAGCCCAAGGTCAAGCGTACCATGTGGTCGCGCCGCGCCCAGGAATATGAAGCGAAGATCAATTCAGGTGATCTGGTTTCAATCGCAGAGGTGACGCGCGATCTGTTCCGCCCGGAAGACCAGCCTGAACAAAGCTATTCTGAACGCCAGATCTTCGAAGCTGCATCCAGCCGCTTGGCGCGCGAATTGGCCGCGATGGAAGAAACGGACGAACCAGCCGCTTTGGAGAAAATCCTCGATGTGCTGCGTGAACATGCCCCGCAATATTATGAAAGCACCGAAGAAGGCTGATTTTCCAAAATCAGGCTGCGGCTGACAATATAGTGGAAACGATAGGGCCGCCCGCAAGGGCGGCCTTTTTCGTGCCAGCAACATGCCCCACAACACGGCCCACCTTGCATTTGCCCCCTTGGTGTATTACATCAGCAATACGCGCTGTAATGCCTAAATCCAAGGAGGACGCCTTGTTGCACAGATTTTTCAGGAACATCGCCCCAATCGCCGCCATTGCCATGTCCGCCGGTCTGGCCGGGTGTGACGGGATGAAAATCACAATTAATGACGAGAAAGGCGTGCCCTTAACGGATCTGGATATGGCAGGCGAGGCGCCAACCGGAATCGTTCTGGCTGGCCCCGACGCGGTCATCATTTCAACGGGAACGGCGCTGAAAATTACGGTCGATGGCGAGCAAGCAGCGGTCGATGCACTGCGCTTTTCCTTAGAGGATGGCACTTTACACATCCACCGGGAAAAAGACGGCTGGGATAATGAGGGCAAGGCCACAATCATGGTGACGATGCCGCCCCCGAAATCAATGAGCCTGGCTGGATCAGGAACGATCGAATCCCCTTCACTGGCAAAAAATGCCAAAATCAAAATCCTTGGCAGCGGTGAGTTAAAAACCGCCACAGTCGACGTTGATGCATTGGACGTGAAGATTGCCGGTTCGGGCAGCTATACCGCGGCGGGAACGGCCAAGGCGCTGAATTTGCACATTGCCGGATCAGGCAATGCTGGCATGGGCGATCTGAAGGTTGGCGGGGCCGATATTTCAATTGCGGGATCGGGCGATGCTGACCTTGCATCCGATGGAATGATCAAGGCCAAAATCATGGGTTCAGGCGATGTTACCATTACCGGAAACGCCACCTGCAATGTTAAATCGATGGGTTCAGGCAGCGTGACCTGCCAAACTGCCCGAAATGAAACGGACGATAGCTGACCTGATCAAAACAATCACAGGCGGCAATTTATCGACGAACCAATACATTGGGTTTATGCGCGGCTTGGAAAGGAATTTCCATGCGGCGCATTGCCCCCTTATTCTTGCCACTTTCGGTCCTGATCCTGCCCGGCTGCATCGCCAAAACCGCGCTTGGCGTCGTGACAGCGCCGATTAAGGTCGCTGGCAAGGCGGCGGATATTGCCACCACCAGCCAAGCCGAGTCCGATGAAAAGCGCGGCCGCGAAATGCGCAAGCGCGAGGAAAAATTGGGAAAATTGTACCGCCAGCGCGCAAAACTCATCCAAAAATGTCATCACGGCAAGCACAGCGCGTGCCGCGATCTTGCAGCGGTGGAGGCCCAGATTAACGAAATGGAGCCCGCCTTCCCGGTGGAAGGGGACGGGCCCTAATTTTCAGGCGGCAGCGCGGCGCAAACGATCGTTGATCGCGCGCCCAATTCCGGTTTGCGGGACAGGGGCAACCGCAATGCGCGGCAAATCAGAGGCTGCGGCTTCGTGCAGCGCGGCATACAAACGGCCCGCAGCTTCGGCCAGATCGCCCTTGGCCGATAGGTTGATGGCCCCTGCAACCGGGCCAAAACCAATCAGAAATTCATCAGCCCTAGCCTCCCCCGCGCCCAGCCGCATCGGTTTGCCGGGCGAATAGTGCGAGGCGGTTTGTCCGGGCGCCTCGATCTTTTTTCCTGCCTGATGCGCGGGAAGCGGCAGGCCGAAATAGTGCTGGTGCAAAAGGTCCAGATTAATCGGGCCGGGCCGCAATTCGCGCCAGATGCCGTCATGACTGATGCCTAAAATACTGGATTCTAATCCTTGTTCGCTCGGCCCGGCATCAAGCACCAGATCAATGCGGCCATCCAATGATGCAAGAACATGCGCTGCGCTGGTCGGGCTGATCATATTGCTGCGATTGGCAGAAGGGGCCGCCAGCGGACACCCACTTTGTTCGATCAATGCGCGCATCACGCGGTGCGCGGGCACCCGCAAGGCAACCGTTGTCAGCCCCGCTGTCACCGCATCAGCCAAAGGCGCATCCACTTTGCGCGGCAACACCAGCGTTAGCGGCCCTGGCCAGACTTTTTCAGCAACCCTTTGCGCTGCATCGGAAAATTCAGCCAGCGATTTTGCCTGCTCCAGCGAAGCGACATGAACGATGAGGGGGTTAAAGCTGGGCCGGCCCTTGGCGGCATAGATTTTGGCTACCGCCGCATCGCAATCCGCGCGCGCGGCCAGGCCATAAACTGTCTCGGTCGGCGCGGCGATTATCCCCCCATCGCGGATAATTCGCGCAGCATGGGCGATCCCGGCACCGTCTGCCCGTATGGTTTGCGTAGCGTTCTTGCCCGACATGCCTTCGCGCTATAGGTGAGGCCCAGAAAAGCCAAGCTGTAAAGCCAAACTATAACGCCAAGGAATTCCTACCGTGACCCCCTATGTTCCTGCAACCCAAGACCAACTTCTTGCAATCAATGTTTGCGCCGGTATCGGCGAATTGGCCGAAAACGAACGCTTTGCAGCAGCAGAACCCGATATGATCGATGCAATCGTTCAGGGGGTCGGCGAATTTTCAGCTGGTGAATTTGCACCGCTCAACCGCGCCGGGGATCTGGAAGGCGCATCATTGGAAGGCGAAAATGTCCAGCTGCCTGATGGTTTTGCGCAAAGCTATGCCTCTTATGTAGAACAAGGCTGGAATGCGATTGGCGCGCCAACCCAATTTGGCGGGCAGGGATTGCCATTCACGCTGGCCTGCAATGTGCTGGAAAACCTTGGCAGCGCCAATATGGCCTTCACCTTGCTGCCGATACTGTCATCAGGCGCGGTAGATGCGATTGAACATCACGGCAGCGAAGCGCAACAAGAACTCTATCTGCCGCCCCTAATCAGCGGCGAATGGTCAGGCACGATGAACCTGACAGAACCGCAGGCCGGCAGCGATGTCGGCGCATTGCGCAGCACTGCCGCCCCGGTGCAAGATGGCCCACACGCCGGTAAATACCGGATTGCTGGCCAAAAGATTTTCATCACTTGGGGCGAACATGATCTGGCAAAGAATATCATCCATTTGGTGTTGGCGCGCACCCCCGGCGCGCCTGAGGGGAGCCGCGGTATTTCCTTATTCGCAGTGCCCAAATATCATGTGAACAGCGATGGATCGCTGGGCCCTAAAAATGATCTGCGCTGCGTTAGCCTTGAACATAAATTGGGCATCAATGCTTCGCCCACTTGTGTGATGAGTTTTGGCGATAATGGTGATTGTATCGGCGATCTGATCGGCGTGGAAAACCGCGGCCTTGCTGCAATGTTCACAATGATGAATTCCGCCCGCATCAATGTCGGCAGCCAAGGCGTGCAGATCGCTGAACGCGCGCTGCAACAGGCATTGCATTACGCCGCCCAGCGGGTTCAGTCCCCGCGCGCTGGCTCCGCTGATCGCACGCCTGTAGCAATCATCGAACACCCTGATGTGCGCCGGATGCTGTTGCGGATGAAATCCCTGACCGAAGCGATGCGGGCCCTACTTTATTACACCGCCGGACAAGTTGACCGGGGCACGCTGGGGAATGAAGCTGCTGCAAGGCGGGCAGAAGTGCTGGTGCCTATGATCAAAGCATGGGGCAGCGATACCGGGGTCGAAGTTGCCAGCATCGGGGTGCAGGTGCACGGCGGAATGGGCTTCATCGAAGAAACCGGCGCCGCCCAGCATTACCGGGATGCCCGGATTGCACCCATTTACGAAGGCACCAATGGGATACAGGCCGCTGATCTGGTGACCCGCAAATTGGGGTTTGAAAATGGCGCAGTGTTTGCCGCCTTGATGGAAGACATCATACAAGACAGCGCCGATGAACCTGCATTGGCCAGTTTGGCCCGCGACTGCGCTGCAATCGGCCAATGGATGCTGAACGAGGCCAGCCTCGATGATCGGCTGGCTGGCAGTGTTGCGTTTTGCACCATGTGCGCCGTGACAGTGGCAGGGTGGCAGATGATGCGCCAAAAAAACGCGGTCGAAGCAGGGGCCGCGCCGTCACTGGCCGCAGTGAAGCCGGTTACAACCCGCTTCTTTCTTGACCATATCGCGGCCGAGGCGAGCGGACTGAAATCATCCGCCACCGCGGGCGCGCAAACACTCTATAAACTAACCGCCGCCCAATTGGCTGGGTAATCCCAGCCCTAATTACTGGGTTGTTTTACTGGGCGACTTGTTCGCGGGCATATTTTTCAATCAGGCGGTCTTGCGGATCGCCCTGCAATTGCCGCTGCGGGGCAAGGGGTTCAAACTTGGGCGGGATAATTGCGGCGCGCGGCGCGGCACCTGGCGATGTGACACGCCAGATAATCCCGCCTGTGTCATCACTGATCAGCAATGCCCCATCACCCGACCATGCCGCCCAAGTCGGCCGGCCTTTGGTGGTGCCATTATCATTGAGGAACCCGGTCAGCACCGGCACTGGCTTGCCCAGCGGATTGCCAAGTTCATCAAACGCAACATAGACCACATCATAGCCCGAGGGCGGTTTACGGTTCCACGACCCATGCCGCGCGATAAAGGCGCCATTGCCAAACTTTTCGCCCATAGTGGTGCCCTGCTTGCTGAACACCAGGCCCAGCGCGGCGACATGGGGCCCCAAGGCAAATTCAGGGCGGCGGGTATATTCGGTTGTATAAATAGGCATCGGGATTGTGACCCGCTCGTCAATTGTGTCCTTATAATAGACCCAGGGCCAACCATAATTCACGCCCAGCGGCACATTGGTCAGATAATCAGGCACCAGATCGGAACCAAGCAGATCCCGTTCATTCACCGTAGTCCACAATTCACCCACCCACGGGCTCCACGCAAGACCATTGGGATTGCGCAGGCCAGAGGCAAAGAGGCTTTCGCGTTTGGTGAGCAGATTATATCGCCAAATGGCTGCGCGCCCCTTTTCAGCTTCCATCCCATTATCCGCGATATTGGTGGCTGAACCCACCGCCACATAGATATACGTGCCATCCTGACTGAGAATAATATTGCGCATCCAGTGATTACCAGCCGGCGGCAAATCCATCAATTTGTCCGGCTGGCTGTCAATTGTGGCCGCGCCCATTTCATATGCATAGGACAACAGCGCATCATGGTTGGCGAGATACAGTGTGCCATCACGCCATGCGATGCCCGATGGCGAATTGAGCGTATCCAGCAGCACTTTGCGCATATCTGCGCTGCCATCACCATCTGTATCGCGCAGCAGCACCAGCTTGTTTGGCGAATCGCCCGCCGCGCCCGCACGGCTCATGAATAAATTCGTGACCCATTCGGTAATGCCGCCCGCCGGTTTGGTTGGCGCGCGGGTCAAAGATACCAGCACATCGCCATTGGGCATGGTGAAAATTGTCCTCGGGTGCTCCAACCCCTCGGCAAAACGGGTGACGGCCAAGCCATCAGCGCTGCGCGGCACCTCATTTTCGGCCCAGCCAACCGGCTTGGCGATTTTGACCGTCGGGATTCTTTCTGGATTGGGATCCTGCAATGTCGGGTCCGCGCCGGACCCTTCATCCAATGATAAATTGGCATGATCCCCGCGAAGGACCCAAGCAATCACGACAGCGGCAAGGAGAAGCAGGCCCAAGACCCAGACGAGAATTTTGCGTTTTGTGCTCATGACGCCTCAATTAAGGCAGAGGATGGCTTGCGGCAATGGCGCAGCGTATTAGAAACCCCGCATGTTCGATTTTACTGCCAAATCAGACCTGCCGCCTGCTGAATTATACCGCCAATTGCTGGAGGCCTGCGATGCATTGACCGGCGGCGAACCAGATGGCGTGGCCAATATGGCCAATGTTGCAGCATTGTTGGCAGAATTCCTGCCGGGGCTGAACTGGGCCGGTTTTTACCGCGTAATCGATGGCGAATTGGTGCTTGGCCCTTTTGCAGGCAGGCCCGCCTGCATCCGTATCCCGCTGGGCCAAGGCGTATGCGGGAAGGCCGCACGCGAGGGGAAAAGCCAATTGGTTGACGATGTGCATAAATTCCCCGGCCATATCGCCTGTGATGCGGCCAGCCGGTCTGAATTGGTGGTGCCAGTGATACAGGATGGCAAAATAGTGGCCGTGATCGATCTCGACAGCCCGCAAATTGCGCGATTCGATGCCCAAGATGCCGCTGGGATCGAAGCGGTGGCCCAATTGCTGTCAGGCCGGATCTGTCGGGCATGATTGCCCAACCGGGTTTGTAATTTTCAATCAGACACCATTAACGCCCCGATTCGGGACAACGCCTGCACGAATGTTGGTTCTGCGCGGCGGGTAATGGTATATTTTCGGTTAATTCCGGAATCTGATCCGGATCCGATTCTAGGGGATTTGACCGATGCATACCCGCCACCAGATTTCGCACCGCCTTATTGCGTCCCGTCTCATTGTGATGGCCCTGGCATCCGGTGCAGCGGTCGCCGCTATGCCTGCATGGGCTCATCCCGATGAAGCTGACGGCAATATTGCCGGAGATGCTGAACAGATTGTCTATGAAGAACGGGCCGTGGTCCAGCCGATTGCGCCCCCTCAACATCCGGCCAACCTGCCTGCCACACTGCCTGTCACACTGCCGGCCAACCACCCGGCAATACACGGGGGCCACCATCCAGCCCCCCATCCCTCAGCATATCCAGGAATGGCGATGTGGCATGGGGCGCATCCAGCGCAAATGGCCGGACCAGCAGCTGGGCCGGCGGCAGGAATACCCATTTTCTTCCCGCAAACCGGCTATCCCCACGGCGCTGTTCAATATCCGGGCCAATATCCCGCACAAATCCAGCACGGCCAGATAGGGCGCGAGGAATGGCTGGCACAGTGCCGTGCGCGTTATTACGGTAATCGGGGCGAAAGGCGCGGCACTGCGGTAGGCGGCCTGCTGGGCGCAGCAGCCGGCGGTTTAATCGGAAACAGAATTGCTGGCCGGGGCGACCGGCTGGTGGGAACGGTTGCAGGCGCTGGGCTTGGCGCAGTGGTCGGAGCAGTAGCAGGATCTGCAATCGGATCCTCTGCTGACCAGCGCGAAGCAATGGATGAATGCGAGGCCTATCTTGGCCAATACACCCCGGGCCACCGTCAAATTACCTATGGATATGGGCCCGTCACGCTAGTGCCAGTGATGATCCCCGTGCCCCAGCGCGCAGTAGTGCGCGAATATGTGACGGAAGAATGGGTTGAAGAAAAAATCATGGTGCCCGCGCCTGCCCAAAAAATCATCAAACAAGCGCCCGCGCCAAAACGGGTTAAGACCCAGCCGGTAAGATCAGTGAAATCCGTCAAAGGTAGCTAGGCGCGCTGCGGGCCCTTCAATAAGGGCCCGCCATCGCGGGCGGCGCAAACGCTAGGGGGCAGAACCCACTGGCCTGCCGCCTGTTTGGGGCCGGCCCATTGCAGCCATCGTCGATCCGGCTGCGTCCTTGGGTTCCTGCGCGATGATCATCCGCCCCGTTTGAAGGCGGATGATGCCCATCCGGGCTATATCCTGGCTGCGGGAAATCTCCACCGGCCCCTCAATCGCGCTACGCACTGCCAGCATGCGCGCGGCATCGGCGGCCACCCGCAGCCGGTATTTGCCATAGGGCACACGTTCAAACAGGAAGAAACCGTCAAATTCGCTTAGCGTGGCGGCAACCAATACGCCTTGCGCATTAATCAATTCCAATGTGACCCCGGCAAGTTCGACGCCCGCTGGCGACAAGATAACGCCCTCCGCCTCGCCCGAAGGGGAAACCGGCAGTTCAATTACCGTTGTAACACCCGGCCTTGGCACCACGACAATGCCCTTGGCCAAGGGCGTGAGATACGGATCGCTGAGCGAGCCTTCATCGATGCCCACCAGAATCGGAATGAAGGGGCGCAAACCATCCACAATCGCCTGGCCATTGCCATCAGTAATGGCATCTGTGCTGCGCAGCCCCGCCTCGACATAGACATCCTTAATCGCATCTTCGCCGGGGCCGCGGCGGCCATCGCCATTTTCATCGCGAAACACTGTGACTGCCGCCTGACCGTTCCGGGCCAGCTTCTTTTCAGAAAAACGAACGCCGCCATTCACCGGGTCCGGGCCGAAACTGAATGACAATGCGAGATTTGCACCCAGCGCGCCTGAGGTGGAATAGCTGGTGTTGGCCCGTATCGCGAATTGATCGAAACGGCGCGTATAGCCCAGCCCGAAATTCGTATCGCGGCGCAAAGCGCGATATTCCACCTCAGCAGAAATATCCGAACGCACATCAATCGATTTGTCGGCAGAAAGCCTTACAGTTTCAAGGCCCTTATCATTACCTGATAGATTAAAGCTGGCCGCGCCGCGCAGCCGCAATCCAAATTTGCGTGTATTGGCAAGCAACCGCAACCGGGTTGTGTGATTGTTGCCAGATGGGTGGCTGCCATCAGTCACATCATGTTGCAATTGCGCTGTCAGAGCAACGCCGCGCATCCCCACTGCGGATTGAATTAACACTTTGGTAAGTTTTGACCCATCATTTAGCACTGAATGGTTCATCGCCCCTTGCACCGGCAGTTTGAATTTGCCGAGTTTTAAGGATGTATCAAAATTGAAGCCGATCCGGTGGCTGAGCTTTTCACCGACAAATTCGCTGGCAAAGTCGCCCTGCACCCAAATTGCATCAAGCCCGACATTAAATGTGCCGATCCGGCTAAGGGCGTTGGCCTGCAAGGCCAGCCCGCCGCCAAAATCAAAGGCGCCCGCCAATTCAAACTGGGCCCGGCCTTGGGTCCGGACCAGATTACCCTCAAGGTATGTCCGCCGCCTGCCGCCATAAACCAGGCTTTGCATCCCAAAACCGAAACTGGTTCGCTGGTCCAGCCCATGTTCAATGCCGGCCCCGCCCCGCCATGCGCGATTTGCGCCGGGAACCGTATCGCGCAAATCAATCAAATCATGATCATTTTGCAGGATTCCGGCCCAATAATAAGTCTTCCCCGGCTCCACATTGCTGCGGCCAACTGGATGATCAAATTTCTCGCGGCGGATCTGCCCCTGTGGGCCATAAAGCACAATTTCCAGATCGTTTTGGCCGTAATACAGATCCACATCCAGAAATTCATAGCGGCCATCGCTCGTATCAGCTTGAAAACCGATCAATTGGCCATTGCGGTATAATTCTGCATCCCATCCGCCCGGCAAAGTGCCGCGAACGCTGGTGGTAGAAAAGTTTGCCTGCCGCCCAAGTGGCTGATTACTGACATAAACGCCGCGCCCAACGGCAGATTGGCCGGTTAACTGGCCGCTATCACTCTCGACATCGCCGGCCACAATTTGGGTCGCGTTGAGCGGGCCAAGCAGGCCGCCTTCCGCATCATAACGAAACGCGCTGACACGCAGTGAATTGGGCGTCATCTGCCGGTCTGAACTAAGCCGGGCATCAAAACTGGCCCCGGCAATTTCACCTGCAGCATAAAGTTCATAGCGGCCCATCGCCTTGGCTGCGGTGTCTGGGGCAGAATCATACCCCACCCGCACCACAGCATCCACCGATGGCGTGCGCCACATTTTATAACCGCTTTCAGCCTGATCATAGGCGCCCAAATCAAAGGCAGCGCGCTTGGGCCGAAGTCGCGCGGCGCGACTTCTTCGTTCAATCGCCTCGATAAATGGCAATTTGGTATCACTTTCAAGGCGCACGGCTGAATTATACAAGTCCGGCTTCAACGTAACCCCGAACCAACGCGACAAAGCCTTGATATCAACACACCAGCCTTCCGGTGTATCATAAATCTCGCCATTCAGCGGCGCATCGCCGCTATTCATATTTTGGACCGTATTGGCCGCCCGATCGAGGGTGAACCTCTGATCTTCGGAGAATAACCAGCCAGAGGCGCGGCGCGATTGTTTATCCAGCCGGATTGGCAAATCCAGTGATTGTATGACGTCAGCCAAATCTAGGCATATGCCGCTATCTATCTGATAACCCCTGATTTCATTGCTTAGCTTATATGATCCCACGACCATCTGCAGCAAAAGGAAATCATCATCACTGGGCTGGGTCGCAGCCTGTTTAGTCTGCGCGATTGCTGGCGTAGAAATGGGCGCAACAACGCCAAATGCCGCCGCGAAAGCCGCGGCGGCACCAATGGTCCAAGAATTATACCTGGCCATTCTGGATATTTCCGGTCAGCCCGCCCTAACCTAGCCCAGCACCGTTTCAACAGCAGCGATAAGGCCGCCGCCAGCTTCGGGCATATCGCGATATTCAAACCGCAAATTGCCCTTCATCGCTGCCGCCTGTTCTTCAGTCAGGCGGAAGCTGACCCTTCGTTCACTCAGCTCGCTATAGATTGCGATCCCTCGCGCCATATAGACCGGTTCATCACTGCCCTGGCGCATCACGCGCAACTCACCATAGGTGGAACTTTCCCCGCTGCGGTTCATCACGATTTGCAGCTCTGGGCCGTGTTCAGTCCGGATGATCTTCGGATCATTGATTGCCACACTTGCCTCAAGGCGTCCGTGGCGCACGATAATTGGTATGGTGACACCGTAGATCGGCACCAATTTGATTTTGATGCCCTCTGCCTGCTCGGCGCCCTCTGTCACCGGACGGGGGCGGGGAATAGCGCGAAACGAGATGTGGGC
>Ga0209344_10002903_pt1 | contig 17914 bp, 19 predicted proteins | sample Cruoilmetagenom6_FD_187293 | JGI IMG/M metagenome (GOLD analysis project Ga0209344, IMG submission 187293) | Oil polluted marine microbial communities from Coal Oil Point, Santa Barbara, California, USA - Santa Barbara Oil Seep Sample 6 (SPAdes)... | ecosystem: Environmental > Aquatic > Marine... | reverse complement strand
TTGCCCAAGAAAGACTCTAAAGATTTCTTAGCAGCAGCTTTTGTAATTCCGGCATCAGCTGCCATTGCATCGATTAAATCTGATTTGTTCATAATTTTTTTAAATTAAATTGTTGGTTAAACTTCGATTAATTGCCCTACAAATTTAGCAGGAATATCCGTTCAGGCAAGTAACGGCGCAGTAAATCCCTATTTTTGTTGATAACTTGGACTGTTTGTTAATAAACCCAGTGCTTTTTTCGCCTTTTTTAATGGAATCAGTGCTGACAAGGGTTTACGATAGTTTGGAATCTTCATCAAAAGAATACCCATTCAAGAGCGAAAAAACTTCCATTTTCCGTTTTCCGGGAAGTTGTATTTCCTTAATTGTAATGTAACCGTTCAAGCAAACAACTTTCAGTTCTTTTTTTGAAGATTTAATAATTCCAGGTTCAAAATTATGATCGTCCTTTTCAAAATTGGCAGCATAAATTTTTGTTTTTAATTCTTCCTTATTATTATGAAGTATAGACCAAGCAACGGGATAGGGAGAAAGCCCACGTATAAAAGCGTCGATGTCTTCTCCAGGTTTTGTCCAGTCTATGCGTGTATTTTCTGGGGTTAGCTTTGGGGCGTCTTTTAAATTGTCGCTTTCCGGTTGCGGTTTTGGATCTGCATTTCCATTCTCTATTAGGTTGAGGGTCTCCAATACCAACTCGCTTCCCTTTTGCATCAACTTATCATGAAGTGTTTCCGCAGTTTCACTTTTTTCAATAATCACTTCTTTATTTGCTATTATGGAACCGGTATCGATCTTTTCGTCAATAAAAAAAGTAGTGACGCCCGTCTTTTTCTCTTTATTAATAATAGCCCAATTAATAGGAGCAGCACCTCTGTATTGCGGTAATAGTGAAGCGTGAAGATTGAAAGTCCCAAGCTTTGGCATTTGCCAAACCACTTTTGGAAGCATCCTGAAAGCAACCACAACTTGAAGGTTGGCGTTTAGGTCTTTTAATTCTTTCAAAAAAGATTCGTCTTTTAAGTTTGTGGGTTGAAGAATTTTTAAATTTTGTGAAAGTGCATACTCCTTAACCGCCGAGCCCATTAATTTTCTCCCACGGCCAGCAGGTTTGTCAGGGGCAGTAATTACTCCTACAATATTTTTTCCGGCTTCAATCATTTCTTTAAGAATTCCCACAGCAAAATCAGGAGTTCCCATAAATACTATTCTCAATTGGTTCTGCATTTCTTCAGTTTAAATAATATTGGTTTTTAGGATTGATTTTTATCTTACCGGCATCCAACACTAAACGGAGGACTTTTAAAATATCGGTTTCGGCAAAAGTAAGTTTTTCTGAAATCTCCCGCGAACTTAAATCACCGCCCTCAAGCAGCGCAAGTATCTGTGTCGCGAGATGTTGTATTTCTCTGTTTGACAACTTGGAATTCTGTGTTTTGCAAACCGAGCAAATTCCGCATTTACTTGCAGTTGTTTCGCCAAAATAGGAAACCAGTTGTACGCTTCTGCAAGTTTTGGTATTCGCGATATAGCTTAGAACAGAATTTACTTGTGCAATTTTTTTTCGATTTAAAGCTTCCACTTCACGCGAAATAACGTTTATAGTCTTGTCGTCTTCCCTTGGCACAAGGAATGTAAGTGTGGCATCAGTTATTTGCAAGCTCACTTCAATCACTTGGTCGCGTTCCATTTTTTTCAGAACAGCGATAATGGTTTCAATGGATTGGCCCGTTTTGGAAGTAATTAAATCCAGGTTGATGGCAGTGGGCATTTCAAATATACCGCCGTAAATCCTGAGGATGGTTTTTCCAATAACGGAAGCGGTTACATCTTTTTCAAAATACTGAAGCACATCTTCCGAGGAAATTAAAAATTGCACAATAGATTTTCTTCCGAATTCCTGTGAAAGCTGAATAATGCCCAAACGGTCCAAACTGTTCAGTGCATTGTAGGCAAGCAATGTATTTAAATGGTATGTTTTGCAGAATTCAGAAAAACCAAAATTGTGTTTGGTGAATTCGCCTTCTCCATAAGGAATTTGAAAATAATTGTTCAGTGTTCGGTAAATCTTTTTTAAATCAGAAGTAGTGGGCAGCGATTCAATAAATTGCTGCTTTACATAAATTTTATCGTATTCATTATAAAGGAGCACTGCTGCAGCATATTCACCGTCACGGCCTGCGCGGCCAGCTTCTTGAAAATAGCTCTCAAGGCTTTCAGGTATTTGAAGGTGAATTACAAAACGTACATTTGGGTGGTCAATGCCCATTCCAAAAGCATTTGTAGCGACCATTGTTGAAAATGAACCACTTCGCCAAGCCTGTAATTTTTGCGCTTTTTCTTTTGTTGATATTCCGCCGTGATAAAAACTGGAAGAAATCCCCAAACTGTTAAGTTGTTCGCTTATTTCAATTGTGCTTTTTCTGTTTCTTACATAAATAATGGCAGAACCTTTACTTGTTTTAAGAAGTTGTTCAGTTTTATAGAGTTTGTCTTCCTCTTTAGAAACCTGGTAAGAAAGGTTTTCGCGAACAAATGAATTTTTGAAAACAGCTGGAAGTTCCATTTTCAATTCAGAAATGGTGTCTTCCAGCACTTCCGGGGTTGCAGTTGCTGTAAGTGCAATTACAGGAACAAAAGGATGTATTTCCCTTAGCAATGTAATGTTTTTGTATGCTGGCCTAAAATCATTACCCCATTGCGAGATGCAATGGGCTTCATCTACAGCAATCAAATTCACGTTCATCTGCTTAATGTAATTTTGAACTATTTCCTGCTGTAACCTTTCGGGCGAGAGGTATAGGAATTTGTAATTTCCATAAAGCGCATTGTCCAATAAGGTATTCAGCTCATCAAAAGAAATTCCGCCTGTCAGTTTTAAAGCTTTTATGCCACGTTCTTTTAGCGCATTTACTTGATCGCCCATCAACGCCACCAATGGTGAGACCACAATACAGATTCCTTCCATTGCCATGGCTGGAACTTGAAAACACATTGATTTTCCGCCACCAGTTGGTAAAAGTGCCACAGTATCCTTTCCGTTCAATACTGAATTGATTATTTCTTCCTGCATAGTTTTGAAGGAAGTAAAGCCCCAGTATTTTGTTAGGATTTGATGAACGTTTGTCAATTTTTTTCTTTCAGTTTATTTAGTATATAATCAACTCGTTTTTTAATAGAACCAACGGGAACTTCGTAAACATTGTAACCAAAATTTCCATATCCATTTTTCAAGAAATGAAAGATTTTTTCAGCTTGTTCAAAAGATTCGTAGCGCTCGTTGTCTTGTTCATAAATAGCCTCCCAAGGTGGGAGCACGAATATTTCATCATATTTATGCTCAAGGCAGGTTTCTGAAAAATTTTCAGGATAATGGGTATTTACATAATCCATATAAGCTGTAACGTCAGGCATTCCGCGGTCATAAAAAAGAATTGGAGCTGCGCAGTTTTTTCCTTCGTGAAATTGCTTCAGTCGTCCTTCCAGCAGTTTTTCACTAAAAAGAATTGGGTTCTCTAGAAATAATTGTTCAATACCTTGCTTTTGAGCTTCCAAGATAACATCCCTCGATATTTCATGCATTACGGCATAGCCTTCTTTTTCCAAATAAGTAATAAGTGCTGTTTTTCCTGACCCCGGTCCGCCAGTGATTACAATTCTTTTCGTTTTCAAAAGTTTCAATTTTATACAAAGTAAGTAAATAAATATTTGTGGTGAAAGTGTATCTTTGTAGCTCACACAGCTACATTTATTTTAATGGATCAAGACAAAAAAACTGAGGAATTCTACGAGCGATTAAAAAAGCAACTTGAAGAAGATACCACTTGGCCATCTGCCTATCTTTTTAAATTTATTGTACCGGCCAATCTTGAAAAAATTGCTGAAATAAGAGCTATTTTTGATGGAACAGATGCCGAAATAACTACCCGTGATTCATCAAAAGGAACCTATTCCAGCGTTTCTATTAAAGTTACAATGGATTCTCCAGATGATGTGGTTAAAAAATATCTTGAAGTTTCCAACGTTGAAGGTGTTATTTCACTATAATTTTTAGTATTTTGCGTGAGAAATGATTTTCAATCTTTCCGAATACACTAATTTTCTTTCCTTAATAAAAACATTTTGACACAAGAAGTAGCACAAATAGAGTATAATACAGAGCGTCCAAAATTGATTATCCCTGAATATGGTCGCCACATTCAAAAAATGGTAGATCAAGCGATCGCCACAGAAGATAAAGACGAACGAAATAAAATTGCCAAAAGCATAATTGCGGTAATGGGAAATCTAAACCCGCACCTTCGCGATGTTCCTGATTTTCAGCCGATGCTTTGGGATCAGCTTTTTATTATTTCAGACTTTAAACTTGATGTAAATTCTCCTTTTCCAATTCCTTCACGTGAAGAATTAATGGAGCGTCCCGAGCCTTTAAAGTACCCTCAAAATTTCCCTAAATATCGTTTTTATGGCAACAACATAAAAAGAATGATAGATGTGGCAAACAGTTGGGAAGAAGGCGATAAAAAGGAAGGTCTTATCCTTACCATTGCAAACCACATGAAAAAGTGTTTCCTTAATTGGAACAAAGACACTGTGGAAGATGATGTAATTTTCGCACATCTTTTTGAACTTTCCGATGGAAAAATCAATCTGAAGAACAGCGATGAAGATTTGAGTGATGCTTCCAACTTGTTGAAAAACAAAAAACGTTTCAATACAAATTCCTCTTCAGGGAAGAAAAACTACAAATCAAGCAATAACAACCGCAACCGCAAGCGTTATTAAAATTTCAAACGGTATTTATGGGAACTTTCCAAATAGAGGGCGGGCATAAACTGAAAGGCGAAATAACGCCACAGGGAGCCAAAAACGAAGCCTTACAAATTCTTTGTGCAGTATTGTTGACTCCGGAAAAAGTTATAATAGAGAACATTCCAGATATTCTTGACGTCAATAAACTGATAAAAATTTTAGAAAATCTTGGTGTTAAAATCCAAAAGCTTGGAAAAGGCAAATATGCTTTTATTGCTGACGAAATTAATCTGGATTATCTAGAATCTGAACTTTTTAAGCAGGAGGGAAGCTCATTACGTGGTTCCATTATGATTGTCGGGCCTTTATTGGCAAGATTCGGGAAAGGTTATATTCCAAGACCGGGTGGAGATAAAATAGGAAGAAGAAGACTCGATACGCACTTTGAAGGTTTTATAAAACTTGGCGCAAAATTTAGATATAATAAAGAGGAACGTTTTTATGGTGTTGAAGCACCAAAAGGATTGAAAGGAGCGTATATGCTTTTGGACCAAGCTTCTGTAACAGGAACTGCAAACATTGTTATGGCAGCCGTTCTGGCCAAAGGCACCACAACAATCTACAATGCTGCCTGTGAACCATACCTTCAGCAACTATGTAAAATGCTTAACGCGATGGGCGCTAAGATTAGCGGTGTTGGTTCAAATTTATTGGTAATTGAAGGTGTTGAAAACCTAAGTGGCTGTGAGCACAGGGTTTTGCCAGATATGATTGAAATAGGCAGTTGGATTGGTCTGGCTGCAATGACTCACAGTGAAATAACCATTAAAAACGTAAGTTGGGAAAACTTAGGATTGATTCCAGAAACCTTCAGAAAACTTGGTATAAAGTTGAATAAGAAGGGTGATGATATACATATTCCATCACATAAAGAATACGAAATTCAAGGTTATATTGATGGTTCCATACTTACTGTGGCAGATGCACCTTGGCCGGGTTTTACACCAGATTTATTGAGTATTGTTCTTGTGGTTTGTACCCAAGCGAAGGGAAGCGTACTAATTCACCAAAAAATGTTTGAAAGCCGTTTGTTTTTTGTGGATAAGTTGATAGATATGGGCGCGAAAATCATTCTCTGCGATCCGCACCGAGCAACGGTTATTGGCCATAATTTTCAATCAAATCTTAAAGCTACAACGATGGTATCACCAGATATTCGAGCTGGAATTTCATTGTTAATTGCAGCACTTTCTGCGGAAGGTACCAGTACCATCCACAACATTGAGCAGATAGACAGAGGCTATGAAAATATTGACGAAAGACTTCGCGCTATAGGCGCAAAGATTACCCGCACAGAGCCTTAAAACAATCTAAGCTTTACGATTTTTATTTACTTCATCCTGTAGTTTTCTTCGAAGCTTTTGCTCGCGCTCTAAACTGTTTCGACGGTAATCTTCAAGCTCAATTTCCATCTCGGCCATTTTCAGTTGGGCGGCATTGGTGATTTTATGGCTATTCAAAAATCGGTAAAACAAAAATCCACTTACCAAAAGCAAAATTAATATGATACCCCACATTATGGTGTTGTAAGTGGCCTTGGATGTTAGAATGCCAAATACTTCAATTCCGTCTTCTTTCTCTTTGGCTTTAATTAGGTTTTGCTGAGTGGTATTTAGGTTCTGTCCAAGGGAGTCAACCGCAATTCTTTCTTGAGCCACCTCGCTCTCCATAAGGGCTATTCTTTTTTGAAGAGAAGAAACGGAGTCAAGTATATTTCGCTTTAAAGTTGCTAACTGCGTTTTTTTAACAACCTTATATTCCTGGTAACTGTTGCTTTTATCAAAAGCATCGGTCATTTGTTCGTTTAAGGTGTTTTTTTGAACTTGAATAGAATCCTGCGCAGTGATTGTCAGGCTAAAAAAGAATAGGGGAAGGATTAGGGATAAAATCTTCTTCATGTTTTCAGGTTTGTTTGCAATGCTTTATTTAACAGTGCAAGAGTAGAAAAAATTGTGCAGAACCGCCCAAATTTCACTTCAAATTACAAAATCTTTAACAAACTCCCTAGTTCTTACAGTAGAACAAGCGAGTGCTCCAGAAGGACATTTTTTTACTTGTGATATGATTTGTTTTGTAGTAGCACCTTCTAAATCAATCCAGGGAATGACAGAAGTTTTGAATACTGAAGAAAGGCCTTTTGCACAGGCTTCAGCATGAATGCATCGGCTAGGTTCATAGGTAACTATTACTTCACCATTGGTGAATATATTTTTGTAGGCTTCCATAGGTTTACAATTGGGGTTTTGTAAAATCGTTCCAAATTATCGATAAAACTACATCTTTTATCGGTATAATACACAAATTAGGAATAATCGTACATTTATTAACAAATTTTAAGAAACTGCATCTTTATAAACCTGTAAACATCTTTCGCGTGCTTCTTTATGGTCCACTATTTTATCGGGATACTTTTCGGTTCCGAATTCTGAAACCTGTTTTTTAATGTATTTGTACTCTTTATCAAACTTTTCAATTTGTGTAGTTGGGTTGAAAATCCTGAAATAGGGTGCGGCATCCACGCCACTTCCAGCTGCCCATTGCCAATTACCCACGTTGCTAGACATTTCATAATCCAACAATTTCTCAGCAAAATAGGCTTCGCCCCAGCGCCAGTCTATTAAAAGATGCTTGCACAAAAAACTCGCAACGACCATTCGCACCCGGTTGTGCATATAGCCAGTTTTATTAAGTTGCCGCATTCCGGCGTCTACCATAGGGTAACCCGTTTGTCCTTCTTTCCATTTTTTGAATTCATCTTCATTGTTGCGCCACTCAATGCGATCGTATTTCTTTTTAAAAGCATTTTCTACTGTTTCAGGGAAATGCCAAAGAATCTGCATAAAAAATTCACGCCAAATTAATTCCTGCCAAAACACTTCGTTGCTTTCTGAAGTTGCTTTTTTAATCATCTTTCGAATACTTACAGTCCCAAAACGAAGGTGTGGACCCAAATGCGATGTTGCATCTTCTGCAGGAAAATTGCGTCTCTTTTGATATTCCTGAATAGTAGTTGACGAAACATCATAATCAGGAATTTTCATTTTCGATTTTTCGAAGCCAATATCACGCAACGAAAGATTCGGAAGTCGTGAATTCTGGTAAAGGTTCTTTAAAAATTCATTGGTGTAGTATATCTTTTCGTCATATTCTTTTTTGAATTTCTCCTTCCACTTCTTCATATAAGGCGTGTAAACAATGTATGGGGTACCATCATCCTTTACTATTTCATCTTTTTCAAAAATTACTTGATCTTTGAAAGTGTAGAAACCTATTTCTTTTTCGGCGAGTAGCTTTTCAATTTGCGCATCGCGTTTCTTCGCATAAGGCTCGTAATCGTGATTGGTTATAACGTTTTGAACTTCAAATTCTGAACTTATTTTCTTGAAAATAGCATCTGGCTTACCGTGATACATTGCGATACTACTGCCGTGTTCTTGTAGTTCACTGCGTATTTTTTGAAGCGTTTCAAAAATAAAAGTCACTCGCGCATCATCTTTTGGAAGTTCACTAAGTATTTCTGCGTCAAATATAAATAGGGAAAGTACTGGGTATTTTCCGTGCAATGCTTTGTAGAAACCTACATTGTCATCCAACCGAAGATCCCTTCGGAACCAAAATATATTTACTTTTTCTGCCAAATCTTAGTTGATATTTAAAGTTGAAAGACCACCATCTACACCGAAAACTTGACCCGTAATCCATTGTGAGTCTTCATTCAAGAGAAATGCTGCCATTGCCGCAATATCTTCCGTAGCGCCAACCTTCTTTAAAGGATGTCGCTCCGCCATTTTTTCTTTTTTAGCGTCACTATTTAAAAGCTTTGAAGCCAAGGGAGAATCGGTTAATGAGGGCGCGATTACATTTACCCTAAAATTTGGTGCATACTCAGCTGCAAACGCTTTTGCAAAACCTTCTATAGCTCCTTTTGCCGCCGCAACGCTTGTGTGAAAAGGCATACCTACCTTTACGGCAACTGTGCTGAAAAAAACGAGACTCGCCTGTTCTGAATTTTTCAATTTTGGAAGCAAACCGTGAACCACGCGAACCAACGAATTAAAATTAAGCTCCATATCTTCTTTAAAAGTTTCGGGGCCCATCATTTTAAAAGGTTTTAAATTGATACTGCCAGGGCAGTAGACCAAACCGTCAATTTTTTCGGGAAGATCTAATGTTGTAATATCATCTTTCAATACATCAAAAGTGTGATGTGTGATTTCCTTTGCTATGTTTTCATTGCTTCGTGAAGCGATAATTACATGATGGTCATTCTTTAATTTATCTGCAATTGCGGCCCCAATTCCGTAGGAACCACCTATTAATAGTATTGTTTTTTGCATTGTTTTATTTTTGAAATTACATGGCTCCGAAGAGTTCAACCAATTTATTCTGACGGTATTTAAAAATTTCGTCAAGCTTCGGTTTTACCAAAAAAGGATGCGCCATTTGGCCAAGAACTCCAAGTGGTAGTTTGTAATGGAGCAAATCTTCCATTTCTACCCCGCCATCAATTTCTTTTATAAAATGCTTGTGATGCCACAAGGCGTAAGGGCCAAACCGCTGTTCGTCTACAAAATATTCGCCATCAACAGCATGTGTTATTTCAGTGACCCATTTGGTTTTGATACCCAAAATAGGAGTAACAATGTATTCTATAATCTGCCCCGCAAACATAGGTCTGTCTGCGCCGGACTGAATATGGAAACCCATATAATCTGGCGTAATCACTTTTAAATTGCTTGGGTTTGATAAAAAAATCCAGGCCTCATCCATTGTAATGGGGAGGTTTTGTTTTGCATGCAATGTGTAAATTTTCATTCAGTTTTTATTTCGATTGAATGATAATTTCCGGTTCATTCGCAATAACCTATAGGTGTCTGCTTTAACATCAGCACTACGGAAACGTGGTTTGAATATTTTCTTTAAAAACTTCAACATTTTTTTCAAATTTTCTTTAAAAATACTTTGTTTCAGTATATTTAAAAAAGTTTAAACAAATAATTAACAATTCTTCCGTATTTAAACAATAGCTTTAGTTAAGAGGATTCTTTTGTCAATGGTTTTTCGTTTTTTTTAGGTTTTTCTTAACTATTTAAAAATTTCCAAACTGTAACTTCGTAAAAAATTATAAACACCTTAAAACCATTACGATGAAAAAGATTATTTTACTTTTTTCCGCTTTGATGTTAACAGTTAGCATTCAGGCACAAATTCAAGCACCACAGCCAAGTCCGTTTCAAAAAATTGAACAGAAAGTAGGGCTTACAGATGTAACGCTGGAATATTCACGTCCTTCAATGAAAGGAAGAACTATTTTTGGAAGTTTGGTACCTTACGATGCTATATGGCGAACAGGCGCCAACGCAAATACAAAAATCACTTTTAGTGATGACGTAGAAGTGGGTGGCAAAACACTTAAAGCAGGCTCTTATGCAATTTACACAAAACCGGGCACTTCAAGCTGGGAAGTATATTTTTATTCAGATTCAAACAACGGTGGAACTCCTAAAAATTGGGACGATAGCAAAGTAGCTGCACAAACTACCGTACAGGCCTACCCATTGCCAATGAATATTGAAACCTTCACGATGTCATTTGACGATTTAAAAAACGATTCAGCAGTATTAGGCTTGATGTGGGAAAAGACCTATGTAGGTGTGCCAATTAAATTTGAAACAGACAAATCTGTTTCTGCAAGCATAGATCGTACTATGGCAGGACCATCTGCTGACGATTATTATACAGCTGCTGTTTATTACCTAGAAGCTGGGAAAGACATCAACCAAGCTAAAACTTGGATTGATAAATCTATTGAAATGAACAAAGATCCTATGTTCTGGCAACTACGCCAAAAATCTTTGATTTACGCAAAATCAGGCGATAAAAAAGGAGCTATTGAAGCTGCCAAAAAATCTTTGGAGCTTGCAAAAGCTGCAGGAAATAAAGATTATATAGCTTTAAATGAAAAGTCTTTAAAGGAATGGGGAGCAATGTAATTAGCTTCTCTTTCTCATAAAAAAAGCCCCGAACTCTCGGGGCTTTTTTTATTTTGGACCTTTGGGACCTTTTGGGCCCTTCTCACCTTTACTGTTTCTGTATCGGTCTAGAAGCTCTCTTTTAAAATCATCCTCTGCTTTTTTAAGGATGATTATTTTTTTGGGTGAAATAACTTTGCGTAATTCCGTAATCATCTGCTTGCGCAATGCCACCTCTTCATTTTCAATTGTTAGGCTTGCGTCAATCAATTCATTGGCTTCAGTATCGTTCATGTTATCCAATCCATCACGAAGTTTGTGGTATATCTCACTTTTTTCTTTCTTCCGAAGGTCTCTAAACTTATCATCAAATTTGTTGTAGATAGGCCAAAATTTTTCCGCTTCAGTCGATGTTAGCGATAATTTTTCAGTTATGTAAGCTGTTTTATAAGCTTTAATTTTTTCGTATTTTCCTTCCTGCGCCTGCATTGTTACGGCCAAAAGCAAGAATATAAAAATTAATTTCTTCATTGTTCGTTTATTAAAGTTTCTTCATCCAAATTTTCCAAAATATAGTTTTCCAGTGTGGTTTCTGAAAATTGGCGGTCGTCAAGATTTAAGTCGTTAAAATCTTCATCATTAATATATGAAGTCAAGTCATATAGGTCTAAATTCAAATTACCATCCTCAATATAAGTGTCAATAGCAGCAAGTTGAAGTGAATCTAAACTTGAGTTATCAGTTTCAGTATTAAAAACAGTAAAACCAATAATTAAGCTAGCTGCGATTGCTGCCGCATAACCGAAATATTTTTTCGGGAAAAGGGAAATGACTTTCGTAGGTTTCTCACGTCCCGGCGCGCTGGCTGAATTGATTACCGTTTTTAAAACACGGTCTTCCATGTTTTCAAAGTAACCATCAGGAACTTTATGCCCAGTAGATTTCGGAAAGTTTTCTTCTGAAATTTTGCTAAACAAGCGCTCCTCAAAACTCTCGAAATAATTTTCGGGAGTTTTAAAACCAGATATGTTTTTGTTTTCTTTCATTGTTTAATTAAGACTTGAAAAACTTCAAAGAGTTTCATCCTGTGTTTTTATAAATTCTGTAATTTTCTTTACTGCAATGTGATAGCTGCTTTTCAGACCGCCCACAGATGTTTCCAAAATTGCCGAAAGTTCCTCAAAAGTGTGGTCTTCAAAATATTTCATTGTGAAAATCAATTTTTGCTTTTCAGGAAGCGTTGCAATCGCTTTTTGAAATTGGAGTTGTAACTGGTCACCTTCAAAATATACATCACTTTCTAAGTTACGCAAGGCATTGTCCTTGACTTTTTCCATTGAAACATTATTGCGTTTCGCTTTTTTATTTAGAAAAGTAATGGATTCATTTGCGGCAATCCGATACATCCAAGTATGCAGTTTGCTGTCTCCCTTAAAAGAATTGATGTTCCTAAAAATTTTAATAAAAGTATCCTGAAGTACATCATCGGCATCATCGTGGTCTAAAACCATATTTCGGATTTGCCAGTAGAGCCGTTCCTTATACTGCGACACAAGTTCCCGAAAGGCGAATTCTTTGTCCGCTTCGGTCTGCAATGCCGTTACCAGTTCTTGTTCTTCAACCATTTTTAAGTGCGCAACTTATTTATAGGACTAAGTTACATAACAATGGTTTAATTTGTGGTAAAGAATTATGCGAGCGACTGCATTTCTACCAAACTATAGTAGACGCCTTTTTTCTCCAAAAGCTCTTGGTGCTTGCCCTGTTCCACAATTTTTCCTTTGGAAAGAACCACAATGTTATCAGCATTTTGAATGGTGGAAAGACGGTGTGCAATAACTATTGAAGTTCTATTTTTCATCATTTTTTCCAACGCGTCCTGAACCAATCTTTCACTTTCGGTATCCAAGGCAGAAGTAGCTTCGTCCAAAATCATAATTGGGGGATTTTTTAGAACGGCGCGCGCAATGCTTAAACGTTGCTTTTGTCCACCACTAAGTTTATTACCACTATCGCCAATATTGGTTTCAAAGCCTTGCGGAAGGTCTTTTATAAATTCATAGGAATTGCTTATTTCCGCAGCTTCCATAAGTTCTAAATCTGAAGCAAGAGGTTTTCCTAGCTTTAAATTGTTTCCCACAGAATCATTAAAAAGAATGGAATCCTGTGAAACAATGCCCATTAAACCGCGCAAAGACCTTTTTGAAATATTTTTTATATCAACGCCGTCAATTTCAATGCTACCTTCGTTTACATCATAAAAACGTGTAAGCAAATTTGCAATAGTACTTTTCCCGCTACCGGATTGGCCCACTAGCGCCACGGTTTTTCCCTTTGGTATTTCCAAGGAAAAATCTTTCAACACATATTGGTCGTCGTATTTAAACGAAATATTTTTAAGAGAAATAACGCCGTCAAACCCTTCTTTTTGTATTGGGTTTTCTATGTCGGTGATTGTATTTTTAGCTTCCAGTAATTCTAAAATACGCTGAGCGGAACCATTGGCGCGCTTAACAGAATAACTTGCTTTTGCAATGGCTTTTGCAGGGGTTAAAATATTATATGCCAGCATAATGTAGCCAAGGAAAAAACTGGCATCCAATGTTTGATCTACAAATACCAAATAACCTCCATAAACCAAAAGAACCCCAATGGTTATAATTCCTAATAATTCGCTTAAAGGCGATGCGAGGTTTTGCCGGTTTAAAACTGAATTGGAATATTTATAAAAACGCTGATTACTGTCTTCAAACTTCTTCTGAAATAAATTTTCTGCGTGAAATGCTTTTATAATTCGCAGGCCGCCCATCGTTTCTTCTAAAATGGAAAGAAAAACACCCTGTTCTTCCTGCACTTTTAACGAACCTCTTTTTAAGGACTTACCAATTTTCGAAATAAGAAATCCAGAAATCGGTAAAAATAGAAATACGAAAAGCGTCAATTTCGGACTGATGAAAAGCATCGTCGCCAAAGAGAATATGATGGTTAAAGGTTCCCGGATAATCATTTCCAAAACCGAAAGGACTGAATTCTTTACTTCATCCACATCGCCACTTAGTCTAGAAATGGTATCTCCTTTTCTTTTTTCGGAATAAAAGGCTAATGGAAATTGAATTACTTTGCTATAAAGGTCATTTCTGAGATCTTTCAATACTCCATTCCGAAGAAATGTGGAGTAAAACATGGCCATATAATTACTTAAGTTTTTAAGGAGAAAAATGGCAATTATAACTCCAATCATAAACATGAGGACCTTAAAGTCGCCATATTCATTTATGTATTTTACTAAATGATAATTTAGGGAATCTTGAATATATGATGTTAGTTTAGTTATTCCTTCATAAACTGGAAGTTTTCCAACTTCACGTTGGTCACTAAATATAACTTGTAAAACCGGTATCAGCGCCAAAAAAGACAATGTACTGAAAAGGGCATACAGTATGTTAAAAAATATATTTAAGTACGCATACTTCTTGTAAGGAATGACATAACGCAGTATTTTTTTGAAATAATTCATTAACTGATGTTTAGTTGTGCGGCAATAGCGTCAATTTTTTTCTGAAGAATATTTTCAAAATTTTCCTTTTCCAAAGTGTTCACGCTAATGTAGAACTTTATTTTCGGTTCTGTGCCGCTTGGTCGCGCTGCAATTTTGCTGCCGTCTTCGGTATAATAGATTAAAACATTGCTTTTTGGCAGGTTTAGTGACAAAGTTTCCTGTTTTACGAAATCTGTGGTTTCATTTTTTGAAACATCATCCATTCTGACCACTTTACTGCCAGCAATTTCCTTAAATGGATTTTCGCGAAGTGATTTCATCATTGCTGAAATTTCGGCAGCTCCCTGTTTTCCTTTCTTGGTGATTGATATTAAATGTTCCCGATAATTACCGAATTGATCGTAAACGTCATTTAAATATTCAAACATGCTACTTCCGGAATGTTTTTTCTGTGCAGCAATTTCACAAGCGAGTAGGGTAGCGGTAACGGCATCTTTATCGCGAACAAAATCGCCCACTAAATAACCGAAACTTTCTTCGCCACCGCCAATAAATTCCAACTCAGGGAAGTCCTTGATCATTTTTGCAATCCACTTAAAACCTGTAAGCCCTTCAATATATTTTACGTTGAAATGTTCTGCAACCTTTTCAACCATTGGCGTAGAAACAATTGTAGAAGCTACAAACTGCTTGCCGTTAAGTTTTCCTCTCTTTTCCCACTGTTTCAAAAGGAAATGCGTCATCAAAACCATTGTTTGGTTTCCGTTAAGCAATACCATTTTATTTTCGTCATTTCTCACGGCAACACCCAAACGATCACAATCAGGATCAGTGCCAATTACAATATCGGCATTTTCTTTTTCTGCAAGTTCCAAAGCCATTTTTAAGGCGGCTGGTTCTTCGGGATTAGGTGATTTTACCGTTGGGAAATCACCATTTGGTTTTTCCTGTTCTTTAACAATTGAAACATTTTTATAACCCGCTTGTTCCAAAACCTTCGGAATCATTGTGATTGAAGTACCGTGAAGCGAGGTGAAAACAATTTTCAACATGTCTTTCGCTTCTTGAGTGGTATTGAAAGTTCCATTTTCAACTGAAGCCTTTGCGAAAGCCTCGTCAACTTCCGTATCTATAAATTGAATTAAACTTTCGTTAGCTTCAAACTTTATGTCCTCGTATTTAAGTGAATTTATTTCAGAAATTATTTCGCCATCTTGGGGTGGCACCAATTGTCCGCCATCTTCCCAATACACTTTATAGCCGTTATATTCAGGGGGGTTGTGGGAAGCCGTTAAAACAATTCCAGCTTGGCAATCCAACTGTTTTACAGCGAAGGAAAGTTCTGGGGTAGGGCGCAATTCTGAAAAAAGAAAAACCTTTATGCCGTTTGCTGAAAACACATTGGCTACCACTTTTGCAAACTCTTTGCTATTGTGGCGACAATCGTAAGCAATTGCAACATTGATTTTTTTGTTTGGGAATTGTTCCTTTAAGTAATTTGAAAGTCCTTGGGTATTTTTTCCAAGGGTATATTTATTGATACGGTTGTCGCCAAGTCCCATTATGCCCCGCATCCCACCAGTGCCGAACTCCAGGTTTTTATAAAAGCTGTCTTCCAACCCCTCGGGATCATTGGCTATCATTTCTTTAATGTCGTGTTGGGTTTTTTCGTCGAAAAAAGGAGTGAGCCATTGGTTAACGCGGGCTAAAATTTTCGGATCTACGTAAATCATTCGCTTAAATTAATGTGCAAAAATAACGAATCTCTGTGGTTAATTTTAGAAGTTTCGTTGTTCTTTGATGATGTAGTTACGGGAATCTTTTTTACTTCTTAGAATCAATTCGCCTAAAAATCCTGCGAGGAAAAGTTGGGTTCCCAGAATCATCGCTGTCAGGGCGATAAAAAACTCAGGGCGTTCAGCAATGAGTCTTCCAGCTGGGTTTAGGAAAAGTTTGTCTATACCAAGGTAAAGCGCGAAACAAAATCCGATAAAAAGCATAAATGCTCCCCAGGCGCCAAAAAGGTGCATCGGCCTTTTGCCGAAACGTGAGAGAAACCAAATGGTTATTAAGTCCAAAAAGCCACGAATAAAGCGTTCTGCGCCAAATTTTGTGGTTCCATATTTTCGGGCTTGGTGCAAAACAGGTTTTTCTGAAATTTTGCTGAAACCTGCATTTTTTGCTAAAACTGGAATATAACGGTGCATTTCGCCAGTTACCTCGATGGTTTTTACAACATCTTTTTTATAGGCTTTCAAACCACAATTAAAGTCGTGCAATTTTACACCCGAAGTCTTCCGAGCTGCATAATTGAATAATTTTGAAGGCATATTTTTACTGAGCACAGAATCGTACCTTTTCTTTTTCCAGCCGGAAACGAGGTCGAAACCTTCTTCAGTAATCATTTTGTACAGTGCTGGAATTTCTTCAGGGTTGTCCTGTAAATCGGCATCCATGGTTATGATTACATCGCCTTTTGCCATTGCAAAACCTGCGTGCAAAGCTTGTGATTTGCCGTAGTTTTTCTGAAAACGGATTCCTTTAACTTCAGTGTTTTCTGCGGAAAGCTTTTCAATTATTTTCCAAGAAGCATCTGTGCTACCATCGTCAATAAAAATGAGCTCATATAAAAAACCATTGGATTGCATTACGGATGCAATCCAACGGTAAAGCTCATTAAGAGATTCTTCTTCGTTAAGAAGTGGGATGATGATAGAAATATTCATTCAGATAATTAAACTTGTTGAGGTGGGTTTTTCTTCATTATCAATCCAGCAAAAAGCGAAATGATAAAGCCAAAAAACAAAGTTGCAATTATTGCGAAAGCAGACATTATCATTGGCGACATAAACTTTGCCGACATGCTCATTGCCATATCAATCTGCTCCTGTGTCATATCTGGGTTTTTTTCCAACATTTGTTCACGTGAAAAATCCAAAGTTTTTTGAATAAAATCAGGATCTATGTAATGCATGAAAATGTAGTTAAAGACTACTGCGATAATCCCTGCTACAAGGCTTATTGCTAAACCGGTTTTTAAAGCTTGTCCTAGGGTAAGGTATTCGGCATTTGAAGTTTTGAATGCTTTTATTCCATAAACAATAACACTTATGGATATAAGTAACTGAAGCACGGTTAGCCACCAAGGTCTATCTATATGTGCATCGAGCACATATGAAATTACTTGTAGTACAATAGAAAGAAGGGCCAAAAGCACGCCATAATTAAGTGCAATTTTTTTTAATGAAGCAGTTTGAGTTTCCATTTTTTATTTGGTTTTTGGTTTCAGTTGTTAGTAAACAAAGATAGCAAAACGTTACATTTGCGGTCAATTTTGAGGAGAATTAAAAAAGTGTAATATTTTGTTGCTAATTTCCAATTAATACTTAAATTTGCAAACTCAAAATTGAGCGCATTTTAAAATATATAGCCATGAAAAAAGGTATCCACCCAGAAAATTATAGATTAGTTGCTTTTAAGGATATGAGCAATGAAGATGTATTCCTTACAAAATCAACTGCAGATACTAAAGAAACTATCGAGGTAGATGGTGTTGAGTATCCTTTGGTGAAGATGGAAATTTCACGTTCTTCTCATCCTTTCTATACTGGAAAAGCAAAACTTATTGATACTG
>Ga0209344_10002902_pt1 | contig 17917 bp, 17 predicted proteins | sample Cruoilmetagenom6_FD_187293 | JGI IMG/M metagenome (GOLD analysis project Ga0209344, IMG submission 187293) | Oil polluted marine microbial communities from Coal Oil Point, Santa Barbara, California, USA - Santa Barbara Oil Seep Sample 6 (SPAdes)... | ecosystem: Environmental > Aquatic > Marine... | reverse complement strand
GGAAGCCAGCGGCAGCTACGCTGTATTGTCTGAACGTTAGCGGCGGTGTGCCACTAAACTAAAGGTTCGTCAGCCGGAAAAGGCTTGCTATTTCGAGGCTTAGCCAATAGTATATGCGCCGTTCTGTAGCGAAAGGTTCAGCCTTTCAACAGCGCCAAAACGCGGAGGGGTGTCCGAGTGGTCGAAGGAGCACGCCTGGAAAGTGTGTAAGCCGCAAGGCTTCGAGGGTTCGAATCCCTCCCCCTCCGCCAAGAATATAGATTAAGCCGCTGATTTCAGCGGCTTTTTTGTGTCTTTATTTTAAGCAGCCCATACTTCAGCCCATACTTGTGTATCGGCTCCCTTCGTAACGCACGGGATGCCTTTGGACAGTTCATCCATCTATCTAAGCTTCTGCAACCTCATTACCCAGTCCAGACCTAAGACTATATGTTCCACGTAAGCTTTAAACCTACAAATGCTGGGTGACAGGGGCTGCCGACTACGCTAATGTCATCTTAAGAATTGTGAGTTTTCTATACATCTGATTTTTAGCCAAAATAGACTTAAGAATTAGCCACGTTTTTACGGCAGCCTCAAGCACACAATGCGCGATTTTCTACTTGGGTTTGTAAGTTGAGTGTTCATATTTCTGAAAAATGATCTTGTTAATTTAATTAAAACAATGATTTACAGGGAAGTATTTTGTGCTTATACGCAACTTTGAAAGGGTAGTGACAATGTTAATGTGCGTGCGCCTTTTCGGCAAGGGTATCGCAAAGTCGATATTTTTTTTATAAATTTCATAGCATTATAGGTAAATTGTTAGGGTTTTGGTTGCCAGAAAAACACGCATGCGCACTAATAAACTGTTAACGCAAAAGTGCATCTACTTTCAGCCTCTGAAGTCAGTCTGACTGAGGTTAACAGAATCGTTGGCTTCAGCCGATTCCATAGGCATCACAAACAACCGTCACACTGGGCGCTTAGCTTTCTCGATCTGTGGGGCTAGGTGCTTTTTGCAGTATCCTGCGGACTCGGTGCTCGTCTTAAAGGCAGCCTGAGAGTGTGGCTTTTAAATTAAATACGCGGTGGTGGCACAGCAGCGTGGTGAGGATCCAAAAGCAGCAGCCTTCACCCCTGTTGCCTTAACCAGCGCAGGGAATTTTGGCATGTTAACTGCTTAACTCCGGTAAGTAATGGCACTCATCCACTAAGCATCATATACTAGAAGAAATTATTGAAATTTTTTATCATATGTGTTATGAATAAACTACTAATTGTAATTAATTAAAGCAAAAAACAAGGAAATGGTGTTGGTTGATCAAAGCGTAAATGCAGGAGTTAGAGCACAACAAGGCTTTGCTTTGCAGAGAAACATGGCTCTTTTCATTATACTTGATAACTACCAAAGCAAATTTGATGGAGCGAAGTACTTCCTATCTCTTGAGCATTTGGAGGACATACTGTTTTGCTATCTTGATGACCATGGGAAAGCAGTCAAAGTAGAAACCTATCAATCAAAAAAGAAATCCAATGGTAGTTGGAAAATCGGTGTCGAACTTGCCGAGATAATAGTCAAGATACTCCAAGTCGGTAAATCGCTCATTATAGATGAATATCCAAAATGTTGCAGCTATAGCCATGACCTGTACTTCTCATCAAATACAAACATACAACTCGAAAAGAAAGTAAATAGCTTCGTTGACAATAAAAAACAAACTAGAACTTATGCTCATGCTGTAAACGAGGAGAACTCTGAAGTCATTTATGGTGAGTTAGACCCAGTTATACAAAACGCTATAACTACCAAGCTTGAATTACATGAGTCGTATAATAACGACAAATTGTTTGAACAGCTAGAGAATTTGAAGTTCTTGTACATAGACTTTAATAGAACAAATAAAGAACAAGAGAATCAATTAAGAAGCAAAATTGAAGATATTTTTGATCGGAAAGTTAGTGATTCCAAGGCGGCATTAGAATCCATATTCAGGCTTTTTAAGGATATCGAACTGACTTACAATCAAAAAAGCATTGCTAGACTTTCTGATAAAACAAAACAGATACAAAGCAAAGATATAAATAATGCCATAAAGATAATTACAACAAAATCTAAAGCCTTTCAATTCTGGCGTGATCATAAAAGAGAAGTTGGTCAAAAGCTAGGGATTAAACCATTCGAACGTGAAACATTTGAAATGAAATTTATTTTGGCTTTTGATCTATTTAAAAGCAAGGATGAAGCTGAACATCAGAAAATCCTAAATTTTGTAAAGTTAAACTATCTTCAATGTAACGGTTTTAGCGAAGACGGCTGCATAGAAGAGCTAGTTGAAAAATTTAATAATGAAATTAGATCAAGCTTGGACGATCAAACATTAAAAGCAACGATGTATGCTGCTTACTTTGAAGCAATTAATAAAATGGATGATTAAAAATTGACCGTTTCAGTAAAATATAACAATTTCTTTGCTTATAGCAGCAAGGGAAAGAAATATTTCAACACTATATTCGCCGAAGGTATCAATATAGTTCATGGAAAGAATACATCTGGTAAAAGTACTTTTATACAGGCGATTCTCTATACATTTGGCATAAATGATGAAAAGAGAAAGCTTGCAGAGATTCTTAATGAAGGTGTGATTTTTAGACTCGACTTCACCATCTACAATTCTAGCTCAAAAAAAGTTTCCATTGTGAGAGATGATGAAATTGTTTCTATAAAAGTGGCGAAAAGGCCACCTATTAAGTTTATAGGTATCGGCGGCAACAGATCTAGAGAGCACATAAAGTTAAAAGCGTTCTTGTCTGAATTGTTTGGTTTTACACTGCATTTAGAATATGACAACGAGTACAAACCAGCTTCACTTGAAGCAATGTTTTTACCTTACTACATAGCGCAAGATGTTGGCTGGGTTTATCGGCATAAATCATTTAGAGGTTTGGATTTCGTTAAAAATTTCAAGAACGATTTCTTTGATTACTTCCTTGGCATAAGGAATAATTATGATCGCCTAGAGAAAAGTCAACTCGAAAAAGAAAAGAAGGATCTAGAAGCAGAATCTAGACTTCTTCATAAGATAGAGCAAAATGATAAGAAGCTGAAACTTGCTAAGATGAAGGACGAAGTGTTTGCAGAAAAAACTAACGAATATATAAAGCCTTACAAAGAAAACAAGTCAAAGTTAATAGAGTTAGAAAAAGAATATCTTTCTTTATGCAACAAAATAACACTGTTAGAAGAAAGCAGAAAGGTTCTACGTAGAGTCAAGCGAAGCTTAAGCAATGATATTTTAGCTGATACAAAGTGCCCAACATGTTCTCAACATTTATCTCATTCCGTAGAAGATACGTATAGTTATCTTCAGGACTTAAATGACACAGATCAACAACTTGAAGAGTTAAGCAGAAACATTAGAAATCTTAAAGATTCACAGGGAATGCTAAACTCTGTAATCAATGAAATTAATGAGAAGAAAAAAGTCGTTGAAAAAGAATACTATGAGCTTTTAGAATACAAAGTGGATAATGTCACGCTGGAATCATGGTTAAATAACAAAGTAAGCGTCAAACTATCTGTACAATTGGAGAGAAGGCTAGGCGAAATCACATCAAAAATATATGAAGTTGAAGGTAAGCTCAGCAAATTCAAGACTGACGAGATCGTTAAAAGAGAAAGGCGTAGTGCTAGTTACACCTTTAAGTCTATATTTGAAAAGCATGTTTCAGAGTTAAAAATAAAACCATTTGAAGATGAATGTTTCTATTTGTTGTATGACATTCCTGCTTTTCCTAGGCAAGGTGTGGAGCTTCTTAAAACTCTCCTTGCTTACAATTTTTCATTTGTTGAGATGATAAAGAAAACTGAATACATACACGTATTTCCTTTTGTTCTTGACGCTATATTCGAAGGTGACTTTGAAGATGAAAGTAAGAATGAGATACTTAGTTTTATTAAGAATAATGCTTCAGTGGATCAGCAGCTAATAGTTTCTATAGCGGATTCTAAAAGCAATGCTAACTCAGCTGCGACATATAACGAAAAGCACTTCAATAAAAATGCAAAACTAATTTGCATTGGAAATAATACTAAAAAAAGATCATTTCTTGAAAAATACAACGGTGAATTCGAAGATTACATTGATGAAACTATGGAAATTTTGGGTTAATACACTAGACCTAGTGTGTGAACATTTTGCTTGTTCACAGAGGTAAGAACTTCACACTCTAAACGCTTTACTGATATAAAAAATTAGTCAAATACCACTCATTGGTAAATGAGTGGTTTGTTATAGCAAAAATATACTATTAGGCAAATAAAATTTAAAGCGCTCTACCAGTTAGGTTGTTCAGGAATGGAGCTTGGATCGTAGCCATTAAGGTGGGGATCAACAACCTGCCCAGCATGTCTTGTGACATTTGGCTTTGGATTTCAGCCGAAATGGAGATGCTTACGTCAGATAAGGCATGCTTCGTGGTAGAAGATGGGATTGATCTGAATAAGGAAAACAAGATCAGCGAGATATCGGCCTCGAAAATTGTGGTCTCATGTGTTTCGTATTCAAAGATCAACTCGAAGACATCGAGCTATATCTCAAGGCGTAGTAGAACTATGGATGGTCAACGAGATATTTATGAGGCGCTCTATTTTTACTGGAAAAGATAAATTCATTATTCTTAGCAATGTGTAACAAGTCGCTGTAGTACGCGGCCGATGGCCCGTAGACGCCCTTTACATTGCAGCTTCGCCTCCATTGCAAGGGTGCCGCTAAGTTGAGCATTAAACATAATAGGAGCTCATAAAAATGAGTCACATTGAGTACAGTTCTTCTTGCTTCTTGGAGCTGCCTTATTCGAGCAGACAATTGATTGTTGTTACTGACGATGTGATTGTGGAAGCAGCGAAGCAGGAGGAACGAAAAGCTGTTCAAGTTCGTCAAGATGGTCTTGATTGGAAAAAAATTACTGAAGCGATCGTTTTTGATGTTATTCCTCTTCCATTAGGTAGAACTATAGCAGAAGTAACTCGCGAGGCTATAAAGGCATGGGGGCGTGCACGAGATAATGGTCTTTTAGTGTTACCGGTTGGAAGTACGACGGCAAAATTACTATCATTTCCACCGGGCCATCCTCGTGATGGTGTCCTGTACATAGGGCATCCCGCATTGCCTAATGTTTATTACACTTTGGCTGATTTTCACCGCGTAACTTTTGAACATAAGTTTTGTGAAGCAATTAATTTGCTTATGAGCTTAGGAGCAACTTCAATTCGCGTTGAGCACGTTAACGGTTGGTCAAGAGATTTCTCTAGCCGTATTTCAGTCCCACTAGGGGAAGCTGAAAGTAATGTAAGTGCTGAAGCTTCGTCATCATCAAATTCTGGCTCAAGACTACTTTTTGAAGCTAGGCTATCAGGAACTGTAACACCATCGATCCCTGACGATTTGGTTTGGTATGAACATGAACCAACTTGGCAGTCTATCGCCAAAGGCCGAATAAATTATGGTCTCCAGGATTTTTCCCTGTCTGTATCCTACGAAGATGATTTTGGCGTCAATGCTGGCTTAAAGGTAGCTATTAGTAAGACCGGATTAGAAGTTGGTGGTAAATTCGAAGATCACGAATCAACAGTTTGGCGTCTTGAAGGGCAATTCAAGGGCATAGTAAATTAAACTTAACAATCATATATATAAGAAAAGAATCGTTACGCGCATTTCGATAGGCTTTATGTGTAGCGTTATATTTGAAGGAGAGCTTAAGTGCCGTTTGAAGAGCTGACAATTCTGTATTTTCAAATAGCTGCGGGAGTAATGATGGGGTGGGATTATTTCACACCAAAGTCGTGGCGCGAGCACATGAATGGTGTACTAAGCGAGTATTTTTCTGGTGTTCAAGGAAGAGTCGATGAAGACCTATCGGGGGCACTAGTTTTTTTGAAAGTGAGCCTTCCAAAAATCATTGCCTCATTTATCGCTTTCGGACTTGCTTACTTCGTGCTCAGATTTGGCTCCTCGATTAACGGTGAGTGGCGCGCTGAGGCTATCCTTGTCACCGGGTTAGTGTATTTGATGCTTGTCGCTGGAGGTTTAATAACGCTAATGAACATAGTATTTCCGTTGCTGGTTCCTCTGGGATTAGGAGGAGTATTTAGGGGGATAACAATGGTCTTAACGAGCACAGAAAAGGGGCCGTTAGCAGGATTGGGATTTTTAAGCCTATTGGTTACTTTTGTGATGCGTTACATGAACTATACAGCAGTCTGAACCATAATTTGGCGGTCAGCCTGATCGCTACGCGCCGTCTTTGGCCCTGCTCCAAAGCCGCCCATAACCTTAGCGTTATATGCTCAACTAAAATACCGTAAGGAGAAATAATGAAAATATCTGACATGAAACAAAATATAAGGGAAGCTGATTTATCTCCTGAAGACGAAATGAAGAGCTATATTCTTTCTCTCGCTGCTGATTTGAGGCTAGATACAGGGCATGTTCTGCCAATAAGGGTTTTGTTGCACAGAACCTTGAGCTTTAATCCGAAACAGCGAGAGGCGTTGCAGCCAGCACTCAACACACTCATCTCAGAAGGCTATTTTGAAGAAAAAGATGATAAGGCTTTCCTCACCGAAAAGGGCCGAGACGCTATATACTAATTGATATCAAATCGGCTGCTGTCGAACTGCCAAAAGCGTCACAGCTTTTGCTCTAGCAAAATCAGTGCCATTTTGTCAGCCGCTGAGCCGGAAGTTATATTGGTACTACCTGATAGTCTGCTCTTGGCTGTTTGCCCTCTTAACCAAAAAATAAAGCTTGCCTGATTACGAGAGCTGCCTCGTTGGGCAGTTCCATTTTATCCCAACAGTTGCCTATAAATACCCCATTTCCGAAAACGACTTACACCCATCACTTCCCACGACCACGTGATCAATCACACGTATATCCATCAGTCCCAAGGCTTCCTTTAGGCGATCAATAATACGCCTATCGGCCTCACTGGGTTCGGGATCTCCGCTTGGGTGGTTGTGCACGAGGATAACGGCCGCAGCGTCGTAGGTAAGGGCGGCTTTTAGTACTTCACGTGGGTAGACGCTGGCCGCGTCGATGGTTCCACGTAATAGCTCTTCAAAACGGATAACGCGATGCTGACTATCGAGGAACAGCACGCTAAACACGTCGTGCTCGTAATCTTGAAGCAGTAACTGCAGGTGCTCAAACGCCTGGGAAGGCTGCGTGATCTTGCGGCCTTTAGCGAGTTTGCGTCTTGCGAAGCGCTTGGCCATGGTGATGATATCGTTTTCAGTCACTGGCGAGGTAACGTGATAGGTACCAGCCACTTCCCCAGCTTTGAGTTTGGCGTGTGTCATGGTTGTCTCCAAAAAATAAAAAACGCCGGGGTGGTGGCCCCGGCGTCTATGTCGTTAATGATCGGTTGGTGTATCTATGGAATCGTCGCGTCACGCAGCCATCACTTGGTTTATGCGACGTTCCATCTCCTCATGGAATCGTTCTACCCGCTCGGCAATGGTGCGGATCATAATGTCGTCACGGTAGGCACGTTTGATAAACAGCGGCATACCTGGCCAATAGCTCACAAAGTCGATCCATTCCCGTTCGCTGACCCATAGCCCGCCCTGGCATTGGGGCACGTGCTCATCAGGTATTTCGCCGCTGAGCAGTACCTCAATCTGGAACTTAGGTAGCTTTGTTTTGATTTCTAACAGACCGTTAGCGTCTACTAGGCTGTCGGGCGAGTAGCCCACGCCATGGTTAAGGATCAAGCCCACTTCCTGGGGCTGGGGTTCGCCTGTGGCATCGCAATAAAGCGCACGTGCCAAGCCTTCCAACTCATGGCCTCGTCGAGTATGCGCGTTACCTTGAAACGGCTCGGCCAGCTCCCCGGTAATGCGTTCACCGATTAACTGGTGCATGTAAGTAATCGCCCCGGTACTCAACCCGCCTGGGCCTTTACCCTTCACCAGCACGACCTTTAGCTCCGACATGGTGACGCGACCTAGCCGCGCCGCCAGCCACTCTGGGGTGCCTTGCTCCATAGTAAGCAGTTGCATTAAAGACTCCTGTCATAAGGGGTAGAGCGTGGATTACTTAACCGCCCGTTTAGAGAGTGAGGCGCGTAGCTTGTCGAAGTCAGTCTGAGGTACTTGCACGGCTGAACCGTATTTACCACTGAACCATTCCTGGGTCGTGGCGGGGCACTGGCTAATCAGTCGCTGGATCTGTCCGGCCTGAAAGGGCGTTACTAGCTTGATACCCACTTTGGTACTGGTCTTGCCATTGTCATCCTGGCCCCTTGTGGTGATGTTGAGTAGGGCGCAGAGTACGTAGCGCTTGCCGTAGCTGGTGGAAGAGCCAAACGCCTGCACCGCGTTCTTGTTGCCGCTTATGTCGGCAGGTAGCAACATGCTGGTTTCTTCACGGTGGCCATCCTTATGCATCAGCACACCGGTCACCTCAATACCACGCTCCTGCGTCTGAATACGAAAGCTCACCGCAAAGCCGTGTTTCTGCATGATGGGGCGCACGGTATCGACGATATCTTCCAGCGTGGCGTAGCAGCCGTTGTTGGTTTGCCCGCGCTCTTCAATGCTGGGCAGTTCGGTCTGCATCGCCGCCATGGCAGCGCTATAGGCCATCATGGCCTGGCGATCCATTACCCGTTCCTGCATCTGTAGCAAGCGTTCCATCTTATCGATGTCGACGTCCGGGTTGAGTGCCGCACGTTCTATCACCTGGATGATGGCCGTACTTTCCGCAAGGTGTGGCGGGGATGCTCCAGGAACAGCTTGTAAAGAGGATGCAGACGTCTCGTGATTTACCACATTAGCTTTGGTGGCCATGACAAGGCTCCTTCAATAGGGGTTAAAGATCGGCGGGAAGTTCGTGCGGGGGAACGGGGCATAGGTGCAGCTCGGTGCGATACAGCTGTCCTTTTGCCATCACGTAGGTTTCGGCATAGGTTTGATCCTGGGTGAGCAGTCGTTCGGTCAGTTGGGTTAAGGCGATATCTAAATCGGGGCTAAGAGAGGCCATGATGTGCTCCACGTAAAAGCAAAAAGCCCAGCCTGTTAGTGGCTGGGCTTATCGCGCTATCCAATGAGGGGTAAGACAAAAACCAGGAAAATCAGCATTAGAATGATCAGAAACAGCATGTCAGCTCACCAGGGCAAGGGCCGTTTGTAGCGCCTCTTGCTTCAGCTGCGCCCCTTGGCCAAACCACGCGGAATCCAGACGGGTATCGTTGCTGCGAGCCCGCTTGTCGTGATCCACGTACTCGGTCACGGCATTGAGCAGACCCCAGGCAGTGTCTTTGGCCGTGTCGAGGTGGGAGCCGCGGCCTTCGCCGTGGTAAAGCTTCTGTACCTTGTTGAGCGCCCGATAGTTAGGCAGCTTGGAAGGATCTTCGATTGGCTTATCGATACCGCAGAGCACTGACTGGAAATACTGCTGCGCCTCGCGATGATCGATCTTACGTTCTGCCAGGGCCTTCATGCGGTACATGAAGTCATTCCACTGGGAAACAGAAATACCTAGTTGGCTTTTTAACGCACGTGGATCGAACTCCGACCGGTGGGGTACCTTCACTGCCTGCGACGTGCCATCCACCGCAATCTGCAGCGTGTTGTTACACACCACCCGCACCGTGGTGGGTGTCGCCATGGTGGCCAGCGTGCCGTCACAGGAGGTTGCCAATAGTAGGTAGTCGTTGACCTCATCCTGGCCTTTCAGGGAGGTGCTTAAACCACTGCGCGCCAAGGCCCAGAACTTACGCCCGCCTTTCAGTACCCCAGCGGTTTCCAGCTCATACCCGGCGTACTCTGTCAGGTCACGGTAAAACTCCAGTATCTCTTCGGGCTGCACCACCTTGTATCGCTGGGATACTACGGATAGCGGCGCCTTGGTATCCGAGCGATAGAGCACTTTCTGCTCGGGGAAAGAGTGGATACTGCCCAGGTGACTGGCACCCTCGGCAATAAAGCGTACCGGGGCTTCTTCAATGTGCCAGTTCATACCGGCCTGTTGCTGCCAGACCTCTAGCGGTTGTTGACGGGATAGCTGTTGCCCCAGACCGTGCCACGGGGTTGCGCCGACGTAAGCCATTTGTTCAATGAGATGAGCCATGGTGAAAACTCCTAGCAATAAAAAAGCGCTGACGTTAATCGCCAGCGCTTTATGGTTGGAAAGTAAGGGGTATGTCGCTTAGTGGGTACACATTAGCGAGGTGCGGTGAAGGGACGGGTTAATTACCGGAAGGTATGACCACAAGATACGCACAGCCAGGGCGTTCCTTCACCGGGTGGCAGTTTCTGTGTGAAGAACACCTTTGCGACACGCAAGCCTGCTTGACTGCCGGAAACAGCCCCCATCACGGCAGCCGGCAGTTTGGCTAACGGGAAGCGGGAGGAGGCATCCGATAACGGGGACGTTGGGGTATAGGACGCCCGCCACGCCCCAACGGCTCCACCCACGAGGCTGCTGCCAACGGTGCCGATGCGTTGGGCGGTTTCAAGGTTAAACGTGCAAGCGGCTGCACAGCGTAGGCAAGGCGGGGACATAACTAACACTCCTATAGGCGTCAAAGTGATCCCGTGTGCAGGATTCATAGGAGTGATATAGATCTGTAATTTTTTGGCTTTGACCTTTGAGTGGTTGCTTCGATAAGCCTCTTTACTGATACTGTTCATAAATACAGTAAAAGAGGGAGCCTATTATGTCATTGAACGTTTCACTACTGGGCCGGGCAGATGCCATGGCCTCGTCACTACCCTTGCCGCTCTATTCAACCGCCGTACGCGCCGGGTTTCCTTCGCCCGCCGATGATCACTTGGATACCGAGCTTGATCTGCACCGCTACGTCGTTAAACGCCCAGCCTCGACCTATTTTGCTCGTGCCGAAGGTTATTCAATGATCGGAGACAGCATCCACCCTGGGGACTTATTGGTGGTGGATCGCAGCCTGGAAGCGCTGCCTGGTCGAATTGTGGTGATCTGTGTCGATGGGGAAATGACCGTTAAGCGTCTGGAGCGCGTTGGCCAACGTACTTACCTCAAAGCAAGCAACCCTAATTTCAAGCCGATACCCCTTGATGGTCGCGAATCCCAAGTCTGGGGCGTGGTGACCGATGTGATTCACAATCTGCTGAGGTCACTGCCGTGATTGCACTCGTTGACTGCAACAACTTTTATGTCAGTTGTGAGCGCGTCTTTGATCCAACGTTGGAAGGGCGCCCGGTAGGGGTGCTGTCGAATAACGATGGTTGTGTCGTCGCCCGCAGCAACGAGCTAAAAGCCCAGGGTGTGGAGATGGGGACTGCCATGCACTTGTTACCGCCCGAGATTCGTCGCCAGGCTGTGCTGCTATCCAGTAACTATGCGTTATACGGCGATATGTCCCAGCGGGTAACTGAGGTGCTAGGCGAGTTTTCGCCCCATGTGGAGGTGTACTCCATTGATGAAAGCTTTGTCGGGTTTCAGGGCTTTGACCCAGATTCGCTGGAGGCACGGGGCCAAGCCATGCGCGATACCGTTCGACAGTGGACGGGCATTCCCGTGTGCGTGGGGTTTGCACCTACCCGCGTACTCGCCAAAGTGGCCAACCAAGCGGCTAAGAAACACCCCGCTTATAAGCAGCAGGGCGTGTGTAAGCTAACCGCCGAAAGTGAAGCGACCAAGGCACTGTTAAAGCAGTTGCCGGTGACAGAGCTGTGGGGGGTGGCACGCCGTACCGGTGAACGTTTAAGAGTGATGGGTATTGAGACCGCATGGGATCTACGCGAGGCAGACCCTAAGCGTATTAGGCAGCGCTTTAGTGTGGTGAAGGAACGCATCGTATGGGAACTACGCGGGCAATCCGCCATCCAGCTTGATGACATGAGTCTACCCAAAAAACAAATCATGGTGTCGCGTTCATTCGGCAGGCTTACCGGCAACCCCCATGACTTACGCGAAGCCTTAAGGCATCACGCCGCCAGGGCGGCAGAAAAGCTGCGCAAACAGCAAAGTGTTACCAGCGCCGTCATGGTGTTTGTTCGCACGAATCCATTTCGTACCGACCTACCGCAATATCAACAGCGTGTGGTTGTCTCCCTAGAGAGGCCTACCGACGATAGCCGCGATATCATCGCAGCAGCGATACAAGGATTAAGGCGTCTATGGCGCAAAGGTTATGCCTACCACAAAGCAGGCCTGATGCTGCTAGACTTTTCCCCCAAGGCCAACCGGCAGCTTACCCTCACCGAAACCCCGCAAACCGGCGAGGAGGCTAAGCGCAGTGAACGCCTGATGGCGACGATGGATAAGCTCAATCGTGAGCTAGGTAAAGGAACGGTACAGCTGGGTCTACCCCGTAAAGGCAATGCCTGGTCGCTGCGCAGTGAGCGTCGAACGCCGCGTTACACCACGCAGTGGAATGAGCTTCTGGTCGTTAGGTAGATCAAGCATCGGTTTATATTTTTGCCATGCTAAACAAATTAAACTATTGATGAAGAAAACATCGGTGTGAACAAAGCGCCGTAAGGATGGTTCCTTAAGCACGACATCACGACGTTGAGAGCAAAAAAAATCATAAAAACACCATATAGGTTGGCAATTTACGAAATTCTTGGCCGCGAACGTCGTCTTGTCGTGGATACTCCATCAAAATCTTCGCGTTGCAAGGCACGTCAATAGTGCATTGGGCAACGTGCTGTGTCTTCGGGAGCTTACAAAGAAGTTGAATAATATTCACAAGAAATCCCTTTCCTCACAGCCTAGCACCGAATGCTCGCTGCCTGATGTTTGTCCATTGCTCACAGAAATACTGTGGGGAGAGGGGGTGGGTCCGATCACCCAGTGGCGCTTCGAGCCACGTTTACCGTTGCTATAGCAGATAATCCCTTGGGCATTGAGCAGTGAGGCAGCTCGCTTGAACGCTGCGCCAAGGCCACGGGGCTCACGCGGCCATTGGCTATCCAAAGTGCAACTCGGCCGATATTTTGTCAAAGTGGCGAGCCACACTCCCGTTGGTTTTTCAACGGCTTCCGTGATTGCCTCGATTTTAAGATATTTAATGAGAGCTTGAGCAACCGGTTCCTCTTCGGTCATCTCGCAGAGCCGCTCACTACGATACGCCTGATACTGTGTCCAGAAGCCTTCAGGGTTCCCGACCAAATTATCGGAAACAATCATTCCAATTCGGCAGAAGTCTTGCCAGTTGTCCGGCACTTCTCGTTCTAATCTCACTTGGTCAATATTGGCATGTGCCTTGCCAAGCAGGATAAGCAGTGCGCTGAAAGCGCAAGTCTGATCCACCGGTGTCAGGTTTTCATGACGAGTTTTTATCCGGTACGTCTCACGAGGTTTAGCAATAGAGGGGGACGGCATCTCTAGACTCAAAGTGAGCTCAGCTAATTCATCATGACAAATAACTGGTTCTAAACTGCTTAGAACGCAAGGGCGTGACACATCCAAACTGGATGTAGTCTCATTACCGTCGTTTGCTCTCCATTCCAGTTGACTGGTGCAGAGCAACTCAAACAAGCGACGCTGTACTACTGCACTCAAAGGCGCTTCAACGTTTTCTAGGCTAATGACTTGATGCTGCCAAGCAAGTCGGTTTACTTTTTTCACAGTTGTGGGTATATCACGTATTGCAGTTTCCTTAATCACTGGATCAACTAAGTTTTTGATGATGCGTTGAAGTCGTGACATGCCACTTTTAGGCTCTCCCGTGAGCTCTAAAGCTAATTGTTGTCGTTCTGGCATTAGGCACAACACCATATATGTGTAAATTAACAGCTCCCGATCCTTTGGTAGCGCCACGTAAGTCTCTATGACGTTCAGGTCTGCACTGCGCCCATGCGTGTGTAACTCGCTGTAGGGGCGACTATTGATGGGCTGCCAGTAAGGATAGTGTTGTTGGGGGCGAACCATTGATTCATGCCCCGAGGGGAACATCATCACCTCGCCACCTAGTTCAATAAAGCGTTCGTTGCTTTCACCCAGCCAAGTTCGCCCGTTGCCGATAGTTCGAAAATCAGCTTGATTGAAGCGAATAATATCTAGTGCATTTTGGATGTTTTTGTCAGAAACATCACGATTACTGCTGTCAGCAACAATTTTTTTGATGATCGGTGCAATCATCTCTGCTTCCATTATTAGCACGGGACCTGATGAATGTGGCAAGAGGAAATTAACCCCGTTGGGGTCTATGGCTAGTCGATAATAATGGTGAATAATTTCCCTGACGAGATTGGCATTGCAAAGCTTGGGTAGTCGTCTGGTGCGGGGTATAGACGGCATTAAATGCCCCAGTGATGCACCCACAGAGGAAATAGGCTGATAGACTTGTTGGGAGTGAGAAGGTTGGTTGGAAAGAAATATGCCGTCCAAAGCAGGTTCTTGAGGATGAAAACTATCATATGTCATGAGGTTGGTTCCTTAGTTTTATTAGCAGAGGCGCGTGCTGTTTATAGTAATCATTACTCCGCATGTTTATATCACGGTGATGAACAGAAAGTTATGCATAGAAACTGATCCATGATGCTTTTTAAAAAACCTCTCATTCGCTAAATTTAATCGATAAGGCAATAAGGTTAAATTTATCAGATTTAATTGATGTGTCTAATGACTTTTTTTAATATTGAGTTTTATTTGTTTCTGGATGGTAAAAGAAGTATTTAAACTTGGTTGGACACCGATGGATATATTACTGCATGAACATAATTCAAGCAGATATAAATAAAAGCTATGAGTTTGAAAGCTGTGCTTATGTAGAGTTCTATATACGTGTAGGGTTTTCTCATCTGAAGGTAACACTGGGCTGCCAATCAGATAGATCATCGCATTAAAATTGCTCTCGTTCCGGTGGCCGCCTGTGCTGGACAAGCTGACCTATCGGCTATATGTCGCGTAGGTTTCCTATTTCATTACCGGCGCACCGATGTTCTGTCCGATGCGGTACTGGCGGATTGCGCACGCGTCCTGTAAACGGCAGCATCACTCATATTAAGGAGGTAGGCTCAAAAGAACCGGTCAGGCTGGTTGTAAGATTACCTTTGGGGGAGGCAATGCATAAAAGCCTGCCCAGTAAAATCGTCACTGGCCACGTGGAGTAAGCCTTACATTTTTTTCAAAAGGACATTAGCGTGCCCAGGGTTAAGAATACTCAGGGAAAGAAGATGCTGTTGTCGTTATACACTTATCCAAAAATAGTTTTACTGGGGTGTGCCATGTTCTGAGTCATTGCGCGCCTGATTGGGTGCGCAACAACTCATGATAAAAAATGGATTATTTATTTTAGTGTTTTACACGCTTGCGTGAGCTTGAGAGCTAGGCGTAGAACGGCTGAGAGCGACATTGCTTTCTCTTTATCGCTTAGGTAAAAGGTAATATGTATATTCTATAAAAGAATATAAGGGGTGTGAAGAAGCAAAGGTGAAGAAGCGTATAGCCCCCAAGAGGTGGCCAACAAGCCGACGTCTTTCTTCATGAAACGATCGCCCCAACCGAGCATCATCACGACCTGGACTAGCGAAGCCATAGCGGCATCGTGAGTTGCATTACCACGCCAGGATGAGCGTGGTGTTCTTGTTGATCATGACTCCTTCCTAAGAAGCGTTGCACTGCTTCGTGGTTCCTCCCTTTTCAGACGCCATCGCTCACGGCCTTGAAGCCGTTGCGTGTGCGTGTCTCATTGATAGCCAGGTACTCACCTATGAAGATTCTCACCTCGAAACTGCCTAAGCGGACTCGTGAAAATCCGAAGCTTAAGCTTTTCTACGAACGCTACTACCGTGGTTGTAAAGTAGCTTCCCGGCTGGGTCCTCTTATCGAAAACTATTTGGATCGTACCTATGACGCTCTGACATACGCCTGCGGCATGCAGAACAAGACATTCGTTTTTCGCCTGGACCTTCGCTTTCCCGACGATATGGAACCCAACTCAATGCATGCGGGAAACGATTATTTAAGTTTTTTTCTGCATGCTTTTGAGATCCAGCTGCTTGCATTGAGGCGGGAGCATGTATCCCATATCCACCGTGCAAATTTTCGCTATGTGTGGTGCCGTGAGCAAAAGGACAGTGATAAGCCGCACTACCACTTGCTGATCTTGCTGAATGGGAATGTATTCCATCAGCTAGGGAGCAGCGATGCGTCGGCACTGGGAAGGTACCAGGACAATACCTTGATTCATGCAGCTATTCGCGCGTGGGGCTGGGCGCTTTCACGCCCGACTCACATGATGAAAGGGCTTGTCGAGATACCGAAGAAGTGGGAGCAGGGAAGGCGTACCAATAAATATTTTCACTGCATGCTACATAGAAACGATCCCGATATTTTTGCGGAGGTGATGTACGTCGCTAGCTATCTCTGTAAGTACTACAGCAAACCCCTCGGTCAGCGCATCCATTGTTTTGATGCTAGTAAAAAGCCAACACGTTGGAGAGAGAGAGCTCGATAATACGAGTAGCGTGCCTGCCCGCTGTAGTGTTCGTGCCTTTCAGTGTCCCCCAGCAAGCATTCAGTTGTTGCATGCTTTCCTCTGGGTAATGCCTACCTCCAAAGCGCTTCTAAAGGGCCAGTATTTTTTCCCATGGCCATCTTAAATGCATAGTTAATTGAAATATAAGATTTTTATTCTTTTTAAGAAGCCTTAAAAGCTATTATTTCCATAGCTAGCATCTCGCATTGCGGTGGTAGTGGCGGCTCTCTATCATTCACATATCAACCGAAAGGAGTTAAGCCATGACCCACAGCCACCGTATTCGCATTGTCCTACGCATGAAGCAAATGACCGAAAAGCTCAGTATCAGTCGCTCATCCATCTATGAAAAGATGAACCCCAAGTCGCCTCGATTCGATGCAACCTTTCCAAAGCCCATCAGGCTAGGCGCAGCCTCTGTGGGGTGGCTAGAAAATCAAGTGGATGAGTGGCTGATGAGCCGTCAGGCGTAACGGGCTTCAGCGATGTTTAGCGGCATTTTCATGGTATGCAGCTCTACATTCCTTATCACTTTTTAACCAGGTGTTGAGCTTTGTCTCCACTCTTTCCTTTGTAATCTGATATTTTGCTCGATGTTCGCTGTTCTCATGCTGTTCTAGAACAGTGGGCGCTAGACTGGCAATAATGGTTTTGGGTGCTCCCCAACCTTCTGTAGGAGGAGAGTTTCTTAGCAAATCAATGAAACTGTATTTAAGGTTCGAGTAATCTTTATAGGCTTGTCCGCCCGCTTTTTGAGAATGAGCTTTTTTCTGCAGCTTTTCCTCTGCGGCCAGTGCTTGCCCAAGCTGATGCTCAATATCTTTGAACTCAATCAACGATGACCATGCATTTTCATGGCGGCCATGCTGCTCAAGGAGATCTGCACAAATGATCCACATGAATGCTACGGGAAACAGGTTGCTAACCTCAGTGCTATGGGTAGTAGGCAGTGAGTGGCAAATGATGTTTTTGCATTTGGTAGCGCTAATATTATCTTTTAAACGATCTAGGGAAATTTGGTACTCATCCAAAAAGCGCTCCTGGCATGCTTCATCCGAGAGCTCTTTTGTCTCAGGGGCACCATTCAACAAGAATAGGTAAGTTTCACTCAGTTGTTGCTTGAATTGCTCTATGCGCTCTCTCAACGGCAACTTGGAAAAAGCGGAAAAGATGTCAGGCACTGCCATCATGCTCCCAGCTAAATGTGAGGCTTTGTTATCCTCTTTAATATAATGCTTATCAGGGAGCGGGTTTTTTGTTTGTGACATGCGGTTATTTTCTCTTCTGTATGAACGGAGAAGGTAATGGATTGTGTTAGCGATTGATGGCTGTGCAATATCAATGAGGCTGTTTGACTCATCACGCTTAAATAACTAATTTAGAACGGCTAGTCGATACTGAATCGCCCCAGGTTTCGTAGACACCTCCAGGCCTTATACTGGACTACCAAGGATGATTATTT
>Ga0209344_10002901_pt1 | contig 17928 bp, 17 predicted proteins | sample Cruoilmetagenom6_FD_187293 | JGI IMG/M metagenome (GOLD analysis project Ga0209344, IMG submission 187293) | Oil polluted marine microbial communities from Coal Oil Point, Santa Barbara, California, USA - Santa Barbara Oil Seep Sample 6 (SPAdes)... | ecosystem: Environmental > Aquatic > Marine... | reverse complement strand
GTACCTTAAGGGATACAGTTTATATATGATAATAAAAATTAAAAATAATATTATATGAGATCTCTAAGCCAACTCCACAACTACCAAAAACAAGCAATCATTCGAATGCTTAATTCAGATGAATTAGCCCTTTTTCATGATCTAGGACTGGGTAAAACGATCGTGTCTTTAGTTACTTCTAAACGATTAATCATGGATAAACGGGTAAAAAGGATTTTAATCGTTGCTCCGCTCTCAGTGATTTATAATGTGTGGGAACAAGAAGCTAAAAAGTGGGCGTATACTTCTGATTTAAAATTCTCGGTTTTACATGGATCGGAAAAAGCTGGACGATTAGGCTCGGCGGATAATATTTTCTTAATCAATTATGAGGGGATAATTTGGCTGTGCGACCACCTCCGCCGACATTATAAAATTTTTCCCTTTGATATGGTTATTTTCGATGAAAGCTCGAAGCTTAAATCTTCTAGAACTAAAAGATTTAAAACCCTGAAAGGGTTAATTAATAGATTTAAACGCAGATATCTTCTGACGGCGAGTCCGGCTTCTAATTCTTTAATGGATCTATGGTCTCAGTTTTATATCATGGAAGAAGGAAAAACCTTTGGTAAATCTTTCGGCCGATTTCAACGGCGGTATTTTCATGAGGCTTATCCATATAAATGGATTTTAAATGATGGGTCTAAAAAAGAAATATACCATAAAGCTGCTCCTAAGGTTGATAGACTAGAGGCGAAGGATTATTTAGAAATTCCTAAAATTACTTATAATATTATCCCATTACATTTTCCCCCTTTTTTGGAAAAGAAATACAATGAACTTGAAAACGAATTTTTTCTAAAATTAAAAGAAACAGAAATAGAAGTTTTTAATATGGCAGCATTGAGCATGAAACTTAGACAATTTATTCAAGGAGGGTTATATGACAGTGAAAAAGTCTGGCATAATCTCCATAAAATAAAATTAAACGCATTAAAAGATTTAGTTAATACTTCTGTAGGTCAGCCTATCCTTTGTGCAATTCAATTTAGGGGAGAATTAACTATGATCCAAAAAGTCTTAGGAAAAATACCCGTAATCGCGGGGGGAACCCCCATAAGTCAAGCCAGAGAATATATTAAAAAGTGGAATAAAGGCTTGATCCCTTTTTTAGTTTGTCATCCGGCGTCTTTAAGCCATGGAGTAAATTTACAATCAGGGGGACACATATTATTGTGGTATGGATTAACTTATAGTTTAGAACAGTATTTACAACTTAATGGTCGGCTCCATCGACAGGGACAAAATAATCGGGTAATAATTCACCATTTAATTATACAAAATACTATTGATGTTGTTCTACTAAAGGCTTTGAAAGACAAAGCTGTAAACCAAAATGATCTATTAAACTATTTTAAAAAATGGCAAGCTTTTAAACAAAATAAATAAAACTATTATTGGAGGTTTAAATGAGTTTACGAAAAAAACAAAGCGAATTCGCCAAGATGGTGCCACGTTTGATTGATCGTGCGCATGAGATGGGGTTTGAGGTTACGCTTGGCGACGCCTATAGAGATCCAAGATGCCCATACGGCAGCAAGAGTAGCAAGCACAAGCGTAGACTTGCTATTGATTTAAACTTATTCATAAATGGGAAATATTTAACCCATACTAAAGACCACAAGTTCCTTGGTTTATGGTGGGAGGACCAGGGGGGCATTTGGGGTGGGCAGTTTGGCGACGGTAATCACTACGAATGGCCTACAAGATAATGAGTTCCTTTGCACCCATCGCAAGGAACTCATTAGCGCCTAGTAAATATCAACGGCAAACAGGCCCGGCAAATTGACGTAAAAAGCGCATCCTTTGTCTGCTGTTCAACGGGAAGGTCTTTAAAGGGTACAAGGCATGGATGCTCTTTTTTGTTTGCATCTTTTTTCAAGCCATACTTCCACCCTTCGGCTATTTTATATTCTACCCATGCATTGTGCTGTGCTCCATCTGAAGCATCCGTGTGGGTGAGAAAATATTTAACCCCCTCTATGACTGAATCTCGCTGCCACTGCTTAGCTTGGTCCCATGGTTTTTGTGAAAAGTCACCAATCATATCACAGAAAACCTTATTCGTTTCATAACAAATTCTTGCTACATCTGCAATTTTCATTTTTCACCCATAATATTATTATTTTTTCTTATCCTAGAAATTATGATACATGATTCGGGACAAAGCTCTTGGGCTTTGTGCGCCATAGGCAGGTCTTCTTCATGGAGTAATGACACCCCGCCGAATATTTTATGGAAATCTGGAAGGGCTTCCTCACACCGCCAACACTTCTTTCCCTGGCAATACTGGAGGTCGGCCCGGACGATATAGTTAAACATTATTTAGAACCGAGTGATGCGAGCGTGGTTGCCATCTCTCCCTTCCACCGGATATCTTTTTCCCGGTATTTATGGGATTCCGCAATGCCGTTTTCTACGGACGACTTCAACGCGTTTATGTCTTTGCTAAGGCCGGAGATTTGTAGATTCGTCCTTCCTCTTAGCTCATCTCGGTACTCGGAACACCTAGACACCATAACAAACTGCCCCTGCCTTTCCTTCAAGGCTGCAATACATTTGTCATTCTTAGTCGCATCCTTCTCTATTCTTATCAGGTTTTGCCGTAAGGATTCTATATCCTTTTTTATCGTTACCCTGTTTGTGATAAAGGCAGCGAGTTGTCCGGCCAAGATCAGGCCCACGGCAAAAACCAAATAGGACCATTCCGCGAGGCTTCCGGAGTTCATTTCGTTACCATCGTTCTGAGGTATTTCAAGTGAGGCGACAACCCGATCAATGCCGGCGAAACCATCCGGGCGGGAATGCGATCTAGCAATCTCAAGCCGCCAGCCAGTGACGCATTGAAGATAAGCTCAGAACAAAATAATGACTCCTCTGGATCGTTTTTCGAACTGCGTGATAGGAACCGGAAAATTGACCGATAATCATATCTTGCCCCTACCTTGCTGTACAGATAAGAGAGACATTTCTCCTTATCGGAAAGCTTAAAATCAAAAACATCCACCCTTGTTCCCGGATTATGAAGTGTAGATATAGATGGAGATTTTTTCACCCCGCCTACCCACGCCTCAATAACGCTTCCATCATCGAGGAGCATAGCCGCATGTGACCATTTCGATCTTGTCTGCCAGCGGATGAGCTTGCTTATTGTGCCTATCCCGCAATAAAGTAAAATTTCCATTGCCTTACCTCGCCTGCCCCCGCCTGAGTTTGAATTCAAGCGGGAGATTGTTTGCCTACCGGTTTCATGACCCAATCTTAGCCTGGATGCCAGCCATGACCCCGTAAGTCGCCAGAAACCCGGTTATAATCGCCTCGGAGTTCTCCGGGCTTACGCTTACGCCTACCGCGGCAAGACATGCTACTGCAGCTTTTACGACTCTTGATACAACATTTCCGTCCATGATATTACCTCTGCTAAGTTTAGAGGGGTTTTCCCCCGTTTGAAAAAAACTATCTCAATCTTTACTCCTCATTCCGAGTATTTTCTCAAGAATTCGCTTGGTCCGAAGGGCCTCTACATCACAGAAGTCTAACGTAACCCTTCCTTTACCGTGACAGCGCTCCTTTAGAAAATCACATTCCTTCCTGAGCCATGCCCGAATTTTGGCCTCGGTCATCATTGCGAGCCAAAAACAACGGTTACGATTACCCCCCTAAACTCACGTGGGGCCTCCGGGATCGGGTTAAAGGCTAACTCATCGCTAAAGCCGGATTCTTGCCCTTCAACGTCATACGCCGTACAGGCGTAGAAAAGCTGACCATCCGGAAGATTGGTAATTGTAAACGGCACTCGGCCATCAACGGTTGCCGGCAGGCCGCAATCGACCGAGGCCGTGTATAATTCCGGAGCAGATCCGTAATGGATTTTATAGCCGGCAAGATCGGTTTCAAGGTTTGGTAGCCATGAAAAAGATACATCGGCAGAATGCCCAAAAATCGGAAAAGAAAGCCCGATAGCTATCAGCCAGCAAAGAAAAGCCGCAATCAACAAATGATACTTTCTTAGTTTCATCATTTTCTCCCCTTTAATTATTAAACAAAATTTTCTTGCGGGTAAGCCCCTATTGTGCACATAAACCGCTATTAAAACTCTCCAGGGAACTGCAACCTGGGATGTCTTGCCAAGCTTCTCCTCCGATTTCCAGGCCACTCGGTTCGTTTTCCACCGGGCCTTGGTATAAGCCCCCGGCCCCAGAAAATGTCTGCTCTCTGCCAGCGGTGTTATGAGACTGACTCATATTCACCGGCCCATGGTACCGGTCACCGGCATTGTCGGCGAACGATTTAAAAGCCCCGGTCATGCTATCAATAGCCAAATAACCAAACCCGTAGGGGGTAACAGTCCTAACCGCAGTCCCCAAGAATCCCCAGACGGGGTGTTCCGATGGCGCTACAGGTGGAGGAATTAGCTCTATAGCATTTCTAGTTGAAAATGATTTCATGGTTTGGGTAAATTGCCCAGGGGCATACTCAAACATTTCAAATTCTATTCTGGTTCCTGAGTCTTGGTTTAATGCTACCATCCCGTTGTAATATGCCCGCCATGCGGACATAACGGCCTGCTCCTTGGCTACACTGGCATCACCAACGACCGTCGAGGTGTTGACAATCACATTGCCGGCAGCATCATATGCCTCCAGCGGCACAACCCGGCTACCGCAGCCACCCAAAAGCAAAGCAATTGTTACGGATAGAATTTTTTTCATTTTATTTCCCCTTCCCCGGATACGCGCCGATATTGGCTATATCTGTAAACGGCATCCCAAACAGGGACACCATACCTTCGTAATCAGTTCCCGTCCCGGCCTCGAGTAAAGGCGAACTGGTTTGCAGCTCACCTTCGCTTGTCAGTAGTGGGTCGGTGGTTACGTTATCTGTCCCCGGTAATGCCGTAGGAGTGCCGCCTACCTCGTAATCTGTGGTGTTGTCATACCACGCATTGTGCGTTGGTGTGGTTGGAGCTGTGATGACGTCTAAGCCCGTGGTAGATCCAGAGATTGTATTATTGTGGTAGGTGAAAGTTGCGGCACTAGAGTTGGTCTCCATCCCTGTAGTATTATTTATCAGGGTGTTGTTCCTGAAAATATTACCTGTAGATGTAGAATTCCCCATCCTTATACCCAGTGTGCCGCCCAGGATTATGTTACCATAAACCTCCGTATTCTCTGCCCCCCACACGCCAACACCGTTATAATTATCAACAAAGGTATTAAATCGGACAATAACCCCGTCTGAATTATGATCAGCTGTGGGCGTCCAGCTTTGCCAATCGCAAATGACGGCGCTGCCATCCCCGATTGTGGCCGAGTCATCAACGGTGCCATAAATCTGATTATATTCCACGATCGTACCCGTAACACTTTTTAATTGACGGTGTAGTTGAAAACAATTAGTAGCGTTACCGTCCACATCTGTGCCATTATTTGTAGCAATATTATATGCTACATAGGTGTCAATCCCGGAGACCATTTTAAACGCTCCCCAAGTGTTATTATGAAAAATATTTCGCACGATTTTCACGCCGTACGGCTCATTGCCTACAGTGACGGCTTCCGCGCCATTAAAATTAATTCCCCACCCGCTTAAATCATGAAAAATATTGTCATGGATGTAAATATCATGGACACGGCTTGTAACGTTTAAAAGGCGAAAATGAACAGCACCATTAACTGTCGTCGCTGTATCAAGTCCGTAGAACTCATTGTTATAAATTTCTATATTATAAATGTCTTCGCCAGCCACGTTGGCCCTAGCGAAAATTCCATATTCACCATCATCGCCGGTGAATACACAACCATGAATTTTTATATTATTTGCAACATCCAGCGATAACGCATGCGCGTTGGTGGCTGCGTCATCCCCGGTAAAAATTATATTGCTGATGTCAGCATATTGCACCCCCGTTAAATCCATTTCCCCTGTAAATATAGCCTTTCCGGGGCCGTATGAACTAATAACGAGGAAACAAAAGGGACTTCCATCTACGATTACACTCCAATCCTGGGTCCCTGATGACCCTCCCTTAAGGAGTACACACATCGATCTAGTCTGGACAATGCTCGCCAAGGTGTTGTAAGGACTAGCTTGGGAACCATCACCATTAACCTCGGCATCTAAGTCAACATACCAAGTTACTTGGGTGTTGAGGATAATATTGTTCGCAGAGTCGATTTCTTCCCCGGTGTGACTTAAGTTATATGACATTTACTTTCCCCTTAGCTATGCTCATGTTAAAAATTATAATAAATCCTCTTATTCCGGCGTTTTTACTCTTAATGCCCAGGAGTTAAAACTAAATAATTGCTCTAACGCACTGTCATAAAGTAACTCATGGGAAGCAATCATACATCCCCCTTCGTTGGTAATGTAAGGTCTAATGTATTTTGCAGTGCTCGGCAACGAAACCTGAGACCCTAATGCTGCTGCGATCACCTGATGCCCCAGGGAATTAGGGTGAACGTTCCCCGTATCATAGTAATCCGGGTTTTGTTCGACCCCGGTGCCTGTTCCTAAAATAGCTAGCATATCAAAAAGCTGAACCCCCTGGGTCGCGCACAATGTTTCAAGCTGCAAACCATATGCCAGCTGCCATGTTTCCTCCTCAGCTGTTCCAATATTAGGGGGAATATTAAAAACCACAACCTTATCAGACCTTGATTTGGCTAAAATGATCATATTTGTCATCGTCGCAATCATCCCGGGTACAGGGTCCGAAACCGCAGTATTTATGTCATTAATGCCGCCCTGGATAAAAATCATAGGGTATGCCGTGGTCGCTAAGTCCGTTTGCATCCTAGCATATATTTCACTAAGTACCTCACCCGCAGCACCGGCCAAAACTGCAGTAATATTTTTTAAGTGTTGATAGTACCCTGTATACTGTGCTTGGCCATCAACATGCCCGGCATTAATGGCATACGCACAAATGGAGTCACCCGCAGAGTATAACGTATAGCCAGGATCGCTGACGATCTGCATGTCCTTGGTCAGCCCAGTGCTCATTTGGGGTATTCCCGTAATCTGCACAGAGCTAGATAACGCCCCCACCCCTGTAGTATTTGCAATAAATGGAATTGTTACGGGAGACCAATCAACAATCCCCTCCGGGTAAGAAAGGGTTTGTACTGTCTTCAGTCCCCCTAACCCATCGCCCACGTTATTTAACCGAGCGCGGATATAATCATCTGCGATCCCCGTAGTGTTAAGTTTCGCCCGAAATACATAAAAGCCGCCATCAACTAAACAATCATTAACCGTCGCTGTTATCCACTGCCGTAAGTAGCTGGTTGACGCGACGGTTTGCACAAACCGCTGAGACCCATCGGTATACCAAGTAATTACCGGACTGCCGAATTTACTCCAAACAACGTTTGTGCAATCTTCTGAATACTTTAAAAGATTTTCATATTCTGGGCCTTCCCCGGAAAGCAAGTTTACAAAAGAAAATTTGGGAATAACTTTTGGGATAACCTTCGGAATAATTTTTATGTACTTTTTCATCAGGGCCCCATGAAATAATTAACCGTACCTGAAGTAATCCCCCGAGCATCAACTGTGTATGAAATAGTATTATCTGGGGTGGCAAGGACGAAAGCTCCCGAGCACGAAGTAATGACCATTCTATCGGTCGAAGTTGCCTTTGCGGTTATTACTACGATACCGACTGATTGTCCGGGGTCAATGATTACATCTGAGGTTGGGGATGAGGGAGTAAATTCCTCTGATTCTTCTCCTGGGTTTAGCGTTCCATAGATTGATGCCATAATATTCTCCTAAATTTAATCTTTAAATCCATTTTGACCCCTTAACGCTAATAATTATTTATTTATATATACCTATATAAATTTTTTTTATTTACCATCGACGCTAAGCGAGGTACCTTAAAGGGGGAATATAATTTAATTTATTATAATTTTTTATCTATGATAATATTTGCATAAGATAAATCGAAAATACCCCCGCCGGCAACTTTCATAGCTTCTATTTCTGCTGTTACCGTCCCCGGGATCTGAGTAAATGTATATGCATAAAACCAATTTACAGTATCCCCGGCAACAAGCGCCGATTCCCGGAATTCGATCCACTCCCCTGCGTTGATTCGAAGTCTTATTAAGGCCTGATCGTTTATGTTTTCCAAGGATCCCGAAGCCTCAAATCCAACTCGATAAACTCCTGCAGGAGCATCGGTTTCGACAATGGAAGCAACAGAACTCCAGGTTGATGGGATATTTAAAACTTCTGTAACATTAGTATACTCATAAAAACTTGGTTTAATAACCTCGGACCAATCTGGATTGACTGTGTGAACCGTTACTGGAATATTACTTGTATCCGTAACTGCAATATATACTCCCCCTAAATGGATTACTAAATCATTTTCGGAGTAATCCCCTGCAGACCAGGTTCCTTGCCACGAGATTTTACTTGTTATATTTAAATCAGTTAATCTCTCGGTCACATATTTAACAGTAGTTGCTTGAAAGTCCGAAGTAGGATCATAAGTATTTTCGAAAACTAGGTTAAATATTTCGGCGTTATTTAAAATATCCTGTATTTCTCGCGCCATGATCTTCTCCCTATGAGAGTTTTTGAATAAAGAGCTCAGCAGCGTTATTTCCTGTGGGGATATAGGCTGATAGATCTTTGTCTCCCCCGAACCAGCAATTAACATCGCTTAAGAATTTTATAGCATATTGGGAATCTGGAACGGTTACCGAAAGGATTCGATTCAAAGTAACGGCTCCCTTGTCATGAGCATTATATTCTCCCCAGCCCCGGACTTGTGCTCCCCCATATATCCCTTCTCCTGAGGGCTCAGAGGTAAGAATAAGTCGAGTATACTCATAAACGACCCCCCCGTGGGCTCTCCCATAGGGAAAGAAGGTTTGAAGCAAAAATACTCCTACCGGGAATTGTATGATCCCTGCAGTAGGCGTTGTAAGCCCAATAATAGTATTGATTTCATCTGGGTTAATTAAAAAAAGAATAGGATAGATTACATTTGCCGTAGAATTTGGGGGACCAGATCCGAAAGGTGTTCGCCAAGACATAACACAATATTGGGGCTCGGGACGGCTTTTCCATTGGGCATCGAGATCATCAGAAGATTTTTTCTCGAGGACTTGTCCAGGGCTACCGCCCCCAGGGATGAGTCTATCTACTCGAATATGTTTAGTCACCCCGTTTCCGGAGTCTTCACTCATGTCAGCCAACGGAATTAAGTCTGCTACTGCAGGAATAGCAGCTAATTCAGGTAATTCTGGGATTCTATAGTCAGGCATTTTATTATCCTCATATGGAAAGATTATACCCGTCTTCGGACATTAAATATCCATCTTCGTGAATAAAATAAAGCTGAGATCGAGTATGAAGTATGGTTTCGGTAATTGAGTTATGGGTATGAATTACTTTATCGCCATGGTGAGTTACCACCTCCCCTGTAATCCCAGCAACAAAGTCTGTCGTAATCTGGGACCAATCCGACACCTCTGTATCAGTTTCGATTCGATACCAAAAAGCCTTTAATCCAAGGGAAAGATCTTTGAATTCGGCGCTCATAGCTCCTGAGATACTTTCTTGTCGTTCATAAACCCTAAACCCTGCGGGGAAAAATTCAAATAATACTATATTAACGTAACCAATACCTTCTGATACCCAATCTAAGATAATTGAAATAGAATCCTGAGTTAAACTCATCCCGGAAATATTGTCCAGAGTACTCGGGAAATCCGGGGGTAAGGGCTTTGGGGCGCAAGGCCGAATTATCTCGGTTAAACAGACCATCAATATGTCCTCTCATAATAGAGAATACAAGCCTCTAAGGTAGGAGCAGCAAATAAAGTCACATACGTATTAGCCCCATCGTTTGTGACAGTATATCCAGTAGGATTTTTCTCGATAGGAGCTATTAATAACCCATCCACATAAACTGCATGTATCTGGCAAACCGAGGGAAGAGTGTGAACAGTCTGAGTGTAAATATCCCAATACTGTCTTAGCTTTCCATTATACTCGGAAAAAACCGGTTTTTTTAGTTCTTCACGAAGAAATAAGACGGGAGAATTTAAGTAAGACCCTGAAGTAGTACCGTGGAATATATAACGGTCTGTAGCACTTATTTCCGCATAATTACTATTTTCTATGTTGATTATTGAATCCCCGGATTTAACCCGAATACTCTCTGGTTTAGCAACTAAACTATTTAAAGAAGTTCCCCCTGAATTCCCCCCTACCCAGGTGGTATTTGTTATTTTATCATAGTCCGTTGTGTTAACCCGGGGAGAGAGACTTTGTAAAGTGCATTTAACCCCTGGGCTAAACAATTCTCGTTCTTGCCTATAAATAAATGAGATTTGTTTACTAGAGAGAGAACCCTTCCCTATTCGGAGTAAAGTTAAATCAGCCCCCGTTAACGGAGTATTAGGAACTCGGTTATTTCCAACATACAAGTTTTGAGCATTAGGAGCAGTTAAAAGATCGGCTGCCGAATCCTGGTGTGCAAAATTGTCATTAATCCGAAGGACAAGATTTCCAAGCCTACGTCTAATTGTAAAATAAACCCATTGACCCAAATAAGGATCTACCGGAGTTTCAACCAACGTCTCCGACGCCCCCTGGGTTTGACGGAATCGAAATATATGATCTTCCCCCGACTGATATAAATCAATTCCCCAAAAATCTCCAGTCCCAGCGGAGTTAACACGCTCGAGTATTGTTTTTTGACTTGGGGTAATATTATTTATTTGCATCCAGCCCATTAGATAAAAATCCTCGGTCCCAAAATCTAAATCAGAACTGTAAGACTGAACCAAGTAATCCGTATCAGTAAACCCAGAGTAACATGATAACTCAGCCCCTAGGGTTACAGTCGACCGAACAATATTAGAACCCACTACAGTTAAGTGCTGGGCTTTTACTGATCGATCCAACTCCGTTCCCGATACTGACCCCGAGAAGGTGTTAGCTAGAAAAGCTCGTTGAATATCTCCCGGTAACCAGCCCGAATTCCAACTATTAGTTAAATAAGCAACCGAACTCTCCTCAGGAGTCAGATAATTAGAATCTATTAGCGTCAATCCCAAATAGTGGCCTATAGATTTTTGACTTATAGCATCGCCGGTAACGGTACCCGGCCATTTAGCTGGAATACTATCTTGACTATAATGCATTACGTAGTCTAAAAAATCGATATATTCCATTGCTATATCCCCCGTTTCAGGAATATTGCAAATAACAATATCTGCCGATTGGGTTGCCCCATTTTCAACCCCAAAATAAACGTGCTTATCTATAAAAGCTATTCCCCGACATGAGTTATTAGTCCCCCCAGAAAGATGCAAAACGTTATGATCTATTGACGAAATTTGGGTTAAAAGAAAAAATACCCCAATATCCGTTGTGCCCCCGACAGTAACATGGGGTAAATTAGTAACAGGATTAAAAACAGCATTATCGCGAATAGTCGTAGCTACGTCATAAACTGCGGAACCAAGAATATTAAACAGGGTATTAGGAATAAATCCCACTTTTGTTGGGTCGTGTCTTTCCTGTATATTCCCTTTCGTGTATCCGGAAAATGAAGTAGAATTAGAATATTTTCCCAATTTATCCATAATGAAATTAATAACGATTAACCCCCCTGCAGGATTATATTCGTCTAGGGGATCTAACAGGCCAATATAAATTTGGCCGTTTAGAGCACTGATGGAGGTTGCAGTTATTGAGGTGTGCCAAAAAGCGGGATTATCCTCAGATTCATCTGTCGCATTAATTACTGCCCACATTTTACAATCTGCTCGGGATACATCAAATATTATAAGAGAATCAACTTTAAGTACTAAAGCCATTATTGAAGGAAAATCTCTTATTTCCCCTCGCACTGCAGTGTTGAGTTCTTCATTATATAAACTCAGGTTCTGACATCTCGATCGCCAAGCTCCACCATCCGAGTCCTTGGAAGTATCATACACAAAAACATCCACGACGTCAGAATCCGAATTTAATTGAAGGTTTATTGCCTCGTAGTCCCAGGCTGCAATAACTTGGTCCGCAGCGGATTGAGCATTTTGAGCCGATTGCTCAGCAGCATCAGCAGCGGAATTAGCATCGGCTACCCCCTGAGCTAATTGAGCTAATGCTCCATCACTATCTATAGTCCATTGATTTAAATCATCAATAAAATTATCATAGCAACTGGACATAGCTGCGTATAATTCCGCACATGTTGCTGCGTATTGCCCAGCGGTGATAGCCGAGGATTCCGCTTGCGAAGCTCTCTGGGAAGCATTCGAAGCCGAGATACCGGCACTCGTTGCGTATTCTGCAACCTGAATTATATCGATAACTAAAGACCAAAACCCGTTAGCCAAATCGGCTTCCCAGGTAGAAGAAATGTGATCCCCCGAACAAATATAAATATTAGAATTAGGGGCGAGAATAAAATCATTCACTAAATAAGAATAATTAACTTCCCAGAGACTTTTCCAACGGAAAGCTAAAATCTCCGAGTCCATTGATTCTTGAAACTGTTGGAGGATCATTACGACCCTATCAAGATCATGTTCCAATTGTTCAGTATTAAAAGGATTATTATTTATCCACTCGGTTTCCTGAATAATGGGTAAAATCCTTTTTATTGTAATTTGACCCCCCGGTACTTCAGGAGTATAAGTTAAAGTACAATGCCCCCCTTGATAGCCTGGATCAAAAACAACCGTAAAATCCGTATCTTGAATAAGAGATACCATAATGCCCGAGGGGTCTTTATAGGTTATGAAAACCTCGGCTTCTTGATAAATCCTGAAAAGAAATGGATAATCCCCATTACCTGAGTAAGTATAAATTATCTTTGGGGACCTAGCAGATATTGTCATTATAACCCTCTCCCTAAAGTTTGTTTTCGGGCTTCGATTTTCTTTTCTAATTGATACTGTAATTCGAGATCATTTGCCAATAAATATCCTTTCGCATGCTCGGTAGCTTTATTGAATAAGTATTCGATTCTCCCCTTCTTAATCTCATCAGGCATATACGTGTATTGAGGAGAGGAAATTACCGAGGCTACAACTGATTTCAAAGATATTCCTTCAGGACCTTTTCCACGAATAAAAGTGGCTTTCTCAGTTTGTCGAGGCGTGAGTTTTAAAGTAACTCCCGTTCCCGGGGGCGTTATTTCGGTTATCTCCCCAGGAACAGAAGCTTGTACTCGAATTATTTCCTCATCCACTTTATCGTATTTAACAGAGGCTGTTTTGATTGGGGATAAAATATCAATTCCTAAGGCCGATGGAACATGTTGTTCATCCCCCCAAAGGGTACGCCTGGGAGGCAATGACCTAGATAAACCTGGAATCCCTGCTCGAACCATATCTATATAACTATCGGCTTTTCTGAAAGTATTATCAACATACGTAGTATTTATTTGCCGGAGGAAAGCCGGAACAGTCATAGAAGAAAAAGTCCGACGTACCTGATTTGCTGCATACTCCGGGTTTCCCGAATTAATCCCATCGAGCATATAAGTCACATGGCCAAAAGTTTTTAACATGTAATTGTCCCCAACAGTCTGAATCCCTGGGGTTATTACTGTAGAAAAAAGGTCATTATATGTAGGATTTTCTTCCCCGGTTTCCTTATCAGTTAACCAAATATTGGAAATAGCCTCCCGATAATTAACGTACATCCCAATAATCGATCTCAATGGCTCAAGTCTTTCATAACTAACCCAAGTTTCCCCCACCCGAATTGAATAGGGGGGTTTGCCCTGTTCTGCGGCGAATCGACCTGAAGGGGTAGATTTATCTACTGCGCCGGTTATGTTATCCCCGAGACTTGCTACAATCGTCCCAGATAATAATGTCCCGGTTGCAATTTTTGCTCTTGCTAAATCTCCCTCGGGGGTTAATTGCCCAACAGATTTTAAATCAAATGCAGCATTTCCAAAAATTGTATTCCGTAATCCCATCTTAACAATATTTGTAGGCGTGCGGAAAAAAGGGATTAAATATCTCCCCCCGGGGATAGCAAGAATTCCTTTGTGAACTGCCGTTCCCCGAGATCCTAACTTTTGCGTAAATGTATAATAATTTGCCAGGTCAATAGCTTTCGAAGAGGTATCAACGTCAGGATTATTCCGAAGGGCATTGTATATTAATTTACTTTTTTCTTCCCCTTGTTTTGATTGGAAGGCCGCAGACATTGCCTGGGAATTTGTCTCCATCCGGTAGTGGAGATATTTAAATACCTTATCTTCCGACATCAAAACATTCCCTGGTATTCGAATCATATTGCCAAGAAAATCTATCGCAGCTCCTAATGTTCCTGAGGCCCCTAGATTTTGAGAAGTTATCGCAGGAGAAATTTTTTGTTTCGCTAACTCGTGCATCTGGGTCAATTCTTCCGGGATTTTAAAATTATTACGGAAGTCTTTCGAGGTTGCAAATCTCACCCCATCCCCGATGGATTGTAAAACCCCCTGCATCTTGGCAAAGCTCTCATAATAATTTTTCTTAGCGTTAAGGAAATCTCCCCGACTTGTTGCCGACATTCCCTGGAGTAAAGTCTGTGAGGGACTAAGCGCCGCGGTAAAGGCGTTAGAAGTTATGTTAACCGAATGAGTAATAGGGCCAGATAGAATACTATTTGCAAAAATTTCGAACATAACATCTGAGGTTTTTTCCCAAATATTTTTTTCTATAATTTGGTTTACAACCTCTGGACGCCCTGCAGCCTGGATTAACTCGACTAAAACCCGTTTTTTATAACTGTTAGTCTCCCCCATGCCAGTTATAAGATCGTTAATCTCGTTAAGCCGGCCCCGTCCGGTCTTTGCAACGAGGTTATAACTTTGAAGGAGCCTTCCCGCGTGAGCGGATACCCCTATGGCCTTTCCCTGAATCATTTTGTGAATAGATAAAGCCCGATCAAAAACAACTAAATCCAATTTTGTTGAGTTAACTGAAGAAGCAATTTTGGCTAATTTTACGAGTTGATTTCCAGACGATACCAGGATTTGTCGCAGGGCATAAGATTCTGAGGGGGTAAATTCCGAGACTCTCCGGGCCAATAAATCAGTTAATTGCTCTTTCTGGGCCTTCGCTTGGGTTACTGAATTGGATTGTCCCCCCGCAATTTTATCAAAATCATTTTTAAAAACCGTATATAAATTTTTAAAAACTTTTTCTACTTCCTCAGAAGTATTTAATCGGGAAAAATTTAGTTTAAGCTCACGAGCTGAAACATTAGAATCTAGGGTTTCCCCGATTAATACTTTTGCTCCTTCTCGGCCTGGAGAAACTAGTTCAAAAGGGGGATCTGTTGCTTTGCCTAAAACCTGATCAGCTTTAGACAACTGGGAAACAACATCTGCATCATCGGTATCAGAAATAGCATCTAGGGTTTTCCGATTCGCATCAATCTGATCATTTAATTCTTGTATGGCTTTGGGATCACCTTGGTCAGCTTTTTTTGCTATTTTACCTAAATTGCCTAAATCCGTGGGATCTACCCCTTTCCCATATAAAAAAATCTCATGTAACCCTTCTTGAAATATACCTTTAAAACTTGGGCCCGATCCTAATGTTCTCTGCTGGGATTCCGCTATTTTTAATCCCTTTTGGGCGACTTTAAGGAAGGGTAATCCCAAAGAAAGACTCGGGTCAGATATCACGTCCAAGGTAATCCCCAGGGATTGTTTTACCGAAGCCGGGCCGTTCGGGATTATACGCTCAGCAATTTGCCGGCCATAGGCTTTATCCCCCTCGCCGAACTCGGGGAGTAATTTCCGGAGGAAAGCCTCCTTAGAAAAAGAAAGTGCTTCGCGAGTTTGACCAGCGAAAGTTTCAGATTTATAGTTCCCGGCAAAAGGCGCTAATACTGCATCAGAAGGAGCCTGTAAAGGTCCGGATAAAAAATCTAAAAGTTCCATAGTTTTTTGGAACAACCCGCGATCCTCGTTTTTTCTTGCGAAAGGTTCAGAGAATTTTTCCTCAGGCTGAGGTTTTTCTCCCTCAGATTTTTCTCCCTCGGATTTTTCTCCCTCGGATTTTTCTCCCTCAAGAAACCCTAATTTATTTAATAACTCCTGAGGGGTTGTTCCCCCGGAATTAATATCCTGTCTATTCAACAAATATAAATCAGAAGGCTGAGGCATTTCTAGAGTATTCATTCTTCCCCTGGCTGAAGATTTATTAACTCAACATATTCGGATAATTTTCTTAATTCGACTTCGATTTCTTCTTCCGAATAACCCCCCAGTTTCGGAGAAATCTCTCCTAAGCGCTGAACGTTTTTTATTTCCTCGGCAATTTGGTCCCTTGTTCCTGGGCGGCGCCCAGATTTTAGGGGTCGAAGAGCCCTAAGCCCATATTCTTTCCGAAGATCGATCATCAAACTATTAAACCCTGCCACGGTGGCCCCTTCTCCTCGGGAAAGACGAGTATGTAGTTCATTACGGGCTTGGTTTATTAATTGTTGTTCATCCCGAGTAAAAATCCCTGCCGCCCAAGTTGGGCCTTTTAACCAAGCATCTAATTGCTCAGTACCACGTTTATAGTTATTATTAAACCCTGGGCTGCGTAAATCTTTCCTCAGCTTTTTGAGCATAGTCCTCGAAGCAGTATCTAAAGAATTATCCCTCTCGAGCTCATATTTCCAATTCTTACCAATTTTACCATATTTACCTTCAACGTCCACATAGTCAGTGGAGGCTAGGTTTATTAAAATTTTATTCCAAGCCTCAATAGCCCCCAACTCGGGTATCTTATTGGCGGAACCAAAAACTTCATTCTCATAAACCCGTGCATATCTCGGGTCAATTAGATCAGCAATAATCAAATCTGCTAACTCCGATTTATTTAGGTATTCCCCATTTAACCGCCTGGCTTCCAATTTGCGCTCGTTTTGATCATATCGATTTTCCAAATCTTTTTTATCTTTTTTCCGCCTGTTCTCGATTTTAGAATTATATGCCGTTATCGCACTGTTCTCCCACGATAATAAATTAGCCTGAGCTCGGGTTGTGAAAGCCGGAGAACTAGCAAGCTCGACTGATCCAATAGTATTATAAAATTTCGAAGCCTTATCTACAGCAATCTCTTCCCGCTCGGCTAAATCGAGAATAGATTTATTTGCCATCGCATCTAAATAAATCTTTTCCCCAACTTCGTATATTAAACTAGTCCACTCTGAATCACAGGCCTTAGGATCTATACAATTTTTATAAAATGTTTCTTTCCCTGTAAGTCCTGTAACCGGATTAATATTGTAAATCCCTGAGGGATTATGTGATAAGTCAATAATAGTTTCTTTTCTTTTCTGGTAAAGATGATCTTTTTCTGCGAGCTTAAATTGTTGGGAACGGTGTTTCGCCGCAAGAGATAAATAAGTATCCCGGCTCGCAGACATTCGCAAAGCTGCTTTTTGTTGAACCGCAGGCTCGAGGCCTGAAAGAATTGATTCATACTCAGCATTTATTGATTGATTAATCCTGGGATGTTCAGAAACTGCGGTTAATCCCCGAGTATTAACATACCCTTCAGTTATTCTTCCCGAGGTATTAGTTTCTCCTTCATATAAAACTCGGAGCCTCGATTGAAAGTCAAGAAGAGCCTGATTAGCAAAAGCTTCATTTTCTCGCTGTTTATACCGGAAAGCCGCGTCAACTACAACATCGGTAAATTTAACCGCAGAATTAAACGCTGTATTAATAGTGATCGGGGGATTTGGCAAAGGAGTATATTGAATTTTTGCAACCTGGGGGTTAATCGTAGGTGTAGTTAATCTTTCCCCGTGAATTAAATTAAAAATTGGGGAAGAAACCTTGGGGTAACCCCCGGGGGTTAATCTATGAGAAGCTAATTTGTATTTCGCTCTGGGCATTAGTTA
>Ga0209344_10002900_pt1 | contig 17931 bp, 10 predicted proteins | sample Cruoilmetagenom6_FD_187293 | JGI IMG/M metagenome (GOLD analysis project Ga0209344, IMG submission 187293) | Oil polluted marine microbial communities from Coal Oil Point, Santa Barbara, California, USA - Santa Barbara Oil Seep Sample 6 (SPAdes)... | ecosystem: Environmental > Aquatic > Marine... | reverse complement strand
GGTAAATAACCACCGGATAAGATAATGTCACCACCACTCATTTGACTGGTATCAGTTTGGCCAATAACGCCCAACAATTCAATGTTATTGGCGCTCGCCACACCACCGCCATTGTCCATACTGTACCAGTTGATTTCTTGGCTTAAAGCAACTGGTAGTGCCATAAGCAATGGGATAACCGCTATCCTTCGATACATCTGTGAAATAAAATCAACACTCATTACAGTTCATCCTGCAAACCAACTTGCATCGCCTGATCAAGTTGCCAGGCACTTGGATGTAAATAATGGCCTTTGTCGGCAGCCGCTTTGTCTTCTTCAATCGGAATACGGTTTTTATTTGCCCAGGCATCCTGCCGTATTCCTGTGACTTGCCAGGATACCTTGACACCCGATCCTTCTGATTGGATTAAGAATCGGTTGTCCTCAATTTCTTCCGCAACCATAACACGATCAAAACTACCAATGGTGGTCAGTTGATAGCGGAAATCACGGTTCAATGCATCAAACCATTCCGGCATTTCAACCCAAGCTTCTCCCTTGCTGTCAGTGACCACATTTCCGTTGTAAATATTCATCATGTCCGGTGATTCAACAAAACTGTGATACAAATATTTATTTTCAGGGTCTAATGGGTGATCAATTTTAAAAGAACCACCGCCTTTGGATAAGCTACCGACAATGTTGACATTACCTGATACTCTGAGACCATTACTGGGAATGTTGCCAATATTGGTATTACTTCCCAAACCAACACCACCATTTGAATAAACCTTAAGTTTGGTGGAGCCTCCAATGCGAACCCGTAAACCATCACTGCCGGGATTGGCTTCAATATGCATCGCCACATTGTCTATCACAGGATTAATAGATCCACCAAGCATACCAAACCAAGCACCACCTGGAGCTCTGACCATAAATTGATTAGGACCTGTTGAGTAAAGTTCATCCCCTATGTTGGCATCACCATCCCACACAAATGTACCGGTATCAATGGGACGAACTTTGGCGGAGGTACCACCGGCCCAACTACTATTTCCAGCAGCCACATTCCACCGCCCTCCAGGAACCACTGCATACAAATTAGCTGTCCGGTTATTATAGCCACCTGATATCACGCTGCTAAATCCAGCGGCTCGGTTACTAAATCCACCACCAATAACAACATCAGTTTGGTCTATAGAATTATTGATATAATTACCTCTGCCCCCGGAAATAACTGAAAAACTGGCCAAAGCTTGATTGATACATGGGTCACTTGAAGTGAGACCACAAGTGGTTAAAGAAAAATCACCACCACCAGCTAATACAATACCTTCACTTTGCAGGTTAATGCTATTTTCAGCAGCCCCACCGATGATGTTAACGCTATTAGACCCGTTGGGTAAGTATTTCATTACCGCACTGTTGTTGGCTTTAATGACAACCTGTTTGTTGTCTGTGGTACCAATAAAATCAGTGGCGATATTGGTGTTTGAATTGCCTGAAGTTGACCATAAGGTGGTTGAATCCAATACGTCATCTACTTCACAAATGATGGCACCATTTTCAGCAATTGATCTGATGGCTTGTCCCGCTGGGCAATTGTCTAAAACTCTTTGCTGTACCAAAGCTGTGTCCACTGACAAAGTGGCATTGCCAAAATTAGCCCCACCCGTTAACCCTGTGCCAGCAATAACGCCTGTTATGTCACCACCCGAGTCATTATCTGATTCACAAATCACGGTGCCATCTTCGGCTACCCTGCGAATGTATTGACCAGTTGAACAAGACCCACTGACTCGTCGTTGAACTTGTGATGAATTAATTTCACTGCTGCCAACTGCATTTGATGCTATTTCGCTGCTGCCAACTGCATTGGTGGCTATTTTATTTGCATTTATACTGTTGTCAGCCAAATCAATGGTGGCTATGGTACCATCAACAATATCATCACTCTCCACCTCTGTTAGACCTTTGTCATCAACTTCACAACCGACATTACCATTTTCTTTGATGTATCGGATTGACTCGCCTGCCGGGCAGTAACCTACAACTCGGCTCTGAACAATAGATTGATTAATACTTAAAGTCACATCACCACTGGCACCACCGCCAAGCAAGCCATTACCTGCTGTGACAGCAGTGATATCGCCATCAGAAGCTTCAATGGTTTCACAAACCACTGTACCATCTTGGTTGATGACCCTGATGGATTCACCGGCTACACAAGCTCCAGATACACGGTTTTGCACCATATTAGCATCAACATGTAATGTCACATCACCACTGGATCCACCACCGGTTAAGCCGGTACCTGCGGTCACTGCCGTGATATCACCCATGCTGCCTAAACCATCATAAGCAAATTCGGCATAAGCCACCGGGTTGATTTTTTGCCTCGGTGTGAGGGTGGTAAAGGTACCTATTGAGCCTAAATCCACCTCGATTTCTAACCACAATTCCGTACCATCATAAAGCCCAATCCATTGTTCTAAGTCAACCACAAACCGACCATTAACCACCGCGACTTGCGTATGTAAGTCCGCCATACCCACTTCTGTGCCATTGGTATCGGCATCGTACAAACTAAAACGCAAATCTGCCTCGCCGCTATAAAGCACACCCGTTTGACTCAACTCACCTTGGTATGTGAAAGCCTGAACCCAGGTAGTGCACATAATCAGTCCAATTAACCCCATTTTTTTTATCATGATGACCTCAAATATTCTTTGCTTATTTGGGTATACAGAAATTTCAACACAATCACGTCAATTTATTCAAAATCATTTTTAAAAATCAAATCGTTGTCATCGAATTCATAGGCACCTAAATCATAGGGCCCCAAATCATCGGCCACTGCCGGATGATCAACGCCTCTGGATTTACCTTGTAAGTCATCACCGGGAAGATAAATACCTGCATTACAGATGTCTATCGCTAAAGTATCTGTTTCTGCCAGTCTGTAATCCATACTGCCAGCATCAATAAAATCAGCCATACCAATTATGCTGTTGCTGGTGGGTACTTCGATGCTTGAATCATCGTTGATTAAATTACAGTTGATGTCGGTGATTGAGCTACTGCCTTGATAGATGTTGGCAAATGATTTTACGATATTGCCATAAAGCCTTAACTCAGATGTGGCACTATGTTGTCTGAACAGGATTGTACTGTCATTATTTTGAGTGATGCTGTTATAAGCTGCGGTTAATACTGAATTGCCATTTTGATAAAAAGCGGTGTAATTATCAAAGTCAACGTGCCGCCCATTTTCCACCATCAAATTACCTTCCAGTAACACCTGTCCATCTGGGTCTGAATAGAGCACATAGCCATCGTATTCAGAATTATTGTAAGCAATCAAAGTGTTTTTTACATTGATTTGTCCATTGTAGCGAGCAGCCATGGCACCGCCACCACCCGAAGATAACCCTGTGTTGCTGTTATTGGTCAGTTGTGAACAAAAGTCACTGTATTGACAAGAGTTGATTGTTCTACCCATATTGATTACGGCATCGAACGAAGCAAATAAACCACCACCGTATTGACCTGTTGTATTACTTGAAACAATGCCATTGATTAGATTAACCACAGTGCCTTCACCGGTTGCATTGATGCCACCACCTGTAGCATTGGCATTACTGTCTAAATTGGCTTGATTCAAAAACACATCAAAACTGGCTGAACTGCTTCCGCTTAAGTCCAACATCGCACCACTGACTGCAAATATACCACCACCAGATAAATGACTGCTGTTGGCAAATAGTTCTTTATCAATATTACTGTTTACAAACGAGGACTCACCGGCATTGAATTTAATAGAACATTGATCTACATACATGCCACCACCATGGTCATCGCTGTGATTATTTCTGATGGTTGATGCTGAACCCAAGTCGATTTGTAAATCAAAACCACTTTCAGGCGCATAACAATACAAGCCACCGCCACCTTGGCTTGCAGTGTTATTTTGAATGGCCAGGTTGTTAGCTGTTACTAACAATGAGCCGGTGGCATTGAAGTTAATGACAGCCAAACCACCGCCTCTAATACCTGCATTATCTCTGAGGTTAATGTGGCTTAGATTCACTACACCGGTGACGCCATCAATGCTCAAACCACCTGCCCAATCAGAAGAAAAACCACTGTTAAACCCTGTGCCTTTTTGTAAGGTTAATGAATCCAATGTCACTTGGGCATTAGTAATGGCACGAATTTTAACTGCCGGTAAACCCACACCGGTCGCATCTATCACCGAATTGATGTTGCTTTGGTTGTCACTGTTGGCTGCAGTACAATCGGCATAACCACCTTTCATAATCACATTGTTAGTGATTTCTATGGCTGTCTGGTGGAAATTTTGATTGCTGAGCCTGATTTCAGTGGCACCATCATCAATGGCCTGTTGCAGGCTATTGGCATTGACACTGACATCATAATCACACGACCCATCCCAGCCGACACTCACCTGGGCATTAACTTGGCATGTTACTGCCAACCCAAGTGCGACACTAATCATTAATATTTTCATTTTATACTCCTTATGGCCTGGCAATTACTGAAAACTATTTTTGAAAATAATGTCATTGGCGTAGGATTCATCGGCACCGGGGTCAAAAGTCATTCCCGGTGCATTGACAATGCTCGGATCATCCCAACCACGGGTATCACCATCTGTATCCAGCATGGATACATGTTCATTCTGACAAAAATCCATGGCTTGAGAGTTTGCACTTAAATGAAAGTCGTGATTGACAGGATCAACAAATTCAGGATCAAACACAGTTCCAGGCAAACTGTTGTTTTCGTTAAGAATAAGACAATTAAAATCTGTTGTTACAGATGTATTTCCATCATTAAAAACAGTGGTACCGCTGTTTCTAATAATAGAGTTTTTGAGGGTTAAGCTGGAGCTATAGATACCAATAACGGCGAAACTGTTATTGATAAAATCATTTTTAACAATGGTATTGTGGATTAAACTCATATCCACCGGACCAAAACCTCTGATAACATATTTATCTGTATAATCAATATCATCTCCACCATTTCTATAAATATAACTACCACTCAAATTAAAGCTACCGGAATTATGAATATAAAAAGCGGTACCAAAATTAGCCCTGTTAAATTTAATCGTCGTGTTTTCAATATCAACTTCTGCACCATCAACCGAATATAACGCACCACCCAAATCAGCTTTGTTACCGCTTAAGATTGAACACTCACCAGACCGCCAACATGTGCCTGTTGAGGAAGTCATATTAAATGTCACAGGCTGTGGGCCAATTGATGCGCCCAGATAAACAGCACCACCTCTTTCAAGTTGAGCATTATTCGCATATATAAAACCATCAACAACATCAACTGACGAACTGTTTATGGCATAAATACCACCTCCGTTTTGCCCGGCAGAATTCCCTCTTACTGTGACTGGCGCCGTATTATTGCCAAATATACCAAATAATCCATAAACATTGCCTTGTAGGCTGACATGCGCTCCTGAGTCCAAATAAATACCCCCACCATTATTTGTGGCATAATTATGGTTTACTCCTCGAGTTCCCAGACTGATATGACCAGAATCAATTGTCAATTTACAGCCATTTTGGGCTGCAATCCCACCACCATATAACGCTTGATTACCATTAATCTTTGAATCTCCACTGATCCGAATTAAAGCATTCCCGGCGCTTAAAGCATTCCCGGCGCAGTAAATACCTCCTCCTTTGTTACTTGCCACATTATTCTCAACCTGTGAATCATGTAAAATAAGGCTCAGGTTACCAAGGGTATTACCCACATAGATACCACCGCCCAATTCACCGTCATTCTCACTGATGACTGTATTAAATAATTGTATAAAACCGTTGGATGACCCTATACTCAGACCATGACCACCATTCGCCCAAAATATGGTATCGGTGGCATCTTGCAGCGTTAAATTATGCAAATTGATGGTTGGATTATTCGTTGAATATACCTCAATAACAGCCGGACCCAATTGGGCAGAACCACTGATGACGGTATTATTTGTGCGCGGAAAATTGACTGATGCAGCCAGACAGGATACATAGCCACCCATGATATCAACGGATTGGTTAATCTCTAAATTTTCAACAAAATCCTGATTATTTAACACCCTGATTTCAGAAGCACCAGCATTAAGCGCTTGTTGAATGGTGGTATAGGTACAGGTACCATAACCTGGAGAAGAGCCCACAGAGACCCATGCATTGGCTGGTGGTAACAGCATAACTAACCACAGTGTAATAAATAATTTAAGTTTCATTTTCTTCAGTAATAAGTGTTGATTACTTATTACTTACAAAATTTTCACTCAAATCACTTCAACATTGTGGTAATTATTTTTTTCACTGTTAACCAATCACGACTGACTGAACTGATACTAATGTCCATAACTTCAGCAATTTCTGGTTCGGTAAAGCCCAGAAAATATTTAAGCTGAAAAACCTTTGCCATACGTGGTCGCTGCTGTTCAATCGGTTGTAAAATCTGATCCAATAAGATAATCCATTCAGCTTCACTTTCAGTGGCCATGGCATGATCATCAAAAGTAACCTGATTCCCAGATCGCTTATTGGCCAGCTTTTCTCTGGCAGTGTTAATGAGGATTTGGCGCATGGCTTTAGCCGTTATACAAAAAAAATGCTTTCGACTTTCGGCTTTGATTCCATGTTTTTGTAACCTTAACCAGGCTTCATTGACCAGTGATGTGGTGTTTAGGGTTTTTGAAACAGCCATTTGTTTATGGCGAATCCCTGAGGCGATTCGTTTAAGGTCTTGATAGACTAACGGTATTAAATCATTCAATGCCTGATCATCGCCGTCAGAGGCTTGCGCAATGAGCAGTGTGACTTGATGGGGTTTTGTTTGATTTAATTCATACGGCATGCCTTAGAATTATCCGCTTTCAAACCATTATTCTCAAGCACTTCTTGCCGTAACTTGATGAGTTGTTGCTTTTGGCTGTCGTTGATGTCTTCTATGTGGCAAATTAGATCAATATAATCAAGGTGATCTTTAAGGGCTTGTTCAATATTTTGTTGTTGTTCAGCTTGTAACGCAAGTAGTTCTTGCTGAATATCCAAACTCGTAATTAAGGGTTCGATATAGGTTTTTCTTAAGGGTAAAGCGGTTTGTTTTTTTGTCACCACAGATTGCAAGGTTGATTGAGCTTTAGTCTTGTCCCCTTGTTGGTAATAAATAGCGGCCATTTTATATTCCACTTCAGCCCAATTAGATAAGGTTTCCAGTGATGAGGATATCTCATAACTATGGTTATAGGCATCGATGGCTTTTTGAAAATTCTCCAGCACCGTGGAATCGTTTTGACTGGACTGATAAAAGGTACCCTTTTTAACATATAAATCAGCCAGCTGCGACCACAGAAAACTGTCATCAGTATTAACATTGATGGCGTGATTCGCTGCACTTAAAGCCCGTTCATAATAAGGCAGGGGGCTTTGATTATCTGCCACGGCATAGTCCGCCAATTTTAACAAAGGTTTTACTTTGTAAGCCAGCAAAGCGTGGTCATCGGGGTATTTTGCCAGACCCTTATCTGCCATTTTAATCGCTTGTTGATAGGTTTCTAAGGCTGACTGGTTTTGTGATTCTAAATAAGCCGCTTGATTGGTATAAAGTAAGTTTAAACTGGCCCAGGGTGAATGGGCGTCAGGTTTTAATTGTAATGCACCTTCACAATAGTCCACGCCTTTGTCAAAAGCCGATTGTATCTGATCATTGAGCTTAAACATGCGTTTAACCTGGATATCGATACTGGCATTGGTGCATCTTGAGGTGTAGTTATAGGGATCTGAGCGGCCGATATTGATCGACTGCTCCAATGCCTCATTACTTAATTCAAGGTATTTCATCGACACATCGTAACCTTGAGCCTGACCGACTGCTTTAAATTTAAATAAATACACTTCTGAGGCCAACCTCAGGGCATCGTAATGCCAGGGATTCTGCTCAAATTCAGCCAGCGCATATTTGATGGCTTGATCATACTTTTCCTGTGTATAGGCTAAATGCGCGGCCAAAAAATTGGCTTTATTAGATTCTTTCTGAGCTTTTTCCAGGTATGTTAAGGAGGGCAAATAACTTTCCTGCCGGGCTTTGCTCAAGTAAACCTCTTTTTCTGTCTGATTCTGGATGCCTTTTGCGGTGAGCTTTCGTTGATTCCAGTCAACGGTTAAGGCCATCCCCAGACCGCTATATAGCTCAGGCGACTGCCAGCCTTTGGCTTCCGCTTGTTGATAATAGTCCAGGGCCTTTTTATAATTGCGCATATTTTCATAAGCCAGACCCAAGGCAAACTCACTAAAACCCGAATCATCCACATGACTGTCTTCAATTTTAAGCCTTAATTGTTCGATTTCGGTGGCAATCTGATCATACAATTTCTGGATATTGTGTCGGGGCATTAAATGCGCACGTTCAATCCTACCTTTCATATCCTGAACCACTTGCATGTACTGTTTGGTGGTTTGCACCCGATGAAAAGCTTCAACGGACTGATATATGCCATAAGCAAGGCCCAAAAAACCAACCAAAATAGCCACCATCAAAATATTACTGACAATGGGATGTTTTTTGACCTTTTTAGTGAAACGAACCCAGGGTGTGACTTTCCGGGCTGAAACCACATCACCTTTGAGGTAAGCGTCGATGTCATTGAGCAGTTTTTTAGCAGATGCATACCGGTCATCCACTTGTTTTTCCAGGCATTTAAATACCACCGCCTGCAACTCAACAGAAATACCAGAACCCATCAGTTTTGGCTCCTCATGAATAATCAGATGACTCATTTCAGATATACTGTTGGCTTTAAAAGGTAACTCGCCTTTCAGCAGTTGATAGAGCAATACACCCATAGAAAAAATATCACTGCGTCGATCAATCTCATGGGTTAAGCCTTTGGCCTGTTCCGGTGACAAGTAACCCGGCGTACCCACCACCGAACCGGTCATGGTTAATGACTCATCCTCGGCATTAGCCGCAATACCAAAATCCAGTAATTTAACGAGCTTGTCGTCACCCACAATCAGATTATTAGGTTTAATATCCCGATGCACCACACCTTTTGAATGGGCATAGATAAGCGCTTCACAGACCTGCTTAAACAACACCACGCGTTGTTCAATATTTAAATTGTTATGGTTTGCATAGGTGATCATATCTACACCTTTCACATATTCCATAACAAACCAGGGAATGCCTTTATCTGTCACGCCTGCATCATACAATTGGGCAATGTTGGCATGATTAAGATCAGTTAGAATCTGGCGTTCACGTAAAAAACGGTTAATGGCCTGTTCACTTAAAAGACCATGTGGAATGACTTTGAGCGCGGCTTGTTGCTGAATTTGGCCATCACTACGCTCTACCAAAAACACCAAAGACATCCCGCCGCGAGAAATCGGCTCAACCACCCGCCAATGGCCAAATTCCATACCAACCGCAATTTCTTCAACCGCATCCAGTTCTTCGAATAAAGCCCCAAATTGAGGCAACTCAGAATCGCCTAAAGAAGCGGTGTCTACGCTCTCCAATTTTTTTAATTGCTGCCGAACCTTATTTTGAATGTCATCATCGTTATCTGTCATAACTGAAATAATAATTCCCAACCGTATGTTGGGAATTATTATACCTGTTTATTTCGCTTGTCTTTGTCCAGGTTTTCTTTTACGTGATATTAGTGTCTTATCAGTCAAAACCATCTTCAAAAATCACATCATCAGTGACAACAATTTGAACACCGTCGGAACAATTATTACCCGTATTGCCATCAAAACCATAACTGTCACTAAAACAGGCACCTATCCAGTATGTTCCTGGTGAATTTAAAGACACAGATTTGAGGATCAATTTAGTTATTTGTTTATCTAAAATACCACTATAATAAGTTCCTAACGCCGTATCTAAGCTTGAAATGATTGAATTCGTGGACTGATAAAAAGTGATATTAGTCGCTATACTGGAAACATCACCATAGTTTCTGATATAAACCTGCGCTGTTATTGTGTCGTTGACATAAGGCGAAGTATTACTCACATTGGGATTATAAACCCGAACGTCATATCTGTCCCCATACTCAATATCATTTTGAAATAAACTATTGAGCGCTAAATCTGAATTACCATCACTTATCCATGAAGCCCACCAGGATACAAAGGAGTTGTTGGTATCAGTTTCGAGAATGTTATAAATTTTATCTCTATTGAACGTTTCAATATCAAAATCATCAGATGCACCATCATAAATATCCCAAACAGCGCCGATGACGTGGCCTTCCACTTCATCTGAATCGGTTCCACAATCCCAACTGGAACCACAGTTATCATAGCTTGGCTCTGTTTCAAAATATGTACAGTTCGTGGTTGAAGGTGGGAAGCATTTTTTGGGGTCATCATTAACCAATGTAAGAAATATACTTGCCCATCCTTCTGTCCAGGCACATTGAGGACCACTTACTCTGTTAATATAGTGAGGACTTGGGCAATCAGAACCTGCCGGAAAAGTACCCGCGTTATACATCACATTATGACCTAATTCATGTAAAACGGTATGGTTAGTGCCATCACCTACATCTGATTTAAAGTGAATATTAGCACCTCTGTGGTAGTGATTGCCATGGGTACTGTCATCGGACCATTCAGCGGTAAACGGCCCTCTAATGGTTGTATTTGCGACTAAATGCTGATAAGCCAATGACATATCCTGATGAATCCACATAGCCCTTAAATTATTTGCCAAACTGTATCCTGAGGTATAAGTTCCAATATTTTGATTACCATCGGGCGTTGTGAATTCTTGCGTTTGTCGATAATAGTACTGTTCGTATGTACCGGTATCCGCGGCTGCATTATCAACACATGTATCGTAATTACACACACCATAACCCTGACTACCCAAAAAACGTACTGAATAAACTCTCACACGCATGCCATCCGCACCGGGGTTATTGACTGAAGGGAAGGTGAAATACCCATCATTATCAGAATAAGTCCAAGCCAGATGATCGCCTGACGTTGAATTAACCAATCGCATTAAATTATGATAAAAACCAACATTAGCCGTATCCTCTCTGTTTCGGTATCGATAGCGACCACTGATGGTGACCGCAGCACCACGGATGCCCTCTGTTTGACCACTTTCTGTGTAATATTGGTTGGCAGAAATTTTTGTCTCCACTTCATTTAATTCCGCATCAGCGGCTGGAATGGTCACAAAGCCTTCGGCGTCAATGGTTAAATCCGGCCTTTCTGAAGATGTCATAGGATCAGAATCATCCTTATCCAAAGTAAGCGAATTGTCCCAGCCCATTTTATTATTGGCTTTGTTGTCGCTCACCGTAAAGAACAGGTACTCATAGCGATCTTTCGGTTGACCGCTTAAGGTAACGCCAGTTACATAAGCGGTTACTTTATACCGCCCGGGCTTTTGTACAATAAAGCTAAAATGATTACTGATGGGGTTATTAGCAGATAAAGCCGACACACTGTTGATCTGTAATTGGTGAGCCAACTGAATACCATCCGGTAATTTCAATTTAATCTGAACCTGCTCAATCGTCTCATGACTGCTACTCACAGACAAATTCACTGAGGCCAAGCGACCTAATTCAGGCTGACTCTCTAATTGCATGTCAATATTTAATTCGTAGCCTAATTCAGGCGTGTGTGGCATAGACTCATCTCCACCAGCTAAGGATAGAGATGAAAACAAAACGGACAAAACTATCAACAAAGTGAACACTGACTTAAATGATTTAGATAATTGTATATTCATAAGGTACCTCCTTTGGGAGACCCATGCACCAATCTAAAAAATAGTCAGCAAAAAAAAATAATCCTCTCAACAAAATTGACTAATCTTTGTGATTATTCATACACAGATTTCCATAAACAAAATGTATTTCAAGGATAAATATACAGGATTTTTTAAAATATTTGCAGTTAATTTGCAATATAGAGTCATTATCGTGACGCAGTTCACATTTTTATGGTTTATATTATGTTTGCTTATTTTAGGGTTTGTAAGAAAAGACCTCCTGTACTTTACTTTAACAGTTGCTTAATAGACCACATCAAAACTTTAAATATGCTTCACAATCTCAGGAGCCTGCTACTGAAAATGATTCGACTGTTGAACTAAATTGAAAAACAAGGAGAATGTGGCTGCCTGTAATTCAGCCTATTTACTTTGCCTTGACAGTTCATGCATGATCGTAAAGCAGGAGTTTACATCCATTTCAAAATAGATTTTTTTTAATTACTATCGAACTTTTTTAAATATCATCACAGCTATCCACCATAACTGGAATAATAATTCACTTGTCCGCAACTAAGCCGATGATTCCAGGTGAGAATAAAGCTTGCTTGGTGATTTCTTTTTATCTGTTGAACTACTTTGCCTGCAAAAACTGCAAGATACTGGAAAAATCTAAACCACTGCCACCTTGGTTTTGGTGGATTTGATATAGTTGGGCCGATAAGGCACCTAAGGGTGTTGAGGCTTTGGATTGGGCGGCTAACTTTTGCGACAGACCCAAATCCTTATTCATTAACTCCACCATAAATCCACCTTGGTAATCGCGGCTGGCCGGAACCTTCGGCATCACCCCGGGATAGGGGTTATAGACTTGTAGCGACCAGTTATTACCTGAACTGGCTTTCATAATCTCTGACATCACTGCTGGATCCAGACCTTGGGCAACACCCATATTGAGTGCTTCAGAAGTACCAATCATATGAATCGCCAGCAGCATGTTGTTGCAAATCTTGGCCACCTGGCCGGCACCGGCTTCACCGGCGTGAAAAATATGCTTACCCATGGCCGACAAAATCGGTTTGGCGGCATTAAAATCTTTATCATCACCACCACAAATGAAGGTTAAGGTACCGGCTTCTGCAGCCGCAGTGCCACCGGAAACCGGCGCATCAATCATACCGACACCGTGTTTATGCGCCGCCGCAATCACTTCACGGGCATCTTCGGCAGCAATGGTGGAGCAATCAATCAGCAAGGTGTCTTTTTGAACGCTTTGGATTAAACCGTCATCACCTAAATACACGGATTTAACAATCTCACCGCTGGGCAGCATGGTGATGACCACGTCAGCCTGTTGTGCCGCTGCCTGCGCATTGCCAGCGGCCTGCGCGCCCTGATCAGTCAGCACCTTTACCGCATTCTGATTGAGATCGAATACAGTCACTTGGAAATCATGTTTTAAAAGATTGTGGGCCATGGGACCGCCCATGTTGCCAAGACCAATAAATGCGATATGAGATGTCATTGCGGTACCTTTAGTGTTGGGGTTGTTGGAAAAACTCTTCGACCATGGCATCTGTGATTTCAGCCACGGAACCGACGCTCCATTGCGGTTTATTATCCTTCTCAATCAATAAAGCGCGGATGCCTTCGGCCAAATCAGGGTGCAACACACATTGCGTTGACATAATCAGCTCCATGGCAAAAACTTCCGATAAACTCATATATTTGGCACGTTTAATTTGCTCACGCACTAAATACAAAGTCATGGGACAGCCGCGTAATAAGGCTTTGGTTGCCTTAAATAACCAGCCGTCTTTCTCAGAAAGCTGCTCAAAACCTGCCACCAGTTGCGTCATATCTGCTGGCGCCATTAAGGCATTGATACGATCCAAATGGCTGTATAGCGTGCTGTCCTGTTGGCTGGTGTCGCTGTGATACTGTTGAATGGCGGTACTAATGGCATCATGACTGCCATCTGTTGCACTGATGGCCTGGCGCAATTGCTCATAATCATCAGAAGTCACAGCATAATCAGCCAATTTCACAAATAAAGCATCTGCCGCATTCATGCGCGCGCCGGTCATACCTAAAAATTCACCACAGGCGCCGGGCATGCGATTCAGAAACCAGGAAGCCCCGACATCGGGATATAAGCCAATGGTCACTTCCGGCATGGCCAACATCGAACGTTCAGTAACAATCCGATGCGACGCCCCGGCCATTACGCCGATACCGCCACCCATCACAATCCCGTCACCCCAAACAACCACCGGTTTCGGGTAGGTGTGAATGGTTTGATCCATGCGATATTCCTTGGCGAAAAACTCAGTGGCTTTTTCAGGAATTTCACCGGCCGGCGTGGCTTTCATGGAATGGTATAAACTCACCACATCACCACCGGCACAAAAAGCCCTGTCACCACTGCCTTCAATCCAAACGGCTTTAACCGCATCATCATCTCGCCATTGATCCAGGGCTTTTTGCATGCCTTCAATCATGACAGTGGAAATGGCATTTAAGGCTTTGGGTTTATCCAAAACAATTTGACCGAGCTTTCCAAAGCCCGTGTCGATTTCTGAAACTTTTAAATCTTGATACTGTTCTGACATTATTGAATCACCTCTAATGCACCCTCTTTCAGGGCTTTACGAGAAATAATTAAACGCATAATTTCGTTGGTACCTTCTAAAATTCGGTGCACCCGGGTATCACGGACAAAGCGTTCTAAAGGATACTCCTTGATATAACCGTAGCCACCATGCAACTGCAATGCCTCATCACAAATCTGAAAACAAACATCGGTGGCAAAGCGTTTGGCCATGGCACAGTAAACAATCGCTTGCGGGTCTTTCCTGTCCAATTTGCTGGCCGCTAAGCGCACCATTTGTCGGGCGGCAATGAGTTCCGTCAGCATATCTGCAAACTTAAACTGTAAGGCCTGAAATGACGCCAGATTCTGACCAAACTGTTTACGTTCAAACATATAAGCCTGAGCCGTTTCCAGGGCCATTTGTGCTGTTCCCAGCGAACAAGAGGCAATATTAATACGACCACCGTCCAAGCCCTGCATGGCAAATTTAAAACCCTCACCTTCTTCACCAATTAAATAATCGGCCGCAATCTGAACATCGGTGAAAGTGATTAAACGCGTGGGTTGTGAATTCCAGCCCATTTTGTCTTCTTTCTTACCGTAATCAACGCCCTTGGCATCAGCCGGCACCATAAAACAAGAAATACCTTTCGGCCCGGCTTCTCCGGTGCGTGCCATGACAATCAAGACATCGGTGGAACCGGCACCGGAAATAAAAGTTTTACTGCCATTAAGCACATAACCCTGATTATTCTTAACGGCGGTGGTTTTTAAATTACCGGCATCAGAGCCGTGACCCGGCTCAGTGAGACAATAAGATGCCAGTTTATCACCGGATGTCATGGCTTGGCCCCATTCCTGCGCCAAAGATTCAGAACCATAGGTGGTGAGCATCCAGGCACACATATTATGAATGGTTATATACGCCGTGGTCGAAGTACAGTATTTACTCATTTCCTCAAAAATAAGTGAGGCATCCAGGCGACTTAAGCCCAAGCCACCAAATTCTTCCGGTGAATAAACACCCAAAAAGCCAAATTCGGCCGATTGTTTAATCACATCCACCGGAAAATGCGCTTCTTCATCCCAGCGCGCCGCATGGGGCGCTAATTCACTCATGCCAAACTCTTTAACCGCGTCCACAAAGGCTTGTTGGTCTTCATTTAATTCAAAATCCATGGGCAATGTCCTTATAAGTTAATGGTGGCATTCGGTGCCGCGTCATCAGGAATATCATCCTCAAACCAACGGGCGGTGATGGTTTTGGTTTCGGTGTAAAAACGCACCGCTTGTTTACCATAGGCATGCTGATCACCATAAAATGATTTACGCCAGCCGGTGAAAGAAAAGAACGGTAGAGGCACCGGAATTGGAATATTAATACCCACTTGACCGACTTTAATTTCATGTTGAAATTTACGCGCTGCGGCACCTGAGGAGGTAAATATCGAGGTACCATTGCCATAGGGGTTATTGTTAATCAACTCAAGTGCTTCTTCCATGGTATCAACATTAATCACACATAATACCGGACCGAAGATTTCCGTTTTATAAATATCCATATCGGTGGTGACATCGGTAAACAAGGTTGGTCCAATCCAGTTACCGTCCGGATAACCTTCGACTTCTAAGCCCCGGCCATCTAACAATAGATTGGCGCCTTCTTTAACTCCCTGACCAATCATGTACTCAACTTTTTGTTTTGCTTGGGGTGAAATTAAGGGGCCATAAAATGATTCCGGCTTTTTCCAGTGACCCGGTTTCATCTCCGTCATTTTGCCTTTAATCTCATCGACCCAGTTTTGGGCTTCACCCACTAAAACCGCCACAGAAATCGCCATACAACGCTGACCGGCCGCACCACAAGCCGCCCCGGTGATGCTATTAATAACCTGACTCTTATTGGCATCGGGCATCACCACCATGTGATTTTTAGCACCGGCAAAAGCCTGAACACGTTTTAAATTGTCGGTGCCGGTTCTATAAATATGCTCACCCACCGGTACCGAACCGACAAACGAGATGGCTTCAATGTCTTCATGATTTAGAATTTGATTGACCTGATCTTTACCGCCGTGAATGACTTGCAACACCTCTTTCGGGAAGCCGGCTTCATAAAATAATTCGGCCAGACGCATCGGTGTGTTGGGGTCTTGTTCTGATGGTTTTAACACAAAGGTATTACCGCACACCACGGCCATCGGAAACATCCATAAAGGAATCATCGCCGGAAAATTAAACGGCGTAATACCGGCACAAACACCCAAGGGCTGAATAATGCTGTAGGTATCGACATTGGTGGCCACGTTTTCAACAGTCTCACCCATCATCAAAGACGGCATATTAGCGGCATGCTCAGCGACTTCGATACCGCGCCAGACATCACCTTTGGCATCTTCAAAATTCTTACCGGTTTCCTCAGCCAGAATTTCAGCGATTTCATCGTGGTGTTTTTTAAGTAAATGTTGGTAAGTCAGCATCATGCGCGCGCGTTTAGTCACCGGCACATTTTTCCAGGTTTCAAAAGCCTTTTTAGCCGAAGCCACGGCTTGATTGACTTCTTCTCGGGTGGCGTTAGGGGCTTCACAGATCACTTCCTGGGTGGCCGGATCGGTCACCGGAATCCATTGGGTGCACTGGCTGGTGACTTCCTCACCATCGATAAACATGGAAACTTTGCGTGTCATAGACGATACCTTTTATTATTTAAATTAAGACAGATACGCTCACCTCAAAAAGTTGAACGCACGAACAAGGCCAATTGCAGTCACTTATTAATGACCCACATCAACGACCTCAAATCAGGTTGTCCCCCTGATATGTAAGCGCTTATTATAGCAATTTACAGCGTTTATTTCAGCAAGCAAGCGCAAAAAACGAACCGCTTGAGATACTTAATCCGCTTGTTTATCAACAATATATTGCATCGCTTGCTGCAAGCGGTGAATGGTTTCAGATTGACCTAAGATGCGCATAATAACGTCAATCGCCGGACCTTGCGCAATACCCAGCAGAGCCAAACGCACCGGCATCCCGACTTTACCAAAGCCAACATCCAATTCGGCCACCACATCGGCGATCACCTGATGTAAATCCGCTGCATCCCAATCATTAACCGCTCGACAATGCGAAACCACCCGCTCCAAGGGCTCAACGGCGGCGGCTTTAAAGGCTTTTTTCTCAGATTTTTCATCATACGCCGTTAATGGCTGTAATAAACACACCATGGCATCGGCCAGTTCATTGATGGTATCGGCGCGTTCTTTAAATAAATCGACTAATGGCAGTAATTGCTCGATACTAAATTCAGCTTCAATGGTTTGTTTAAGGCGTTCGGCCACCAATATTGCCAATCGTTTGGGATCGGCTTCCTGTATGTATTTGTGGTTGATCCAGTTGAGTTTTGTGGTGTTAAAGGCACTGGGCGCGCGGTTAACGGCTTTAAAACTAAATAACTCAATCATCTCTTGTTTTGAAAAGATTTCCTGATCACCGTGTGACCAACCCAGACGCACCAGATAGTTCAACACCGCTTCAGGTAAATAGCCGTCTTCA
>Ga0209344_10002899_pt1 | contig 17932 bp, 16 predicted proteins | sample Cruoilmetagenom6_FD_187293 | JGI IMG/M metagenome (GOLD analysis project Ga0209344, IMG submission 187293) | Oil polluted marine microbial communities from Coal Oil Point, Santa Barbara, California, USA - Santa Barbara Oil Seep Sample 6 (SPAdes)... | ecosystem: Environmental > Aquatic > Marine... | reverse complement strand
CGTCTGAAAATTCAACTACTTGTTTTTTATAGTCATTATAGTGTTTCTCTGAGGTACCCGCAATATTATTTAATGCTTGTTGCATTAAAATAGCAGGCGAAAAATATTGAAAGGTACTAATTAGCTGTTGTTGTTTTTTTAATTGTGATTCGTACGTAGCTAATAATGGCTTGGTTTTTTCTTCCATCATTTTTTCAGAAGCAAAGTACCGATGCCAAAATCCATAATTACCTTCTCCTTCATCTTGTGCCAATTCTGGATGATCACGTAGATAAGCGCTCATAATTTCGTTTTGTGCCTCTTCATTCTCCTTTTTGATCAGTCTGATTTCATTAATCATTTTTAATCTTGAAGGAGTGGGATAGAATGAATTTCCCATTTGGTTAATTGTTGCCGGAACGATTAATACTAAAAGAAGCCAAACTCCAATCAGTGCAAATGCATTTCTTGATGATTCATTGATGGTGATATTGACCACAAAAGATACTACGAACCAAAATAAAATATATCCTGCACAAAGAAGTAACAATCCTAAAACACCGTTCATATCTGTAAAGGCGTTTGGTGAAAAGATAGGAATGGCTATCAGTAAGGTAATCAAACTGATTGCTGTAAAAATGAGATACCGAATACTCATTTTTTGAAATAACCATTTCCTTACCGATATGGGTTGTGCTCCTAAGAGTCGTAGGGTTCCAAGTTCCTTTTCTTTTGAGAGTACGTTAAAGGTAAAGGCGATGATGATTAAGGGTAAAATATAAATTATGACAAAGGCTAAGTCAAAATTTCCAAATAACAGTTGTACTGGGTTAACCATTTCAGAATAGTCTAGAGCGAAATTGTTGCCGTATACCGTTGGACTCTTAAAATGGGTGAACATATCACTTTGTCCTGTTGCAATAAACGCCAAAGAGGCAGGGTTCATAACCGCTAAACGGGGATAAGATCTACCAACAATGATGGGGTTAGTGGGAGTTTGTCGGCTTGAAATATCTAGTTTTTCTCCATTTTCTAATTTTGTTAATTGCATTAAGAGGATACTATCTTTTTTGTTAGTCTCAGCTTGCATTTCAGTAATATCACTAAGTCTTTTGTCAACGTTATTGTTGCCATTAAAAGTAGCATACACAAACAACAGGGCAACACTTCCTATCAACAGGACTAGCCAGTTGTTCCTGATAAGTAATTTGAATTCGTATATTAAATTAGTAGTAAACATGATTTATAGTTTTTTTGAACTGATGAGTAAACCTGCAAATGGCAATACGAACCACAGTCCTAAGTAGAATATATTTTGTGTATTTTCGTCTAAAATTTCGGTAAGGGTAGGAGGAGTAAATTGAAATTTAGGCAAGTTTTTAAACTTTTCTTTCTCCATCACATAACCGCTTTCGCCGTACTTCATATTATCTTTAATATCATAATTTAAAAACTGTTGTTTTTCAATACGATATTGTTCGGCAGCTTTGGTGAACTTCCAATGTAAATTATCACTGGTATTAGCAAGATCCATCGATAAAAATCGCACCGGAATAAACGGTGATAAAAAGGATAGTTTTTTATACGTATTATTTTGATTTTCTGCAATGGCTTCTAATGAATTATAATGTTTTTCGTAAACCTGTGCTTCGTGTTCTTCTCCTTTTTGCATTCGATATCCCGCATAGTTAAAGGGTAGTTTATGAATACTGTCAACGCCATACTCTTTTAGGGTTTCTTGCTCTAGTTCACGTGCAGCTTGATTCCATGGGTTGTGTCCATCTAACCCATTTTTTTTGTCTTCAGCAATCCGTGCATTAAATTCAGATTTAGACGGGTAGGGATGATTTGAATTTGCCACATTGGTAGCAATCTTAGGGGTTATAAAACAAAACAATATCCATACCACTAAACTACTAACCAGTGACATACCAGACGATTTACTCCACATAGATATAAGTACAGTAAGGGTTGCAACAATTAAATAAAACAAGGAGTATGAAAGGTAAATTGTCACCAAGTTTCCCCAAGAAAAATAGGCAAAACTATCGATACTTGACAATACAATACCCACCAGTAAAAAAATAGCTGTAGTGATTAAAAAAATGGGTATAAAGGTAGCCAACCATTTGCCTAAAGCGATATGGGTGGGGTGTACACCTTGACTCTTTAACAAGGTTAACGTTTTGTGTTCTACTTCTTTAGTATAGGCATTATAACCAATTAAAATAATTATAAGTGGAAATAGATACATCAGAACAAAGTTAATTGACAAGGTTCCAAATCGAGCCAAACTCGTTTGATCACTCGCTTCACTAAAGGATGCTTCGTGCCTGTTGTGTGCCTCTAAAAAAATAGAATTTCCTGTATATTTTGTTACTCCATTATCAAATAAGGATAATGCAAATTTTGGTTTGAAGGCATAGGTTCCATAATGCGCAGCTGAATGTGGATTTTTCTCGTCTTGCGATTCCCATATCTTGCGTTCTGTTTGTTTTGATTCTTCAAATTGTTCATTGCTTTTTTGATATTGATTTACCCCCGTATAGGCCGCAATTATCAAAAGAAAAATTGAAATGATCAGGGCAATCTTAAACCGTCCGTCTCGAGATAATTCTTTCAGTTCTTTTAAAATTATGTTTTTCATTCTTGTAGATATTTAATAGTTTAACCGCAATACATTTTAGTATGTCCTGTGTAATTTCCGTATAAACAAACACGTCACTTTGTTTAGGTTGAAAAAACCACGGGTAATTATGTATTGAAAGTAAGGGTTAACTAACGTTTTTAAAATTCATGATGTCTAAATAGATAGTTTCAAGCTCCTTTAAGGATAGTTTTGATGCATCGGAGTAATTCTCTAAAACCCCAGAACGCATGATCCCAATATGCGTACTTACTTCTTTTGCTCTAAAGAGGTCATGGGTGGCCATCAAAATAGCTACGCCGTTATTTTTCATCTTGGTTAAAAGTGCCATAAATTCATTACTTGATTTAGGGTCTAATCCAGAGCTAGGTTCGTCTAATAACAATACTTTTGAGTCTTTGGCAATGGCTAAAGCGATGCCAACTTTTTGCCGCATCCCTTTTGAGAATGTTTTTACACGGTTATGATGGGCATCCTGTTGTAATCCAGCTTCAGATAAATAATTTTCTAAGGCGGTTGTGTTAAAACGTTTCCCAGAAAGTTTTGTGAAATAATCTAAATTTTCTACAGCAGTAAGGGTAGGATATAGCATTAAGTTTTCAGGGATGTATGTTAAAAATGACTTAGACTTAATGGGATGTTCTACAACGTCTAACCCGTTTATTTTAGCACTCCCGGAAGTAGGTTTTATAAAGTTTAATAACATGTTGATGGTTGTCGATTTTCCTGCTCCGTTGGCACCTAAAAGACATAAAATTTCTGATTCTTTTACGTCTAAGTTTAGCTGATCTACGGCCGTAAAATGACCAAATTTTTTTGTAAGATTTTGTATTGATATCATGATGGGGTATTATTATTTTAAAATTTAATCTGGTTGTGTGTTGGGCAAATAGCCTCAGAACAAGTGGTTTACGTGTATTGTTGTATGTAATGCTAAGTACACCATGGGCTATACCATTTCGTTGTTTCAATTAAATTGGTACAAGAGAAACAATACGCTATACTGCAGGTAAAACCCTGTGGTAAAGATTTAGCTGTACTAGATGTCGATATTACAGCGTATAAGGCATGTAAACAGCAAGACATTGATTAGTACGTACGGTAGTTTTTACTGAAAACGACCCAAGAATCAACGTAAACGAATTTAAGCAGTAGGTGGGGGACGAGAGAATAACGAATTATCTATTTGACCTGGGGTAAATTGATACGCATAAGTAAAGCATACTTCTTTTTTCGTATTAAATAAAAAAAGTTCTTCACTAGCTATCGCCTCATTCGTTGTGAAAGGAGTTGTTGATGTAACCGCTATGAAATGACAGATGTCACAGTCATGAACGTGATCGGCACTAGTATGCTCTAACGTGTGCAAACTAAGTAACTTTACACTTACAAAAAGTATAAGAAAAAATTGCGCGATATGTCTTTTTTGGACTCTCATTTCAAATTTCGTCGAGCAATATTAACAAAAAAAATAGACAATTAATAAAATTGGTTGGGTTTTATTTTGTTCCTGTGTTTAGAATTTCAAGAGCCTACACACTCCATTTGTTGGGTGAAATTTCACCACTTTTTAACCGTAAAATTGTTCACCTTTAGGGATGGAAATTTCACCAGTCTAACTAAGAGCATACCAACTTAGCTCCCCAGTGCCAACTAAGTTGATCTCTACCGTGGGGATTTAGTTGATGCCTTATTTTCTAGAATATCTTTTGAAACTAAAATGGATTTGATCAGTTAGGTACCAGATTGAAGTACATTGTAGGTGTACTAATAGCTTCTATGTCCCGTAAAAGGTAATGGGATAGGGTAGCCGATGTTGACTAACAATTGTTGGGTAAAATTGGCGCAACTGGGTATTTATTCCCCACCTTCATGAACGTGAGTAAATTACCAACTTCAGTTAACTCACTGTAAATAAACGATTAAGGCCTTGTTTTAAGCCAATTGATGCAACGTGGCATAGCTCTTGTAAATGGGAGACACCTACTTTAATAAAGTCAGTATGAACGATAAAATAAGAACTTCAGATTATTCAACAAATACATTTATGCTATGAAAAAAGCAATTGGTTTTGTGAAAGAGCCATTAGAAGAGACGCGAATCTGCTGTACTCCAAAGGAGGTTAAACAATTAGTTACCCAACTACAGCATGATGTATTTATAGAAACTGGATACGGAGAAGGGTTAGGTATTTCAAATGAGGCCTTTGAACATGCAGGTGCTACGCTGGGTACTAGAGAAGAGGTATTGCAACAAGCTCGATATATCCTCGCTATAAATGAGTTGCCAGCAGGGGATAGTATGACCAACGGGTCAACATATATCGGAATTTATACCATGCTATTTTATCCAGACCGGGTTACCAAATACCGTAATAAAGAGGTCAACGTGTATAGTTTAGACCTACTACCTCGTACTACGTTAGCGCAATCTATGGATGTATTATCTTCTATGGCGTCATTATCTGGTCATAAAGCCGTTCTCAAGGCAGCCAATTATTATAAAGGCTGTTTACCCATGTTTACTACGGCAGCAGGGACTTTAACCCCAGCTAAAGTGTTGGTGCTTGGGGCGGGGGTAGCTGGACTTCAAGCTATAGCTACGGCAAAAAGATTGGGGGCTGTAGTAGAAGCTTTTGATGTTCGAAAGTCGGCCGCTGAAGAAGTAAAAAGTTTAGGGGCAAAATTTATTGAAGTGGAAGGTTTTAAAGAAGGTGAAAATGCAGGAGGGTACGCTGTTGAACAATCGGAAGAATACTTGGCTAAACAAAAGAAATTAATTGAAGAGCGTATTGCCCTTTCAAACATTGTCATTTCAACCGCCAATATCCCTGGGAAAAAAGCCCCGGTATTAATTGAGGCTAAGGCAGTAGACGCGATGTCGGCAGGATCGGTAATCATCGATTTGGCAGCCGAACAAGGAGGGAATTGTGTGAAAACGGTGGCGGGTAAAACCATCCAATATCAGCAGGTCACGATAGAAGGGAATTCCTATTTATCAAGAGAAATGCCAAAAGCTGCGTCGCAATTATTGGCTTCAAATTTTTTCAATTTTTTAAACTATTTACTACACGCTACTAAAGAGGATGATCCGCTAATAAGGGGCTGCCAAGTTATAAGTAACGGCCATCTCGTTCATCCACAACTCGTAAATAAATTTGAACTCGCATAAGCTATGGAATTTATTCAAACCAACCTTGAACTGATCTATTTTATTATTTTTTGTGTCTTTATAGGCATAGAAATCATTGCCAATGTCCCTGCCATACTTCATACCCCTTTAATGTCTGGGGCAAATGCCATCAGTGGGGTGATTATGATTGGCGCCATCCTTATGTTGATGCAGATACCCCCAACCAATTATGTGTTACTAGGGGTAGGGGGCATCGCTGTATTTCTCGGAGCCTTAAATATTTCCGGTGGCTTTTTTGTTACGGGAAGAATGTTAAAAATGTTTAAGACCAAAAAATAAATTCAAATGACTATACTTGTTGAAGTTGGCTATTTAGTAGCTACCGTTTCTTTTTTGGGCGGATTAAAATTTATGAGCTCGCCAAAAAGAGCCAAACTTGGAAATGCAATCGCTGCATCGGGAATGATCCTTGCCGTAATTTGTACGTTTTTAATGGTCTTGTCGGGTACGGTACCCACCCCAAATTTAATCGTTTTACTCGTAGCTATTTTTGGCGGGACCTTGTTAGGACAACGGATGGCTGCTAAGGTAGAGATGACTGCTATGCCACAATTGGTTTCACTTTTTAATGCAACAGGTGGAGGCTGTGCCATGCTTTTGGGCGTAATTGAGGCAAGCCAATTGGCAACGGATACTTCGCTTAGCGGAACCAAAATCTTATTGTTACTAGGTTTAATCACTGGGGCAATTGCTGCCACTGGAAGTGTGGTAGCGTATCGAAAACTTGCGGGGAAAACCAATGATAATCGAAAAGCGATTGTTGTTGTTGGAGCTAGAATTTTGTTGAGTTTAACGGTCCTATTACCCACTGCATATTTTGTAGGGATAATCCCAGTACCCTTTGCTGTTTTTGCCTATGCTATGGCAGTCTTGTCCTTAGGATACGGAATTTTGTTTGTGTTGCCTATTGGTGGGGCGGATATGCCCGTCGTTATTTCGCTGTTGAATTCGATTACGGGAATTGCGACCGCTTTTGCTGGATTTGTATATGGCAACAAAGCGATGATAGCAGGTGGTATTTTTGTAGGAGCGGCCGGTATTTTGCTGACCTTATTAATGTGTAAGGCAATGAACAGGTCATTGGTAAAGGTCTTGGCAGGGAAATTTAAAAAATCAAGTGGAACTGAAGTGGAGGAAGAACAGCATATAAAATCAATTAGCCTATCTGAAATTGCCATGCAGTTATCCTTTGCGCATAAAATTGCGATTGTCCCTGGGTATGGTTTAGCTGTTGCGCAAGCACAACATTTATGTGGGCAGCTATTACAATTGTTAGAGGCTAAAGGGGTGGCGATAGATTTTATTATTCATCCTGTGGCGGGACGTATGCCTGGACATATGAATGTGTTATTGGCTGAAGCAAATATTGATTACGGACATTTAAAGGAAATGAATGAAGTAAATGAACAGATGTCGCATTATGACATGATATTAATTATAGGAGCCAATGATGTGGTAAATCCGGCTGCCGAAACAAAACCGGAGAGTCCCGTCTATGGCATGCCTATTATAAAAGCCCATGAGAGCAAACAGGTGGTAGTGATGAAACGAAGTATGAGTCCCGGGTATGCCGGTGTATCGAACGATTTATTTGGAATGGATAATTGTAGTCTTTTATTTGGAGATGCAAAAGATTCGCTACAAGAAATCATTAATCAGTTAAAGTTAATTTAATGGTCTAGGAGATACCTGTTAAATGGGTATTGATTACACCAAATGATGCTTTTTAGTTGCGTAAAAGTTTGGCGGCGGTGAACATTTAATTCACTTCAATTTCAATCTTTGACATCAAAGCATTAACAGGTACTTACAAAATTTTAAGGTACGGGGCTAAGCGAGGGTGTTTAGTAAATGTCTACCACAACTTTTGCGTTAGGGAGTTGATGATGTACACCTAAAAGTTTAAAGTGTAGCGAAATTTCTATGTATTTTAAATACCGTAATGCAGGATTTAATAGCGTATAAAGTCCAGCATATTTTTGGGGTTTTTTCAAACCTGACAGGTTTTTAAAACCTGTCAGGTTTGCAAAGTTAGTCGCCTTCCCCGACAAAACCCGTCGGTTAAATAAACGGATACTTTGATCATAGGAGTGGGGGGAGTCAACTATTTTCAAAGCTTCCAACACACCTAGGATATTGCATTTTTAGTTCGCTTTTTTCAATCCGTTTAACGTGTTTCGGTATAAACAGCGCGTTTTCATACTGAGTTAAATATAAACGCATAAGATGTTTGGGTAAATCGTCTTATTCTTTAGCTTGGCTTGCATTGTTCCAACGATCTGTTCTAAAAGAGGATGAAGGAAGTAAATTCGCATCTAGAAGAGTTCCCACCATCCAATTTCGCCATGCATATCGTACGGCAACCGGATTTGGTACGCGTTTGCTTTCAACAAAAACCTGTCGGCTAACCCCCTTGAATATTGCATTTGCAGGATAAAAAACGCGGTCTTCTCCGGCTATTTCAAACCCTTCCAAATTGGTGTAGCTATAGAGTCCCGTGGGCTCAACATGATTGAAATGTAAAAGGATGCCACCATCTTTAATTTCATGTGATTTATACATTGGCCCGGTGCCGTCTATTTCACTAAGCCCGTAAGTTTTGTTAAGCGCAATATACAACAGTCTATCAGCCACTTCTTTTTTTTGTGGAGGATGAATAGTTTTAGAAGATCCAAGATCCATGGTAACAGTCATGCCTGTATTGGGAATTATATCTAAACATTCAAGTTGAGCTTCTCGGATAAAGGCCGCATTTTCTACCTCATTAAAATAATCATTTCTTCTATCGTAAAGGTAGGGTGCTATTTGCACATAATAGAACGGGAAATCCCCCATATTCCATCGTGAACGCCAGTCTTTCACCATAGCGGGAAAAAGTTGTTTGTATAAGGAAGGCTCTAGCCGATTGGACTCTCCTTGATACCAAAGTGTTCCTTTAATCGTATACGGAATGACGGGATTTATCATGCCATTGAATAAAACCGTTGGCAGTTGTCTAATAGTGCGGGTAGAATTATTTTCTTTATTAAGTTGAAGGGTATCCAACTTAATTTTTTGATAAGGGGTCAGCGATTCTTTACTCATCCAAGATTGCACGGCAGTACCACCCCAAGTTACCTGGATGAGTCCAACCGGAACATCTAAAATTTCTTGCAATTGTTGTCCGAAGAAGTAGGCAACCGCACTAAAACTTGCGCTATTTGCGGTACTCGCTTCTTGCCAATGCTTCACACTATCAAAATCTTTTTGAGGAGTAGTTGCCCCTACATGGTTCACAGTAAATAGTCGAAGCTTAGGGTTTTTAGCCCTAGCTAAGGTCTCTAAATAGTGATAGGTTGGTTGACCGGAAAATCCGCGTAATGGCTGCTCCATATTTGATTGTCCAGCACAGAGCCACACTTCTCCAAATAGAATATTTTCAAGATTAATTGTGGTGTCCTGACCTGTTAACCGTATTGATTGAGGCGCTTTGCTCTTGGTGGTCTTCACTGTTGTTTTCCAAACCCCTTCAACATCAGCATGAATGCTGATGATTTGGTCATTCCATGAAAGTTTGATGTCGATTTTTTCGTTGGGTTCTGCCCAGCCCCAAAGGGCTACAGATGCATCACGCTGTATTACCATATTAGATCCAATTATTGCCGGAAGTTTTATAGTTGCATGTAATGGTACTATGGCCAAAACAAAAAAGAAAAAGAAAGTTGTTTTTGAGAATAGGTTCATTTTTTATAGGAATAAATAAAGGGATATAATCAACTTTATACTGATCACTGAAATGTACAAATAATTTATTAGTAGTGTTTCAAATTGAATGCATAAAATTTTTTGAGAACGAGCCTGGCTTTTTAGCATAGTTCAACATGGAGGTATAAGCTGTTAAGCTAATTTCAACACGCTTAAGCAGTGTGCTAATTAAATGTAAGGCTAGTGGTCTGCTTTAATCCAAAGCTATTTTATGACGCCACCTACCTGGTGTATATCGAATGATGTATAGTTGATATTAAAAAGGGAGTGTACTGCTGCGCAAATAATTGCAACTTAATTGCAATAAATAATGTAATTTCCTTGTAATCCTACGAAAGTATGATATATTTGCATGATTTTAATGCAACCGTATTGCATTAAAAAATGTTTAATGTTTAGGATAGAAAGAACGACGTAACCATATATAATGATTATATCAATACACCTGATTCCAGATAAGTTTGCCCTCATACATTTCGGAGGTGGTATAATTTGTAGGGCTAGTGTAGTTTTACTTGTTGTATGGTCATATTTTATTCGGAATCTATATCGTTTAAACCAAACGCACACCCATCTAATATATGATGTTAGTGTATAATTGTTTAATGTGAATGAAAACGGAGATTGTAAAAACAAAACTAACATTTCTTCTTCTGGCTTTTTTTGTCACGACAAAAATGGCGGGACTACATGCGCTGACTCATTCAATTGACAAAGATCATATAGAACAATGTTCTGTTTGTGAATATGTCATTACACAAAATTTAATTCCTGTTATTCCCGCTGGAGAATCGACTTTTACCTGGGTAATTAATGACTATTTTAATCCTAGAGATCAATTTGTTTCTCATGAATTTACCTTCACAGGTAGCTACGCTACAGATCAACTTTTCTCCAGACCTCCTCCACGGTTGGTATAATGCTATTTCAGATCCATTTTACGATGAATTATTCAAGCTACTAAGGAAGGCTGTTAAACGCTACCGTTAAGGGCTTGCGTTTATTTGTCATTCCTTTTAATTCGCTGGTGTCTTGATTTTGATTGCCTTAGTTAAGACGTTTAGTATCCATTTAATTGATGTTACATAGGATGTACTGCGGTTAACATCTATAATGAACTACGTGAAAGCTTAGAGGGGTAAGGTGGCTTAGGTACTAAAATATGCTAAACTCAAATACCGTAGAATGACGATCGCCAACCGTACTAATATTTAACACAATCTAATCATTTAAAATGAGATATTCATTTTTATCATCCTTCCTAACACTCTTGTTTATTCAACTAGGTTTTGCGCAAGATTCTTTTACTATTAAAGGAACCATCTTAGACGCACAATCTTTACAACCTATCGTTGGGGCCAATATCATCGGTAATCAATATGTTACAACCTCATCAAAAACGGGAGAATTTGCCATTGCTGATGTAGTGAAAGATTCTATTGTACTCACGATAACGCATATTGCTTATTCGCCCAAAAAAGTGACTGTGTTACGGAAGCAGTCGTCAGAGAACCTATTGATTTACCTGACCCAAGTGACAACTACACTCGAAGAAGTTAAAGTCTCGGGAAAATCAAGGAGGCGGATAGTCAATGAAACTCCAATGGTTGTACAATCCGTTTCTAAAGAGTTTCTAGACAAAAACAGAGAGAATAGTTTGATGCAGACCTTACGGAAAATCCCTGGGGTAAATACCATTACCATTGGTTCAGGGCAGTCAAAACCTGTAATAAGGGGGCTGGGATTCAATAGAATAGTGGTGGTTCAAAACGGCATAAAGCATCAGGCTCAACAATGGGGAAATGATCACGGATTGGAAATAGACCAATATGGTATTGAAGATATCCGTATTGTGAAAGGTCCCGCCTCATTGGTCTATGGCTCAGATGCGATTGCAGGCGTGGTTGATATTCAACCTAATAGAATACCATATATAAATTCATTTGAAGGTGAAGTGAATCTGGTAGGCGAAAGTAATAATGATTTATTAGGTGTCACAGCGGGTGTTCAAGCGCGAAAAGATAAATGGTTTTACCGAGGACGTATGACCTATAGAGATTATGCCGATTATAAGGTACCTACACGTACGATTAATTATGAGAATTATATCTTTAACTTACATGAGAATAATTTGCGAAATACAGCAGGAAAAGAAGCGAATGCTAGTTTTAGTGTAGGCTATGTTACCGAAAAGCTCACCTCTGAAACCTTTATAAGTAACGTTAATGCCAAAAATGGATTTTTCGCAAATGCTCACGGATTAGAAGTGCGTACTTCGAGTATTGATTATGACCAGTCTAATCGCGATATTGATTTACCGTATCACCAGGTAAACCACGTAAAATTAACAAATAATACCACGGTAAATCTAGGGCAACATACCTTGCATGTTGATTTAGGCTATCAAAATAATCATCGAGAGGAGCATGCTGAACCGGTACCTCATGGGTATATGCCTAAACCGCCTGATAGCAAAGAACGCGTATTTTCTAAAAATACCTATGCAGTAAATATAAAAGATGTTTTTAGTTTAAATCCACAGCAGGATATTGTTGCTGGATTAAATGCAGAGTATCAAGATAATAATATTGGAGGATGGGGTTTTTTAATTCCTGCGTACAACCGCTTTTCTATAGGAGCCTTTGCCTATGATCAAATTGAGCTTCATTCTAACATGCATTTACTTGCAGGGGTGCGGTATGATTTTGGACTTATAAATACAGCATCCTATAGCGATTGGTATCCTTCTTTTGTAGACAATAATGATGGGAGTACGTCAAATGTTTACGTGCAGCGAGCTCAAAACAAAACCTTAGATTTTGGAAACATAAGTGCTTCCTTAGGGCTGAGTTATATCCATAAAAATACGACATATAAAATTAATTTAGGTAAAAGTTTTAGAATGCCCTTAGCAAATGAGTTGGCTTCAGATGGCGTTAATTATCATATGTATCGCTACGAGCAGGGGAATCTTGATTTAGACCCCGAAGAATCGTATCAATTAGATCTAGATATTGATCATACAACAGCTAATTTTAGTATTGGAGTTAGTCCCTTCGTTAATTTTTTTGAAAATTATATCTATTTAAATCCAACCTCATCTTATTACGAAACGCTACAAATTTATGAATACACACAAGCTAAAGTATTTAGAATAGGAGGCGAGATTAGAGCAAAAAGCACCATCGGCAATAAGCTGCATGTAGAGGCCTCGGCTGAATACGTTTTTTCGAGACAAACTACAGGACCTAAAAAAGATTTTACTATACCTTTTTCCCCTCCACTATCAGCACTTTTTTCTGTTAACTATCAGTTTAAAGATGCGCTATTTTTAAGAAATCCGCAGCTTATTGCTGATTTTAGGATGACGGCTACACAAAATGAAATAGTGCCGCCAGAGCAGCGTACAGAAGGATATCAAGTAGTTAATATGTCTTTTTTAACAGGATTAAACCTGTTTAAAAATGACACACCTGTACAATTACGTGTGAAGCTAAACAATGTGTTTAACACGACCTATTTTGATCACACCAGCTTTTATAGATTAATAGATGTTCCAGAAGCTGGAAGAAACATTTCAATATCCATTACAGTCCCTTTTACCAACTAATCACAATTAAAAATTAACACTTAACATAAACAAAAACAATTAATTATTAACAATCAGAAAAATGAAAACAAACAGTATGAAATCAAATTTTAAACTTTTAACCATCGTTGCATTTCTAGCCACATTTTTATATTCATGTGATAGTGATGACCCCGTTTTAAATGCCCCAATCATTTCAAATTTCGAATTTGGAGAGGGTAGTGACCATTCTACAGATCCTATTGCCTATAAAGGAGCTGACATCCATTTAGAAGCAGAAATTAATGCAGAAGCCACGGTGAGTAGCATTACCGTATTTGTGCATGCGCATGACTTAGATCCTGGTGAAGGTGAAGTTGATTGGGAATTTGAGCAGGTATACACCAAGGCTAGTTATTTAGTGATAAACCCTATTTTTCACGAACATATCGATGTGCCAAATAATATTCCTGCAGGGGAGTATCACATTGAACTTGTTGTCACCGATGAGCTAGGGAACACCACTGAAGTAGAAGGTCACATTGATATCTTAGACCCAATAACGTTAAGTGAAATTTCTATTGATGATACCGTTGAAAGAGGGGATGATTTTCATGTAGAATTTAAGATAGATGCGGTTAATGGAATTCACAGTATTTCCATTGATGTGCATGCTCATGATCTAACCGTAGGTGCCGGAGAAGAAGAATGGGATTATAAAGAAGAGATTTTAGGAGATTATCACGAGAAAACTTCTGCAGAGTTTCATGAACATTTTGATGTTCCTAGTACTGCACCTGCCGGTGAGTATCATCTTATGTTTACCGTGGAGGATGAAGATGGAAATACCAAGGAATATGAAACACATATTGATGTAACTGCATAATTTAAAAGTGCCGCATAGCATTTTACGATGCTATGCGGTTTTAAAAATTTAAAAAAATTAATGATATGAAGAACGTTATTTATATACTTTTTTTAACCCTAGTCCTAGGTGCATGTTCTAGTGATGAAGGAATTGCAAAAGATGAAGAGAAACCTACCATTACTATTAATTATACGAATGGATTTCCAAAAGCTTGTGCACAACTAGAACGAGGAAAAACCTACATTTTTAAGGCTCAAACTACTGACAATCAAGCTTTAGCATCGTATAGTTTGGATATTCATCATAATTTTGACCATCATACCCATGATGATCAAGACGTTGTTTGTACCTTAGATCCAAAGAAATCAGCGATAGATCCCTTTATTTTTATGGAAAATTATCAACTTGAAGGCGGATTAACTACCTTTGAAATTAATATTGAACTAAGCATTCCTGATGACATTGATACAGGCGATTATCATTGCTCGTACGCTGTAACTGATCAGACAGGATGGCAGAGTAGAACGTCAATTGACATTAAAATTGTTGAGTAAATGAAATGGGGGTGTTCCATACTTTTTGTATTGTTCTTTACTGTTTCTGGATGGACCCAGGTTGAATTGTCTTGGGATGATTTGGCCGAAATATCATTTAGGGAAGAATATGATGAAACGTTTGGATCGAGACTGCAATACCCCGTATTTTCTAAAAACATTAAGCGTCATGAAGGTAAGAAAGTGACTATAAAAGGGTACTTTTTAGATTTAGATCCCTTGGGAGAATTCTTTTTTCTTTCTGAAAACCCACTATATGCTTGTTTCTTTTGTGGAGATGCCGGAGTAGAATCAGTTGTGGAACTAGATTTAGAACAAATACCCGACATCGGCACCGATGATTTGATTCAAATCACAGGGATATTAAAACTGAATACAGGTGAAATTTCTCAACCCTTATATACCTTGACAAAGTGCTCAGTTAAAAAAGTAGACTGATCCAAAGCGTTGCCTTTGGCGAAGTAGGGTAGGAGTACGGTGTTACTAAGTTATCAAGCTTAAAATTAAGCGCAATCTTTGCACGTACCAGTGAGCACACAATTAACATTATCGACTTGTTACGTATCCGCTAAGGAGAAGTGTACGGGTATAGGTAAACATTCAATCGTTTCGCATTGCGTGCATCTAAAATGAAAATGATGCAAAGGCTTCTGAGCGCTGTCGCAAGTAATACACAAGGCAAAAATTAGTTATCCACAGGAGCATGCCCCAGTCTAGATGAGATTGATGTCTATGTATTGGCGTTACCGACATAAAAAAGATGAAAAATAAGCTAGGATAACGGTATTTTTAAAATCACCTCCGTACCCATTGCTTGATCGTTTTCTATTAAATCAATAAAACTAATTGTATAGTCATTCTCATAATCCTTTGAAAAATTAATTAGTCTTTCTTGGGTAAGTTTAATGCCAATAGAGTCTTTTTTATGTAGTTTTTTACGTTTTATTGCAGTTGAAGCATTTCTACCAATCCCGTTGTCTTTAATGCGTAAGGTAATAAAATGAGGCTCCTTTTGTTGCACGGAGAGGTGCAGTTTTTTTTCTCCTTTTTTTGAAGAGAGTCCGTGCCATATTGCATTTTCAATAAATGGTTGTAAAATAAGTGCTGGAATTTTTATCGTGTCCATATTTAAATTGTCATCAATATGTAAGGTGAATTTTATTTCGTTGTTAAAACGTATATTTTCAATATTGATATACAATTCCATCGTTTCTATCTCATCTGCAAGACTAATTTCTTTTTCGCGCGTAGAGGTTAAGATCTTTCGAATTAGTTTTGAAAACTTGTTGAGGTAGTAAACCGCTTGTTGCTTTTCGTTACTGATGATATATAATTTTATCGCATTTAAGGAGTTAAAAATGAAATGTGGATTCATTTGGCTCCTTAGTGAAGTTATTTTCAATTCAGCCAATTCTTTATCAGCCGTTTCTTTTAGGTTAATTAGCTTCTGGTTTTTCGATTTTTCTCTTAACAAAGCCAAGTCTTGTTGTAGCTGATTTTGTACCTTTTCACGTAAGCGTTCATTTTCTTTTAATTGATTGATGAGCTGGTGTTGCGACTTGTTTTTATCCTCTAAAATTATTTTTTGTTTTTGTCCCAACGCCAATGAAAACAATATGTTTTCAATAATTACACCTATAGCAAAAATCACGGTAACTTGTTTAAAATCTGACGAGGAAAAAAATGCATACTCGGCAGCAATTAAATAAACCGATGAACCAATAAGAATGTAATATTTGAGTGAACTCTTTAGGGTATAAAGTACATACAAACTTCCTATGGCAAGTACGGCAATAGTTGGAGAAAAGAAATAAGAAAACGTTAGTCCAATGATATAATAGTTTTTAGATATTCCCGCATACAATAGTAATAACGCCAAGACTACTAAATAAATGGCAATGCTAATGTTTAATAATTTATTCCATTTGGGCTTATAAATATGTAGCTCTACTAAGGTTTTTGCAAACATCAAATACAAGGTGTTATACAACCATTCTCTTGGAATAATTACGAGTTGAAAGAACGGATCGTTTTTTTGCGTAGCATCCGCAAAGATTGAGTTTGTTGTTTCAGGATAATTAGCCGTGAATATTAGAAAAATAAATAAACTATAATAGAGGTAGACCTTATCTTTATGTTGAAAATACAACAGGAAATGGTAAACCGAAAGTGTAATTAAAAACCCAGCAAATAAAAGCGTAAACTCTGTAAATGGAATCATCTTAATAGTTGCTTAGAAAAGTGATTTTTTTACCCCTAGTCCGCTTTAGGTTATCAGGAAAATTTTGAATTAATAGGGCATAGCGAATTCCGTTAGCGTTTAAAAAATACTGTGAACATACTGCTGCTAATTTTAAGGACATCGTTTTTATTGTTGCATGATTTGAAGTAACTTTTCTTTTTTAGAGCGCGATACAGGTATAGACGTTCCGTTTTCAATCACCACATATTGACCGTCACTTTTTACAAATTCTTTTACAAAATTGGTATTGACCAAATAGGAATTATGTAATCTAAAAAAGGAAGGGTGATTAATCATAGCTTCTACCTCTTTAATTTTTTTTGACATAAATTTTTTGGAATTATCGGCAAAATAAATTTCACAATAATTCCCGTCTGCTTTACAGTAATAAATTTCATTAGGGTGAACAAATATAGTTTTACCTGCTAAAGGAAGCATAATTTTAGCTGGACTTGAGGTTGTCATAAAACTTTTAAATGCCGACTTCAAGTCATCACCTAACATGTTTTTTTCTTTATTGATTTTTATTTTGGCAACCGACTTTATCAAATCATCAGAATCAATGGGTTTTAATAAATAATCGATAGCACTTTCTTTAAATGCCTTAATGGCATAATTATCAAATGCCGTTGTAATAATCAAATCAAAATTTCTGAATGTTAAGTTTTGTAGTAACTGAAAACCATCCATCTCTGGCATTTCAATATCTAGAAATACACAATCAGGTTTTATATAATTAATGGCCGAGATCGCCTCAATGGGATCTGTAAAACTATCACATATTTTAATGTCTTGGCAAAAATTTTCAATTTCCCATTGCAAACTTTTGATGGCACTTAATTCATCATCAACAAGTATAACTTTTATCATGTGGTTCCGATTTAGGTATAAATATAATTGAATCTTAGGGGAATTTAAATTTTATTTACATCTGTGGTGTGTTCTATAGAATGAGTTGTATGATATTCTGTATCAATGGTAAATTTACATTAAAAGCACATTACAAACTCAATTTACAAAATTATATACCAATGATACAACCTTTCGTACTAGCGATATAATTCTATACATATACCAAGACGTAATCCGCTATATTTGATGTGATTAATGATCTTGTTGAAGAGTGAAGTACATGACC
>Ga0209344_10002897_pt1 | contig 17934 bp, 12 predicted proteins | sample Cruoilmetagenom6_FD_187293 | JGI IMG/M metagenome (GOLD analysis project Ga0209344, IMG submission 187293) | Oil polluted marine microbial communities from Coal Oil Point, Santa Barbara, California, USA - Santa Barbara Oil Seep Sample 6 (SPAdes)... | ecosystem: Environmental > Aquatic > Marine... | reverse complement strand
CAGTCAGCACACCAAGACCAAGCATCACTTCTTGAGGAGAATCACCATCAATCACGATGACCGCGAAGTCCCCGCCCTCAGCCCGGAATGTAATCCCGTCCCGAAGATCAATCTGACACCGGTATGTTGTATCAGCGAGCACCCCAAACGCCGAGCCATCAGCTCGAACCGCCAATACCCACGGGTGTGATGTATACAAGTTTTCTGCATCAAGCCCATACCCAAAGGCATCCAAGTTCCAAGTCTCGGTTACAAACCCATTGCGTAGCAACGGGCCGGCGGTCTGCCCCGTCCCATAGAGCGAGGTCCCCGTATCAATCGAGATCGATGCAACCGTCCGCCCGTTCACTCCGTCAATTGAGTACGCCGGCACCTCTGTAAGAGAGCCGAGCCCAATATCCCCGAAAGACTCAAACGCGTGGGACAGTGCAAACGAGGGCTTCCGGTTCTCGCGAGCCTCTAAAGTCCGATCAAAGCGAATTATTCCATCGCCGATAACCTGAGCCACCTGAGCCTGCGAGCTCGCAATGAATCCAAGCGACAAACATCCGAGTACTAGAATCTGGTTCAATAACTGCTTTTTCACGCGGCAACCTCACTAAAAACTGCGTATAGACCCACGCACGGCGCATGAGTAAAACGACTGTCGGTACACAATACTTCTCGGACTGCACTTCGTGCAGCGATTCGCAGAGAAAACATTGCAAAGTGCCAAAATTTTAGTTCACAGGCACTACAAAATCGTCAATAATCACCATGCAGCTTCGAACATCAGGCAAATGGCCTGTTTTAGGCTCGTTTTGATCTGTTTCACCGAAAGGCTTTCCATGTCATCAATCGCGAAAACTCACCGCTCCGCCATCATCGTCGGGGCCCTGATTGCCACCACAGGCATCGCTATCCAGCCAGCACAAGCTCAAAACAAGCTCAACTACCTTCAGTGGTTTGAAACTGAATGGGATGACATCGAACGCCGCACTCCAGATGTCTTCCTCGCCGGATACGACGCCCTCTGGCTCCCACCGCCCGCAAAATCCTCCTTCGGTTCAGTGGGCTACGACCCATTCGACAGATTCGACCTTGGTAAGCCCCCGCTACTCACATTCTCACCATCACGCGAACGCACAACCTACGGCACCGAAGCCACCTTCCAAGCCATGATCGATGAACTCCAACGCGCCGGAGCCGAAATCTACATCGACGGCATCTTCAATCACAACGGCGGCAGAACAACCTCAGATGCGTTCCTCGCCCAAGGCGGCTATCCAGGATTCTGGATCCCTCGAGAAAATCCACCCCGCAACAAGCTCCCTACAGACGACTGGGGAGATTTCCACAACGGGAATGCATCAGGTTACCTTCAATCGGAAAACCCAGGCGGCTTCAACTTCGATCTTCACAGAGGCGACCTCGTCGCCTTAGTAGATATTGCTCAAGAAGAAAACTACCCCTTCATCCGGCAGCCAGTCAACGCCGGTGATCCTCAGAACATCCCCGCGGGCACCATATTCAACAACCCCGACCCCAACAACGCACGCTTTTATACAGACCAGGAACTCTCGCCAGACATCTTTGTCAACCCGGGAACCAGCAGAAACCCGGGTGCCCAATCCTTCACCCGCTACCCATATAACACGGTAGATCAAATGCAAGGCGACGCAGTCGCAGACAACGGCACCGGAATGCTCATGCGCTGGGCGCAGTGGATGATTCAAGTCCAAGGCGTCGACGGCTTCCGCCTCGATGCACTCAAACACACACCGAGCTGGTTCTGGGATGGCTTCTTCGACTCCGCAGTACACAACCTGCGCGTCCGTCCAAGCGGCGGCACCATCAACCCCTTCACATTCGGTGAGAATATCACCGGAAACTTCGACATGATCAGTAACTACATCCGTAAAGACACCTTCGCAAACCGCGACGGCCTCGATATCCAAGGAGCCGCCAGACTCCGAGATCTCCTCAACGCAAACGGGCTCGGCACATGGGGAGGAATCACCTCAAACACGGACTCCTCACACCTTGATGTCGCCGATGACGGAATCGTCAACGGCTCAATGGGCGTCAATCATGTCTTCTCACACGACAACGGATCCGTAGGTTCAGGCAGCTCCCTGCCCCCATTCCCCACCGCCAAACAGCAAGGCTACGCGATGCACGCCTACATGCTGATGCGTCCAGGCCGAGCAATCGTCTACCACAACGGGCGAGCCATCATCTCACGTTCCAACGGCTTCTTCCCACGCGAAGGCATCCCCATCGCTCTTGGGTATGACCCAACCACCCAGCAACTTGACGGCACCATGACCACACTAGTCAAAATCCGCAATCAGGTCGGTTTCGGGCAGTATTTCCAGCTCAACTCAAACCTTAACGATGTCATGGTGTTCGAGCGAGCATTCAACGGCACAGCCAACTCCATCACCGCCGTTAACGACCGCTTCGATGCAGGCTTCCAGACCGTCGCTGTTGTCACTTCATACCCACAAGGCACCCGAATCCATGAAATGACCGGGAACGCCGCAGATCCGATCGTAGACCCCAACAACGACATCCCAGAAACCCTCGTCGTCGGCTTCGGGGGCACCGTCACCCTCAATGTCCCAAACAACACCTCGTCCGCCGGAACCCATGGCAAGGGATATGTCATCTACGCAGAGTCACTCCCTGAAGCCGCCGTCACCTTCATCGGACAGAACGGCACCATCGACCCTGATCCAACCAACTTCCCAGACTGGCTCCAAAGGCTCAGCGAAATCGCGGTTATCCAGGGCGACTCTTTCGAGATTCGCCTTCAGACCACCGCCGGAGACCCCCTCGATCCCAATACAGACGACAACGCGATGTTCACATGGGACAACCGTACACGCGACTGGAACGGCAACGGCGCCCCAGACATCTCCCCCGCGGCCCTCGGACTCGCAGGCTTCGAACAGTTCCTCACCATCAACAACCCATTGTACAACTCAGGCAACCCCTTCGGCCTCTACCGTCAGGTCATCGATGCCACCACGATGGATGAGGGCATTCACTACCTCACCACCATCGCCTTCCGCCATCGCAACCCGGGAACCACTCCCATCTACCGCGAGACCCGTAAGGTGGTTTACATCGACCGTCTACCCCCGGAAGTCTCACTCGAGCAAGCCGGGATGACCCTCGAAGACAATCAGCCCCAGTTCATCATCCACGCACTGGACCGTACCACCACCGCACTCCACCTGCTCCTCAATGTCCCCAATGGCGTTGACCCCCTCACACTCATCAATTCAGGGAATCAGATCCCTCCTTATGACCGCTTCGAGTACCGGCACATCTTCAACGGCGCCCTCGATGACGGCCTCAACGAAATCACCATGATCGCAATCGAAGATTCTGGCACAACCAATGTCATCACCGAAACCGTCATCATCGGCGGATTGATCTGCCAAGCTGACCTGACAGGCGACGGCCAGCTCGACTTCTTCGATATCTCAGCCTTCCTGACACTCTTTGGCAATCAGGACCCAGCCGCAGACTTCTCAGGGGATGGAGCATTCGACTTCTTTGATATCTCCGCATTCTTAAACGAGTTCTCAGCGGGATGCCCGTAATCCCAGCAGACCAGTAACACGCCCAATAGGCGTGCCTATGACAACTAAAAAAGAAGCGAGGCCGGATGAATCATCCGGCCTCGCGTTCATTTTGTATCAATCGTCGCTAAACATTAGCGGCGACGGCGTCCAGCAACCAGACCGCCAAGACCAATCAACGCCAGTGATGACGGAGTTGGAACAACGGTGTAGCTCAGGAACGCACCCGAAGTGGAGCCGGTGCCCCAATCTGGAGTCGCTTCACCAGCGAGGCTCAGGTGATCGACACCTGGGTCTCCGTCACCACCACCAGTGGTTGCGACATCAAAGCCGAAAGTATCGCCAACGCTCAGCCCAAGAGCTGCAAGCGATACAGCGATGCGTTGGATACCTGCAGCATGACCGGAATCGTCACCGACGATGTCGATGCCAGCTGCGTATGTAGCGTCAGTCAGGCCCCAAGCACCACCGTTGAGTGCGTGCAGTTCGCCACCAACACCGGTACCGCCATCGTCAGCCCATGAGCCAACAAAATCGGTGATCCCTGCGCCCCAAACAATATTGCGAGTCCAGCCACCGTCGGTGCTGCCTGCTTCACGACCAGTGTCCATGCCAACGAGGTACTTGCCCCAGTTGGTTGCATCCAAATCACCAGCAACGGTGACGTCGAAGTACAAGAAGCTGGCATCGTTGGTGACTTCAACCTGGAGAATATCCAAGTGTGGGAAGCCGCCGAAAGTTGCTGGGTTAATATCACCAGCGGAATCAGCGTACACATCAGCGCTGGCCGCACCGGCGAGCGAAGCGATAGCCGCAGCCATCAGTAAGTTTCTCATATCTGTCTCCCTATTCTCTCAAAAAAGGTGCCACGCCTCAGACAAATTGAGAACATGGTGTGAATTACAACTTCTACTGTACTGCCCCCTTGAACCCAACACAAGCCCGAAACCCCCGAATCTAAAGACTTTTTCGTCCTCTATGCGGCCAATATTGGACAACTATCCCGACTATCGGACTACAAATCCAGATCTGCCACCACCATCGCATGGTCCGATATCTCAAGACCGCTCTTTCGATCAATAAAGCACCCCTTCACCCGATTCCTAGCCGCTTTATTCATCAGCAGATAGTCAATCCGCCACCCACGATCCAAAGCCCGAGCCTGACCCCGATTCGACCACCAAGAATACGGCCCATCCACATCACCGCTCGACTCCCGAACCACATCAGCCCACCCCATATCGATCAGATCGCCCATCCACTGCCGTTCATGAAGCAAAAAACCCGACGACTTCTGATTCCCCTTCGCATAATAAATATCCCGCTCCGTGTGAGCAATGTTCAGATCTCCGCCCAACACCGTCGGAATCCGAGACTTGAGCATCGGCTCGGCCCACTCCATAAAGAACCCCAACCACCGATCCTTCTCCGCCTGCCGAATCTCACTTGACGACCCCGATGGCAGATACACCGACACCACCCGAAGCTTTCCGACCCGTCCCACGATCACCCGCCCCTCCGGATCCTCCTCCCCGGCCCCCCGCTCTTCCTCTTTGAGCCCATCACGCGACCAGATCGCCGTCCCCGAATACCCCTTCTTCTCTGCGGGATGCCAAAGACACTCCCACCCCTTCGGCTCCTGCCACTCCTCTGGCAACTGCTCTGGAAGCGCCCTGACCTCCTGCATCAACAGCACTTTGGGATCGATCCGATCCAGATGCTCCGCCATGCCCTTACGCAGTGCCGCCCGAAGCCCGTTCACATTCCATGTCGCGATTCTCATGCCCCCACTCTAGGTCTATGGTTCCCCATGGCCGATTCCAAACCAAACCACGCCGTCGTCTTCGCGGGCAGCCCGATGACCAACCTCGCCCTCTATCACCAGATCCGCTTCGCGGTCGGCGATCCCACAGCTCTAATTGTTCTCCCAGGCCCCCACCGCCTGCTCATGATTCGAAACATCGAGATGGCCCGCGCCAAACAAACCGCCCGCGCAGATGAGGTCGTCTGCCCGGAAGATTTCAAATCAAAGAACTGGCAAGCCGGCGATCGCGAACTCGAAACCGTCCAGTCCGTTGCCGAGTGCCTCACCCAAAAAGGCATCGCCAGCATCACCGCCGACCGCACCCTCCCCGCAATTTACGCCCACTACATCAACAAAGCAGGCATCACCATCGACTGCGACCCAGACCTCGGCGTCATGGACCGCCGATCCAAAGACCCTGAAGAACTCCAGCACCTCCGCAACGCCCAAGCCATCACCGAGAACTGCATGCGCATGGCCTGTGAAACCATCGCCAAAGCAACAGCAGATTCCAAAGGCCAGCTTCAACTAGAAGGCTCCACTCTCACCTCCGAACGCATGTTCAAACTCATCGACATCTACTTCCTCGAAAACGGAGGCTCAACCCCCCACGGCTCAATCGTCGCAGGAGGCACCATCGGCGCCGACTGCCACGACCGCGGTCACGGCCCTCTGTACACAGGCCAACCCGTCATCATCGATCTCTTCCCATACATCAAAGAATCCCACTACCACGGCGACTGCACCCGCTGCGTAGTCCACGGCAACATCCCCGACGAAGTCGCCAAAATGCACGCGACTGTTTTAGAAGCCAAAGCCGCCGCTGAAAACGCAACCAAACCGGGTGTCACCGCTGACTCCGTCCACGCAGCAGCGATCAAAGTCATCAAGGCCAACGGCTACCAATCCGGCATCCCCGCAGATGACGCACCAGACTCAACCTGCTCAATGGTCCACGGCACAGGACACGGCATCGGTCTCGATGTCCACGAACCACCACTCCTCGATGTAGGCGGCCCAGCCTTAGTCGAAGGCGATGTCCTCACCATCGAGCCCGGTCTCTACTGCAAATCCATCGGTGGCATCCGCATCGAAGACATGGTCGCCGTCACCAATGACGGGATCGAGAACTTCAACACGCTCCCAACAAGTCTGACTTGGGCATGAAAAACGGGCACGCAAAACCAAATCGGCTTTCCGTCTGGGGCGACAGCCTTCTCAATAAACTTCCATCAATATCAAGGAAAAAACGAAAACGGGTAGCCAGCAAGAAGCGACGCGCTCAACTGAATCAAGAACTCAAGCAGGAAGACTAATTACTTCGCTTTGCCCTGAGCTGCAACCGCAGCCATCGCCGCTTCAACCGCAGCCGCATCACCAAGATACCGCTTCGAGATCGGCTTGAGATCCGCGTCAAGCTCATAGACCAAAGGCATCCCCGTCGGAATATTGACACCGACGATGTCCTCATCCGAGATCCCATCAAGAAACTTGACCATCGCCCGCAGCGAGTTGCCATGAGCCGCGATGATCAGCTTCTCGCCCGCCTTAATCTTCGGAGCAATCTCAGAATCCCAGTACGGGATCACCCGCTCAACCGTGTCCTTGAGACACTCGGTTGTGGGAATGTCCTTCGGGTCGAGATCGGCGTACCTGGGGTCATGCCCGGGCCAGCGTTCATCTGAAGTCTCAAGCGCCGGCGGCGGCGTGTCGTACGATCGCCTCCAAACTTTCACCTGATCCTCCCCATGCTTCTCAGCCGTCTCAGACTTGTTCAACCCCTGAAGCGCCCCGTAGTGCCGCTCGTTAAGCTTCCACGCCCGCGTCACAGGGAGCCACATCAGATCCATCTCTTCGAGCACATGCCAAAGAGTCCCGATCGCCCGCTTGAGCACCGAGGTGTACGCATGATCAAAGACAAAACCCTCAGCCGCCAGCAGCTTCCCAGCCGTGATCGCTTCTTCATGCCCCTGATCACTCAGCGGCACATCCCACCAGCCCGTGAACCGATTCTCTTTGTTCCAAGTGCTCTGCCCATGACGAATAAGAACGAGTGTGTACACGCGATGCTCCTTTGATCGTTAATCGAAGCAAGATCATAGACAGAAAAACGAACAGTGGCCGATGCCCAAAGACATCGGCCACTGCCAAAGTTTCAATATATGAACCCAATCAGTTCTTGGCCCACTGTGAGCGGAACTGAGCCGAATCCATCGATTCAGGGCGGATCATTTCGAGCAGTGCCGACTGAGCCTGCTGGATCTCCATCGGGCTCAGTTCAAGCAGTGCGATCCGATCAAGCACAAGCCCGATCTGTGACATCAGCACATCGATCTCGTCTTCGTTGCCATTCGCAAGAGTCTGAGCGATCCCTTCAATCCCAGGACGACTGCCGTCTTCAGCATTCCGCTGACCGAACAAGCCGATATAGGCCTCGGTCAAACGCTCAACACTCCGAGGGGAAAGCCGGTCGAGTGTCAATGCCCCAGCAGCATTCTTGTCAAACCGTTCAAGGCCAGATGCAGCACCGTCGCGGACTACTTCATCACTTACAAGCGTAGGAGCAACTGAGAGTTCGATGAGTACCTGCTGCTGAGCAAGGTACGGGGCATCGTCACGAAGATTCAAGATATCCTCATCAACGAATGCCGTCGCAAGATTCGCATCCGCAGGTGGCAAGAACGAACCGAGAGTCAGGTCATAGGCATATGCCATCCCGCCGGTCCCAGGCTGATTCCCCATAAAGTTGGCGAGTGAAACACCGCCTGGGAACTCAACAATCGTCAGCCCAAGGATGGTCGAAGCACCGACATCATTCGCTAAGAGCACGGAGTTGGCACCAAGCAAAGCACCAGCACTGTCTTCAGTCAGCGTGCCACGGAGCGTGATGTCGCCCGAAGCAATAAGCTCAGCACCCTGCTCATCGTAACCCGTACCATTACGGTCACCTTCATTATCTACGCCGTGGATGATCTCTCCGAGGTGCCCGAGCAATGTGAGCTCGCCACCAAGACGACCACGCGATTCAATAACCAGATCACCGAGAACATTCACATCACCGATTTCAACAGTTGTAAACCCAAGACCCTTGGCAGAAATCTGCAGCGAACCAAACGATGTAATCTTCTGACCGCGGCCAGCGTAAATACCTTCGGTCGCCGAGATAAAGAACTGCGAAGAAAGATCAATCGCCGAAACGTCCATCAGATCCGTGCCCTCAACAGCAGCGTTGGAGAACAAGAAGCTCGCCGCCACCATCGAACCGGAAACGTCGCCACCAAAGTGGATGGTCTTAAACGCACCGGAGTTCGGGGTCAACCGGAGTACAGGCTGAGCACCGATGCTGCCTTGGAACTTGAACGGCGTGCGGCCTTCGCCTACACCCGTTGTGACATCGCCATCATACATAAAGGCAACGCTCGATTCGCCAACTTCCGATGAGTAAATGTCACCACCAAACAAGGCCGAACCGGTCCCGGTATGGAAAGTTACGCTCGGACCAAGAATCTCGGTCAAACCCATCAGGGTCATGCCATCACGAGTTGACACATCATCCATGTAGATGCCACGCCGGGCATCAACATCAAGGAATCCGAGACGCATGTCGCTAGCCGGATCAGCACCAACTGAGCCGCCGAAGAACACATCGCCATCGGTCGCAAAGACATTGAGCGTATTGAACTCACCGACTTCTGAGAATACATCGCCATTAAACTCAGTGTTGCTCAGGATGCCGCTGCTCGAAAGTGAAACACTTTCAGTCAGACGCACATCGCCATTGAGGAAGATGCCATTTGCTGTAGACGAGATATTGACACCAAGATCAATAACACCACCAATACCAGCATTAATCACAACTGTGCCACCGGTAATCGGTACGCCCAATGATGCCGTAGGAGTCACTGGAGCTGAAAGGAATACATTCTCACCGGTGATCTCGATCGATCCCCCGCCAGCACCGCTCGCAGCGATTGTGCCTGTATTTTCAACATTTGCCCCGGCTGTTTTGATAATCACAGTCTCTGAAACAATGGAGCCAGAGTTCCATGCCGCGATCGAGAAGATATCCCCAGCCGTAAAGCTATTCTCGTTGAACGCTTCGTCTTGATCGAAACCTCCCGCAGGGATCTCGATCTCCACAAACCGGTTACCAAGATGTGTACCGATCAGCACCTGACGGCCAGCAGCCATAATCACGGTTCCTTCAGGAGAAGAAATCGATCCGATATTGGCAACCTGAGCACCAATCATCGCAACCAGATCACCCTGGATCAATCCGTGATTCTCGACGGAGCCCTGAAGATCAGTGAAGCGGTATGTGCCGTTCCGGAAGTTGTTGTTCGAGATATTCCCCGCCGCCGCGTACAACGCACCAACATTAACCACAGCACCCTGGCCAAACACAACGCCAGCAGGATTCACAATGAATACCTGACCGTTGGAAGTTAGTGAACCCATGATTTCAGTCGGTGTCGGACCCGTGATCCGGTTGAGAACTCGTGAGTGTTCGTTGAGCATATTAAAAATCACGGCTTCATCGATGCCGATGCTAAATGATTCCCATTCGATAATGGACATATGCCCAGAATCGATCGTCAATGTGTTACCCTGGTGAGTAAAGGTGACAACTCCGTCAATTACATTCCAGCCTTCAGGATTCGCCTGAGCAATGCCAGCAGTTAGCCCCGCCATTGCAGCCAAAGTAAGGCCCAAACGCGCATTGCGAATTTTCGTTTCTTGAGTTTTCATCACCCATTCCTCCGGTCTGAAGTTGTCTGTCAATAAACCACGGTTGCTGAAAAATGCAACCTGGAATCGCCCACATCCGTGACCACCGAAGCACCAGTGCCGATCCGTGTCAATGCCATGCCATAGTTGACACGCACTGTGAGGTTCCGCTTTAACTGTGCCTCGAGTCCAACCCCTACGCCAACCAACGTCTCATCATTTTCAAAGAACAGCGCGTCCTGTACCGTTACACGTCCGATATCGACGAATCCCGAGAAGATCAAATCCCAGTCAGAAGCACCGTAAGGCCGCGTGCGAGCGTTCCGGAACGCCGAACCGAACAAAGTGGTGGTATTGGTGGTTATCGGAGTTGCCTTGCCCAAATGGAACCGGTATTCCAATGATCCGACGATCGCATTGTCGCCAACCGCGACCGATTCCTTATATCCGCGAACACTCGAAGCCCCGCCCGCCACCATCTGGAAGTTGGGAACGAGCCGTGAGCCGAGCGAACTCTGCCCACGGACCGACAACACGATCTCATGAGCGAGTGTCATCTTGTCCTGACCACGATCACCCTTGAACCCCTTGGGATCAAAGATCGGCTCGAGAAAGAATGAATGCGAGATCTGCCCAGTGATTCTTGAGAACTCGTTCTCTACGCCAGTCCGACCGAGCGCATCAATTGTTGGCGACTCGCTGGTCCCCGCAGCTGACGCAAGGTTCGTCTCAAACCGGAACTCTGCGAACGCGGTGTGCAGAGGTGTAATCTTTTGGTAACGCAACCCAGCAAACGGGAGCAAAAAATCTTCCTCGCCATTAATGGTCAGGAAAAGAATCCGATTCTCAACTTCAACGTGCTCAAATCGGATGCCGCCGAAGACATCCAAAAAAGCCGCCCCATCATTCCAAAGATTCCGTGAAACCTCAGCCCCAAACTCATAACCCTCACCCTTAAAGTCAGCAAACCCAAGGCCGAGATCCGTCGCTGTGTACTGATTCCAACGACCGTTGATCCGCGCCCGGTAATCAGGCCCAAGATCAAACGCGTACGAAGCCAAGACCGCGTGCGACGCGTCGAACCCAGCCGTGATGTAATCAAGACTGAAGACATCATCCTGACCGGTCAACTGTCGATGCACGAACCCGAACCGCTCCTGCCATTCATTAGTGCTCTTGGTACCGGTATTCGAAATACTCGCATACACCGACCATTGCTTGGGCTCAGAAATCAAATAATCAAGCACTACCGCACCTTGTTCGGCTGACGGAGCAATCGACACATCCAATCGCCGACCAGAGTGGCGATTAAAGTGATGAATCTCACGATCAACCTTCGGCTTGGTTAGAAGATCACCAGGAACGATCTCCATCCGATCCCGGATCCGCTGATGAGCCGAATGATTCACATTCGAATCCTCATCCTCAGCATTCCGCTCAGCTATCCGGTCCCCACGCGCAACCGTACGAACCTCGCCCACCACAGCACGCCAGATCAGAATCGTAAGCGGATAATCCCCATCCCCACGCAAATCCTCTTGAGTTGTTTCAAACGCTATTTCTGTTGGCGAAGGCGTAACCAGATGGCCAAGGAGTTCATACCGAGACTCCATCTCATCTCTTACCGCCTGAATAATCGCCGCCAACGCACTACCGTAAATCGTCTCGACCTCGTCCTTCCCGATCTCACCGAGCACTACGGGAACTACATTGGCACCAGGAACCGGGCCAATATACCCGCCATCAACCGGTGTGAGCATCACCTCAAGATCCAAAACCTCTGCCAACTCGGGAAGGTCAGAATGAGCGATCCCATACCCGAGCTGGATAGCCGTGACTCGGTAGCCCACACCATCACGAACTCTCTCTACACTCGCCGGAGAATCCCCAGGCTGCAGAGCAGACTCATAACTGATATGGGCCATGGCAGGTGTTATCACACCACAGAGTCCCAATCCTGCAACTACCGCCAGTAACTTGGCAGCATTTTTGGTTTGGAATCTTTCAGATGTATTGCTTTGGCGCGGCATATTGCACTCCACTCTTAAAAAACCGGCAACCCTCTATGGGAGAGTAGCGTAAACGACCAATAAAAACCCTAAATCCCCGAGTTTCAAACGATATCCCTTTGAATATCGACAGATTTGACGCGCAATGTTCATCATGCTGAACATCTTTAATGATACCACCAAACATGCACCCCGTTTGGATCGATGAGCGGTTCATGTGTAACACAAAACGCTCATCACTCCGTGCGGCAATTCTTGTCGCGTCAAGCTCAGCACTCACCCTCCTAGGTGCGTGCAGCCCCCAAAAATCCGCCGAAATCTCACAATCTGAGAACATGCTGATCCTCGAGGAACTCAGCCTCCAATCTGGACCTGCCCAATACACACTCCCACAAACACAAGGCCCAGTCCTCGTCGCCGGAGACTGGCTCGCAATCCAGTGTGCATCTGTTGGAAACTACTTTGAGGGCTTCGATTGGGCACCCGTTTACGCCACGGTCGAGACCTCTGGTTTCGAGTAAACCGATATCTTCAGACAGCAATATCCTTAATCCGGCACCGCATTTGCGCGTTCAGTCATATCACGGAACATCACAACATCATCCATGTTAAAGATCCCGTCCCGGTTCACATCACCGTAAGGCTCCTGCTCCCCGTACGCATCGGTAAAACGCTCGGTGTCGCTCGTCCCAACTTCGCCATCTTTATTGGTGTCATACCGCCTCAGGAAACTATCAAGCTCCCGCTGCTCGATCATTGAGTTCATCGCGTCAGCCCGCTCATCAGTATCGAGGTTCCCGTCCCCGTCCTGATCAAACTGGATCGCAAAATCATCCATCCTTGATCGACGATCGCTTGTCTGCTGATCTTGCATCGCAAGCGTTTCTTCAACCGACATCTCCCCGTCACCGTCCGTGTCATATTGCTTGACAATTTCAGCCATCCGCTCCGCATCACGCTCATCGAGCGACTCATTCATCGCAGCCGTTTCAGCTCCATTGAGTTCCCCATCCCCATCCAAATCAAACTCCGCCTGCATCCGTTCCCCGCGCCGTGAATCGAGCATAAACCCACGACGAGCCGCAAACTGTTCTTCGATGCTGACCATCCCATCCCCATCAGCATCAAAACGCTCGATCATCCGCTCACGCATCGCCAGCGCCATCGCATCCCGCTCGCTCTGATCCAATATCCCATCCCCATCGGTGTCAAACTGCATCAACCGCTCTTCCATCCGCTCCATACCACCAAACCCACGCTCTCGCCCACCTCTCCGGTCCCCACGAGCCGGCTGTATATCCCGTGGCTCAACCTCAACTTCCACCACTTTGCCTACATCTTCCTCTGCAAGCGTGTATGCACTCGCTCCATCATCAATGCGCAATCGCTGGCTCCCCTGCCCGCCCATCGGCTTCAGACTTGAACCCTCCCGTTCACCGCCAAGTATTAAAAAACCAGCGACACCAAGCAAACCCAGCCCCACAACACCACTCACGAGAATCTTCGCATCCATTGGTCACTCCATTCTGATTACCCAGATTAACGCATATCCAATCACAAGATTACAATAAATCCGATAAAAATAAAAACGCCGCACCACAAAATGGAACGGCGTTCAATCAAACAAGTGGCGAGAGAGAGACTTGAACTCTCGACCTATGGGTTATGAATCCATCGCTCTGACCGACTGAGCTACCTCGCCAAAGGTTAATCATTTATAAATCAAGAGTGAATCACAATGATTGGTCGGAATGATAAGCACCCCAATGCCCTCTGGAAAGCCCAGATTCCGGCAAAACACTGCCATCAGCCCTCAAGACTTGTCTTCGTCCGATTTCGCTTCGTTCGACTGAGCAACCGGGGTCGCCGTCGTATGGGCCGAAGCCATCATATCGGGATTATTCGGGGCTTTAGCAGCATCGAACTTCGGTGGTTGAGCAGTTTCATTGGCCTGGACATTGATCTCGTCACCAACCTCCTTGAGCCCCTTCTTGAACGAAACAATACCCTGTCCAAGACTCTTGCCGACCTCAGGCAATCGACGCCCGAACAGCAATAGCATCACGATGCCAATGATGAGCATTTCAGGCCAGCCAAGGTTTGGCAAAAATCCAAGTGTAATTCCAAGTGTGTTCATGGGGTCATTCAATGGTTCAGCCCTCCAAGAGTCAACGACAAAGTCTATTTCCGAACCCAAAGCCTCAATTTTCAGCCAGTTCCACCACATTATGAAGCAGCACCGCCACTGTCATCGGCCCAACACCCCCAGGAACCGGAGAAACCCACCCCGCAACCCCGCAAACCTCATCAAACACCACATCGCCAGTGGTACGTTTCTTGCCTGTCTCAGGATCAACCACCCTGTTCACCCCCACATCCACAACAAGCGCCCCCTCTTTGACCATATCCGCCGTAATCAACCCCGCGACCCCCGCCGCCGGGATGAGAACATCCGCCGATCGGCATAGATCTCCCAGCCCCTCAGTAAACTTATTACAGCTGATCACCGTCGCCTCCCGCTGCATGAGCAGCACCGCGATCGGCCTCCCCACCACAACAGACGCCCCAACAACCACACACCGTTTTCCCTTGAGACCCACCCCAGTCGACTCGATTAGTTTGAGGGTCGCCAAGGCCGTGCAAGGAGCCCGCATGGACTTTCCATACACCACATTCCCAATATTGGCCGGATTAACTCCTTCGACATCCTTATCAGGATCCAGCATCATTTTGATATCGTGCTCATCAACCCCTTCAGGCAACGGCATATGCACCATAATCGCATGCACCGAATCGTCGAGATTCAGCCCCGCCACCTTGGATTCAATCGCCGCCTGAGATGACCCCTCGGCAAGCTCATGGAGCCGATATTGAATCCCCAACTTCTCGCAGGTCCGTGCCTGATTCTCTGCATACACCCGAGCCCCATTATCCCCAGAATCCACAAGGATCGCATCGAGTTTGGCCGGCTTCCCAGAATCGCGAAGCTCACCAGCCCGGATCGCCGTCTGCGTCCGGAACTCATCAGCCAATGCTCGTCCATCAATCAACTGTGCAGCCATGGACGATCATAGCCACCGCCTCCCCAAACCCATACCATGTCACCGTGAGCAATGCGAAATCAAGAATCAAAGAACTCCGCGTCCTCCTGAGCCGCGCCAATACCGCCTACTACGCCGGTGATTCTGAACTTATGTCCGATTCCGAGTTCGACCACCTCCTCAAAGAACTCGAAGCCCTCGAATCAGATCACCCAGAACTCCAAGACCCAAACTCCCCCACCGCCCGAGTCGGAGGCGACCCGATCGAAGGCTTCACCACCCTCCCACACCCAACCCCCATGCTCTCGATCGACAACACCTACAACGAGCAAGAAGTCACCCAATGGGTCGACCGCATGCACAAGGGACTCGGCACCGAACCAACAACCGATTCCAGCGGTCTCTTCGCAACCCCTAACCCAATCACCTTCACCTGCGAACCCAAAATCGACGGCGTAGCCCTCTCCGTCCGCTACGAAAAAGGCCAGTTCATCAGAGCTCTAACCCGAGGCGACGGCACACAAGGCGACGATGTCTCCCACACCGTCAGAACCATCAAATCCATCCCGCTTACGCTCCTCGGCGACAACATCCCGGATGTCCTCGAAGTCCGAGGCGAAGTCTACATCCCCCTCACAGAGTTCGCCCGCATCAACAAAGAACGCGAACAAACCGGCGACGAACTTTTCAAAAACCCACGCAACGCCTGCACAGGCGCCCTCAAACAACTCGACCCCAAAGTCACCGCCTCCCGAAAACTCGGATTCCTCGCCCACGGCTCAGGCGAGATCTCAGGCTCAAATTTCGCCGCCGGCCACGCCGAGTTCTCCGCCAAAATCAAATTCCTCGGCTTCGACGCCGGCGACCACCGCACCACCCAACCCAACATCGATTCAATTCTCAACGCCATCCACACCATCGACAACCTCCGCCACAACCTCAACTACGCCACCGATGGAGTCGTCATCCGCGTCGACTCCTACACCCAGCAAAAACTACTCGGAAACACCAGCAAATCCCCCCGCTGGTGCATCGCTTATAAATTCCCCGCAGAACGCAAAACCACCAAACTCCTCAGCGTCCAGCACCAGGTCGGCAAAACCGGAAAGATCACCCCAAGAGCAACACTCACCCCCGTAGAACTCGCCGGCACAACAGTCTCTCACGCCACCCTCCACAACTACGGCATGATCCGCACCCGCGACCTCCACACCGGCGACACCGTAGAAGTCGAAAAAGCAGGCGAGATCATCCCACAAGTCGTCGGCGTCATCAAAGCCAAACGCCCCAAAGACGCCCAATCAGTTCTCCCCCCACACCACTGCCCCGCATGTGATGCCCCCTTAGAAATCGACCCTCCAGAAGCCCACGACGATCCAACCCTCGAAACCACCCGCCGCTGCATGAACCCGGAATGCCCCGCCCAGATCCGCGAGAAACTCGTCTGGTTCGCAGGCCGAAAACAAATGGACATCGAAGGCCTCGGCGAATCCACCATCGACATCATCCGAACCACAGAAATCCCCCTCAACCACTTCGCCGACATTTTCAACCTCAAAGACCACCGCGACGACCTCATCAAACTCGACCGCATGGGCGAGAAGAAAGTCGATAATCTTCTCGTAGGCATCGAAGCCGCCAAATCCCAAGGGCTCTCGCGTGTCCTTGCGGGAATGGGCATCCGCCACATCGGCACCACAACCGCTAAACTCCTCGCCCGGCAGTTCAAAGGCATCGAAGCCCTCCGAGACGCCAAGCTCTGGCAGCTCATGCCTACCGCCGTCAACACCATGAGCCAGAAGGCACGCGAAGAACTCACAGGCACCAAGAACAAACTCGAAACTACCTACGAAACCGGCCTCGGCGTAGACACCGCACCCTCAATCTTCGACTATCTTAAATCCGACGCCGCCACCGACACCTTCACCCGCCTCGCTGCTTGCGGTGTTGACCTCACCAGCAAAGACTACCGAGACCCCTCCCAAAACATCGATTCCGCCTTCGCCGGAAAGACCATCGTCCTCACCGGCACCCTCCACGATTTCAATCGCACCGATCTCTCAGAAACACTTGAGTCTCTCGGAGCCAAAGTCACAGGCTCAGTCTCCAAATCCACGGATATCCTTATAGCCGGCGAAACAGCAGGCTCCAAACTCACCAAAGCCCAGTCCCTCGGAGTCGAGATATGGGACGAGTCCAAACTCAAGCAAACCCTCGACTCCAACTGACTCAACCACACTCAAATCGCCGATAAATCAACCATGAAGAACCTCGAATGGAAAGCCGAACTCCGCGACCCGAACCTCGCGCGATTGATCTGCAAAAAGATGGGTGCAATGCCCGTCGCCAAAATCCGCCAAACCGACACCTATTACAATGTCGCCCGAGGTCGCCTCAAAAAAAGAGAAGCCATCGCCGTCGAGCGGGGCATCGGCTCACCCGAACCCATCGAATATATTTTCTACGAACGCCCAGATCAGGTCGCCCCAAAGATCTCAGACTACACCATCTACACCCACGACGAGGTCCTCGAACGCTTCGGGCAAGCCCCACTCCCAGTCTGGCTCACCGTCACCAAAGTCCGCGAGCTCTATCTCTTCAACTCCATCCGTATCCACATCGACGATGTCCACGAACTCGGATGGCACTTCGAGTTCGAGATCCTCACAAACTCAAAAGAAGAAGCCGAGACCGCACCCGAGCGAGCCGAGAAACTCAAATCGACCTTCCTCCCCGCTCTAGGCGAGCCCATCCGAATGTCATATTCCGATCGGCTCCCC
>Ga0209344_10002896_pt1 | contig 17935 bp, 19 predicted proteins | sample Cruoilmetagenom6_FD_187293 | JGI IMG/M metagenome (GOLD analysis project Ga0209344, IMG submission 187293) | Oil polluted marine microbial communities from Coal Oil Point, Santa Barbara, California, USA - Santa Barbara Oil Seep Sample 6 (SPAdes)... | ecosystem: Environmental > Aquatic > Marine... | reverse complement strand
TCACGGAGTGGCTGTTTCAAAAGATGGGGTAATTGCCGTGGCGGGTGCATCTAGCCATGCTGTACGTTTGATGATCCCTTTTAAAAACGCTGACGGCCTAACAGACTATAAAGTGAGCACTATTGCGGGTGTTGCAGGTGAAACGGGCATGCGTAATGGTGCAGGTGAACAGGCTCTGTTTAACTCGCCTCATGGTCTTGTTTGGGACAATGATGGTGGTCTTTTAGTGGTTGATATTGGAAATGGCAGTATTCGCCGCATCAAAGACGGAATTGTCACAACTGCATTAGGGGCTGGCACCGAGAACATGGCCATGCCCATTGACATCGGTACGTCTCCTGATGGGTCATTTTTAATAGCTGACGCGGGCAATCAAACAATTTTACGTTGGCGCTTGGGTGATGAAGAAGCAAAGCCTGTTGCGATGGACGGTGAACTGAATATGCCGCACGGCGTTTCTGGTGATGATGGTGGTGTCGTTTATGTTGCGGCGCTTAGTGGCCATCAAATTGCCAAGTTATCAAATGGGCATCTGGAAATAGTTGCGGGAACAGGTGAAGCTGGCTTTGCTAGTAATATGCTAAACAAGCCTGCGGCGGTTTTGGTTCATGATGGATTACTTTGGATTGCCGACCTCGACAATCATCGTATCAGCACCTTTCCTCTCACACAGGACTGATCAACGCACCACAATTTTATAAATGATCAATGAGGGTGAAAGTTTCTGGCTTTCGCCCTTTCTATTGAATAGGCTTCAACCTAGCTATGTTGAATTTATGAGGTAGCGTTATGTCAAAAGCAGCAGATCAACTCATTGCACGTCGTCGTTCTGCACTCGGACCAAGTTATACGCATTTTTACGACAAACCGCTTTACCTTGTTAAAGGTGAGGGGGTTTGGCTGTTTGATGATGAGGGTAACAAATACCTTGATTGTTATAACAACGTACCTTCCGTTGGTCACTGTAACCCAAGGGTGGTGGCTGCCCTCACAGAGCAGGCTAGTACACTCAATACCCACACCCGCTATTTACACCATAGCATCGTGGAATATGCTGAGACGCTTGTTGCAACACTGCCAGGCGAGCTATCAGTTTGTGCTTTCGTTTGTACAGGTTCTGAAGCTAACGACCTTGCTTACCGCATAGCAAGGTCAGTAACGGGTAATGACGGTATAGCGATGACAGCGGATGCTTATCACGGCAACACCACTTTGGTGTCTGAAATTTCATCTGGTTATGAGCGAAAACGCCCAAAACCATCCTTTGTGGAAGAAATTTTACCTCCCTATACATACCGCGGCCCTTGGGGTGTAGATGACCCAGATGTATGGGGAAAATATGCGGGAACCGCTGATGCAGCACACAAAAAGCTTGAGGCTAGTGGTCACGGCCTCGCAGCGCAAATCATTGACCATAGCTTTGACAACCGCGGCGTTTTAACACCTGACCCCGCTTATTTTAAAAGCGTATACGCCAAGGCCCGCGCGGCTGGTGGCTTGGTCATCGCAGACGAAGTGCAAGCAGGGCTATGTCGTTTGGGCGACAACATGTGGGGATTTATGGATGCTGGCGTGGTGCCTGATATTGTCACTATGGGCAAACCAATGGGCGCTGGACACCCGCTTGCTATTGTGGTGACTACGCCAGATATCGCCGAGAAATTTGCGGAAGAGACCAATTATTTTAACACCTTTGGCGGCAACCCTGTGTCCTGTTCAGTTGGGAAAGCCGTGTTGGACGAGGTGGAGCGCATGGACCTGATGAAAAATGCACATGAGACGGGATTGAAGCTGCGTGCTGGCTTCGATGAACTTGCCGAAAAATACAGCATCATTGGTGAGGTGCGCGGTAAGGGTTTGTTTTACGGCATTGAGCTGGTGAGAGACCGCGAAAGCAAAGAGCCTGCAAGTGAAGAGACTATAAATATTGTAGAAAGCCTGCGGTTGGATGGTGTGTTGATCTCGGTGGTTGGTGAATTTAAAAATATTCTTAAGATTAGACCAGCACTAATATTTGCCTCTGAGCATGCTGATATCTTGTTAAATAAACTTGAAAAACAGCTGAGCAAGCACTGTTAGTTGTAAAAAAAAGGGCCACCCGCAGGCAGCCCTTTTCATCACAGTTCTTTTTCTATTAACGAGGCCCTGCTGGCAGGTGCTCTATGAAATAATTTGTACGGTTCGTTGTCACGTGACGGCTAGTATTTTTACCTTCACGAATACCGTGGGTACGGTTCGGGTATGCCATAAAATCAAACATGATGTTGTTTTCCACCAGTTCGTTAATAAGGCGCTCGGACCCTTGGTAATGCACATTGTCATCACCAGTGCCGTGCACAAGCAGCAGTTTACCCTTTAGGTTTTTCGCATAAGGAATAGCTGCTGCTGTTTTGTAATACTCCGCGTCATCTGGCAAAATTCCTGAGTAGCGTTCCTGATAGATGGTGTCATAGAGAGCCACATCAGGCACGGGTGCTTGTGACACCCCTACAGAGAAAACATCACCGTGACGGAACAAGGCATGCAGGGTGCTAGTGCCGCCACCAGAATGTCCCCAAATACCAATCCGCTCTGGATCAATGTAGCTGCGTTCAGCCATAAGTGCTTTAGCTGCTGCTGCCATATCATCGACATTAGTGATGCCGAGTGTACGGTAGATAGCTTTACGCCAAGCGCGACCCTTTGGAGCTGGTGTGCCTTGGGGGTCAACTATTGCATAAATATACCCTTTTTGAGTCATCATGATCGCCCACTGCTCATTAGACCAACGGTCTGCTCCTCTTAATCCAGCAGGTTCACCGTAAACAAAGAAGATCACAGGATACTTTTTGCTCGCATCAAAGTTAGGGGGGAAACGTAGGTAGCCCTCAAGCTTGATGCCGTCGCCGTTGTCTACTTGGAAAAACTCTGTTTCCCCTTTTGCAAGCGCGTCATAGGTTTCTTGGAGTTTTTCGTTGGTAACGATTGATCGAACTTGCTTGTGATCAGGCAGACTAATGAGTTCCGTCTTACGGGTCATTTCACGCGTTGACCAGTTGTGAAAAGCCCATTTGGCATCGTGGCTAACTGTATAGCTATGGCTACCTTTTTGGTCTTCAGGTGTTAGACGCTCAGCTTCGCCGCTGCCGTCCATTGCAACACGATAAAGATACATGCGCTGTGAATCGTCAGGAGACGCGTTAAAGTATATGTAGCCACCCTCTGTATCAATGCGATTGATGCGCACAACGTCATACTCACCTGGTGTTAGGTTCGAAATGGTTTTACCGTCTCGGCTAACTTTATAAATTTGGCGCCAGCCACCTTGCTCTGATACCCACAAGAAATCTTCACCGTCGTTTAACCAACGGAAATCGGTGACAACATTAAGCCATGCATCATCCTTGTCTGTGTAAACCACGTTAGCGTCACCAGTGTTTGCATTGGCGATGTACATTTTGTTGGTATTTTGGCGACGATTGAGGTGTTGTACGACCACTTCGTCAGAATTACCGGCCCACTCAAGATAAGCGGCATAATTCATACGAGGGTCACCTTCGATGTCCATCCATGTTGTGGCGCCGCCGTCTGCAGAGACCACACCAACGCGAGAAGAGGAGTTAACCTCACCCACTTTAGGGTATGGAAATGTGTGCAGGGTTGGATAAAGACTATCGGTGTTATTGATCAGGGTGAAGTTTTTCACACCTGACGAATCTAATTGCCAGTATGCGATCTTGCGACCGTTTGGCGACCATCGGAAACCATCGCGCAGCCCAAATTCTTCTTCGTAAGCCCAGTCAAAGGTACCATTGATAATGGTGGTTGTGCCATCGTTGGTAAGGCGTGTCTGCTTGCTACTGCTTAGGTTCTCAACATAAATATCATGTACTTTATCGTCGGTTTTTTGAACGTAAGCGATGCGCGTAGCGTCCGGAGAAAACTTCGCAAACATCAAGGATGATGCAGGGAAGTTGGCCCCAACCTGATTCAAGTCACCAGAGGCCAGGTCAAGCACCCAATAATCACCTTGCGTGTTACGGCGCCAAACGCGCTTGCCGTTGGTGTAGATAAGGGCTTTTTTACCATCATCCGACCATGCAAAATCTTGCACGCTGATAGGGTTGTCGCTGCCTTCAGGGATTAGATCAGACGCACTGATAAGCACTTCGCTTTCGCTAGTCATAGGATCGTAGCGTACGACATCGCGCCCCCCCTCGATGGTGCTAGAGCGTTCAATGATTGTGTAGCCACTACCATCTTTTAGCCAACGCGTGCCGCCGAAAAATTCTCCTGAAAAGTCACGCGTGGTGAATATGCGCTCTAAAGTTACTGCTTCAGCATCTGTATATGTCGGTTCAATATACGTACTTTCTTGAGGTGCCTCACATGCTTGTAAAAACAAGCCAACACCCAGCACCAACGGTGTGAATTTTTTTGTTCTCCAAAGTCCAGCCATTTAGTCCTCCCATAAACTTTTGTTATAACTAAGTTATTACCCGCAGATAGACTGGCGCTAGAGCCAAAAAAAAGCAAGCTCTGCCTCAGATGCGTATAGGAAAGCCCTCACCAAAAAGTAGGTAGGGTGTGTTTAAGAGATGAAAAAATTGGTAAAATCAGGCGCTTAAAGCTCTGGTAGGTCTTCTTGCAAGATTGTCATCGTCATCGGATAACTAACCTCACCTTCATCCACATCTTTGTAAATTACGCCGATAAATTCGTCGCCAAGTAACACCTCAACCGAATCAGTTGTGGCAGCACGTTTCTTGATAACAATATGCTCGTTATCGAAGGTGTCACGCATGTAGGCTTGCAGCTTTGCTATTTCGGTTGAATTCATGAAACGCTCCTTAAGTAATCATCTTGTATGTGGTTTAGCGTTAGATTATGCCAAATATCAAGTCTTTTCATAGTATTTAAGCATTTTTGATTGCATTTCAAAGCTATATTTATGAAACTATTTGAAAGAGTTAAATGCATGTTAGTACATAGTACCAAAGCTAGGAATAAAACGAGATGAACGATACCTCCGATGGAATGTCCATGGCTGATGACGCTGAGATGGCGGATCAGTATGTCCAGTGGACCCTCAAAGCACTAGAGGATATGGATCGTTTTATTACCCAAATTCAGGAATTAGGTGAGGGTGATTTGGGTACCCGTAAAAGCCTATATAAAGAAATATATGGCCTTAGCCATAACATGAAGGGCATGGGCTCTAGTTTCGATTATCTTTTGATGACGGATATAGGTGCATCACTGTGTGATTACCTTAAGCAAGTACCTGAAAACTTGGTGCCTGAGTTTACAGTGGTCGCGTCGCATGTTCGCGCCTTTAGGGTTATCATCACCAATCGCATCGTCGGCGCGGGCGGTGAAAAAGGCCAAGCAGTGCTAGCCAAGCTCAAAGGTATGGCTGCTGATTCTCTGGCTACTATTTAAACTTTATACAGATTATTAAACAGGCGAACGCTTTGCGAGAATGCGCTGCAGAGTTCTGCGGTGCATGTTCAGGCGCCTTGCGGTTTCCGATACATTCCTGTCACACAGTTCATAAACTCTCTGAATATGCTCCCAGCGTACGCGGTCCGCGGACATTGGGTTTTCTGGCGGTGTAGGTCGCTCACCGCCTTGTACCATAAGGGCGGCTATCACTTCATCAATGTCGGCTGGTTTGGCTAGAAAATCTAGTGCGCCACTTTTAATGGCGGCCACCGCACTCGCGATATTACCAAAACCCGTCAAAATAACAATCTGCATATTAGGGTTGATGTCATGTAACTTAGGCACAAGATCAAGGCCGTTACCGTCACCTAACTTCATGTCCAAAACCGCATATTGAGGTTTCTCGCTGAGAGCTAGCTCGTAGCCCTCGGCGATGCCTTCAGCTTCACTCACCTCAAAGCCGTGCTGGGATAACCCTCGTGCTAGGCGCGTGCGGAAAATACGATCATCTTCGACGATCAACAATTTACCGTCATATTGTTCAGGGCTTTGATCTTGCGTCATTTGTTTTGCCTCTTAATCTTCACTTATTTTATATTCGACCAACTTACGTGGCCATTTTAAGGTGACCCCAGCGCCTCCTTGTTTTAGCGTAGAAAAGTTGATAGCGCCACCTGTGCGTTCCACTAAAGTTTTAGCAATGAAAACACCAAGGCCCATTCCACCATCTTTTCCAGGTTTTGGCTTGCGTGATGTTAAATAAGGCTCTCCGATACGCTTTAAAATCTCTGGTGTGAATCCAGGGCCGTCATCGACGACAGTGACGTCGAGATCATTCTCACCAACTGTAATTTCAACAGTGACATTATCCTCAGCGTAGCCCACTGCGTTTTCAATGATGTTGCGCAAGGCCTGAATGAGCTCGGGGCGCCGCTCGATTAGCGGTTGCTGTTCATCACTGCTTCGGTAGATGACTTTGATCCCTCGGTCTTCGTGCGGTGCTGCCGCTTCACGACAGATCGCTTCCATCGGTTGCCATTTGAGATGCTCTTCATCACCAGTGTCTTGGCGTGAAATACGAGAAAGTATATCACGGCAACGTTCTGTTTCATGGACCAGGTCGCTTAGATCTTGATGCTCGACGCTGCCCTTGTGTGATTTATTCAATCGCTCGCGAGCAATGAGCAAAATACTGCCAAGGGGCGTGCCAAGTTCGTGAGCAGTGGCAGCTGCAAGTGCACCAAGTGCTGCGAGCTTTTGTTCGTTTGCTAACGCTTGCTGTGTTGCTGCTAGCGCCCGGTCTCTAACTCTAACCTCACGCGCTACCCTTGCCATATAGAGAGTCATAAATATAGTTGAGACGGTTAGTGCCACCCAAGCCCCCAAGAGTAACACCTTATCAAAATTCGGTGGCATACCCTCCCAAGGCAAGGGCACTGGGCTAAAGGCTAGAATAAGCGAGATTAAAAGCGATATAGTAAGGAAGAAGTAGGTACGCTTACGATTTAAAATGGAGGCGGAAACGGACGACGGCACCAGCAATAGAATTACGAACGGATTAGACAGCCCGCCAGTCATGAACAGTAGGGCACCAAGACTAGCTTGATCATAAAGAAGATGTTTTAGGGCCTGTGCTTCACTCAGACGCGTATGAAAATGCGACTTGAGACTCAAATTCAAGTTAAAGGCGACGGAGACTAGAATAATGGGCAGTGTATAAGAGAGTTCAATATTAAACTGCATGCCGTATTTGAGGGCGAGAACTGTGATCGTCTGCCCAGCGACCGCAAACCAACGAATTGTTACAAGCGTACTGCGCTTCACCGCATTTTCTTCGGTTAAACCAAAATGACCAGTTATGACAGTATCATCTAACATCGTGTCCCTTAATGCTTAATGCAGTATGGTGTAGGCCCCGTAATACCACAGTAAAAAGGCTACTCCTGCAAGGCTTATTAGTTCGATCACCCATATGATCAAAGCAAGGTGCAGTGCATTTTCAAGATCATCGCCAGTTAGTTCATCGCGCCCGTCTCGCGGCCCAAACCATTTGTCATCGCTGTTGCCCTGACCTGTTCCCTTAAGAAAAGAAAAGCCCATCGCGTGGGCAACGGCCATCAACGGTAGCTGTCTTGATAATATACTATTAGGGACATTTGAAAAAAAAGTACCTGTAAGGTTAATGCGCGCAACCTTATAAAACAGCGCAGCAGCGAAGGTTAACACGCAGGAAAAGAGCGCTGGTAATATAGTTAGTAACTCATATAGCCACCAAGCCACACGGTAATAAGGACTTGCTGGCTGTAAGATGCCTTTGGGTGAGCCAACAGCGACCAGCATCACAATAAAGCGATAGGTCAGCAGCCCCCACATACCAGATATCATAAGAATGAAACCATTGGCTATCATGCCGTCTGCCATCCGCAGGGTAAGTCGTTCAATCCCCCACCGCGCCGCTCCGTAGCGACTTGCATCTTTGTCATGTGCGGGATCGCCGAGCATCGCAACCAAATCTGATGCGTGGTCTCTTACGGTTTTCTGTCCGAAAATCAGCATTAGCAGAAGTATGCCAACGATATGACCACTAAAGCTTCCCTTAATTTGTTCATCTGCCCAAAGGCCAAGTGGAACTAGCAAAATAAGCCCTGTCCCTAAAACCAACAGCCCACGCAGAACACGTCTAACGGTACCGTATTTTTCATGATCTAGTAAGTGACAAATTACATGCAGAATTGAATGAAAAATATGGTCAGGCCCTGATATGCGCCCAAGTATTTTTCGTCCGCCAAGTACACTATCAAGCAGAAGCGCAACTAGCGCTAAAGGGATAAGTTCAGCCCCTGGTAAAATTGTTATGAAAAAGTTTTGAAACTGTTGCCAATCAATTTGCACCGGCTGCTTCCAATAACTTTATTGCACGGCTATCGCGGTTTTGCCGCGCGTAGTCTAATGCTGTGTTGCCCAGCTTATCTGTCCCGTTAACGTTGGCTTTTTCTTTCAGCAGCGTTTGAACAGCCCGCATCTTGCGACCTCTAACCGCCTTCATCAATGCAGTTTGCCCTTGTGCATCCCTTAGATCTATATCTGGTTTATGCGGCAGCAACAGTGTCATTAATCTCATATTGCCTGATTCAGCGGCTTTCATAAGCGCTGTTTCACGTTTTTTGCGGCCCGTAATGTTAATGTTGGCACCAAACTTTAACAACATTTCAGCTGCATCGTAGGCTCGGTTATCAATAGCGGACAATAATACAGGATAACCTTCAACGCGAGAGCGTACGTTGGGTGATACATTCTTTGATGTGAGATATTTTTTCATGTCTTCTAGGTCATTGCGACCAGCAGCCTTAATCAATTCAAATTGAGGAGTGAACTGGGCGGCAACGGGTGCACTGGCTAAAAAATAAAATGCCATAATGATGCTAATTATTAACTTTTGGCGTCTCATAAAGTGACCCTTCTTTTTAAATATAGCCTATGATCGACAATGCTTTTTGATCTGGCTATAAGATTATGTATGCCCTATGCAGGGCATAGGTCAAGTAATGCCCATTTATAATTCTGTGATACTGGAGACTTTTAATGAAGATCGTTCGAAATTTTGCATGGCTTATCATCGTGGTGATACTTGGATTTATCGGATACAAACAGTATATGACCCCGCCGTTGGACGCTGACGCAGATGTCATCAGTGAAAACCCGGTCCGTGGTTTTGCGCTAACCTCTCATGAAGGTCGTGCCGTCACCCATCAAAATTTTGCCGGTCGTTATACGCTTGTTTATTTTGGGTATACCTTTTGCCCAGACTTTTGTCCGGTTGACCTTAGTAAAATAACTGTAGCTCTCAACATACTTGAGGCAGAAGGGCTAGACACTTCTATGGTGCAGCCTCTTTTCATTACAGTGGACCCTGAGCGCGACACCGTGCAACAAATGGCCGATACTGTCGCACTTTATCACCCCAGTCTTATTGGCTTAACTGGTGAGTTAGAGGCTATTCAAGCAGCGGCCGATACCTACCAAGTATACTTTAAAAAAGAGGGCGACCCTGATGCAGTTGATGGCTATCTTATGAGTCATATGAATTTGATTTTCTTGATGGACGGTGAGAGCAGACGCCTGCAAATGTACGGGGCAGGTACAAGCCCTGAAGCGCTTGCAGGTGATATTCGTCCGCTTTTAAAGGCAAAATAATGACTATTACTCAGGCGCCCTTTTGGAAGCACAAATCTTTCGCCGAGATGACTCGTGAGGAGTGGGAAAGCCTGTGTGATGGTTGTGGTAAATGCTGCTTGCATAAGCTGGAGGACGAAGACGAGGGCACCATTTATTATACCGATGTCGCTTGTCGCTTTTTAGATCATAAAACGTGTCGCTGTGAAAAATATATGGAGCGACGTCGCTATGTACCAAACTGTGCAGTACTCACGCCTAAAAATATCGGCGTCATTGAGTGGATGCCCGCGAGCTGCGCATACCGTATGCTAGCTGAGGGCAAAGATCTAGCTCCTTGGCACCCGCTGGTGAGCGGGAAAGCAGGTAGTATGCATGACGCTGGCATGACTGTTGCTGGGAGGGTGGTTTGCGAGCGTGACGCGGGGGACTTTGAAGACCATTTGGTCAACTGGCCCAACGACGATAGCCCTGAAAAAGCCTGATATGATTTTTTCTCGCTTACCCAAACCCCAAACATTTGATGTGATTTTTGACGGCGAGGCCTATCCTGTTAAGGCGCGCTGGAACAAACAAGCCAAACGACTAATTTTAAGAATTGATCCTCATAACGGTGGTTTGTTGGTGACGCTACCGCGCGGCGCTCACATCAACGAAGCGAAACGTTTTATCGAGTCTCGCTATAGCTGGATCCAAGAAAACCGCCATGTTGAACACGAAGCCCCCCCGCTCAGTGATGGCAGTGTCTTGTTTTATGAGGGGCGTGAGCATGTCGTGCGTTTTTTAGGCGAAGGACCACGCAGAGTAGAGGTTTTATTTGATGATCAGGAAATACTGGTTGGTGGGCCGTATGAACATGCACCGCGGCGATTGGTGGCATGGCTAAAAAAACAAGCACGCGCTGTGTTAGAGCAGGAGGCGCAGGGACACGCAGAAACCCTTGGTCTTGATTTCAATGCTATTCGGTTAGGCGACCCTAAAAGTCGATGGGGCAGCTGTTCTAGTCGTGGCAACCTTAATTTTTCTTGGCGTTTATTGTTGGCACCACCTGAGGTGCTCAGCTATGTGGCGGCCCATGAAGTTGCGCATTTGCGTGAAATGAACCACTCACCTGCCTTTTGGCATGAGGTAGAACGTTGCTGCCCTAATTGGCGGGTACACCGAGCGTGGCTCAGAAAAAATGGCGGCACGCTATTGGCGCAAGCACGCTTAACATAGCCTTAGCCAAATATTTTTTCGAACCAACTTTTCTTTTTCTTCTTTGTGTCTTCGGTTGGTGGAGCGAGCTTCACAGGTTCCGCATCTTCGTAGAGGTTATCATATTCATAAAGGTCTCGGTCCACGTGCAGGTCACGGATTTTAGCACCTGCATGCGCCTCGATCATAAAGTCTGCCCACACCCGCGCAGGTAAGCCGCCGCCTGTGACATAGCTCATAGGTGTGTTATCATCATTACCAACCCACACAACAGCGGTTAGGTCACTAGTGAAGCCTGCGAAAAGAGCATCTCGGTTATCTTGTGTGGTGCCTGATTTGCCAGCTGCTGGGCGGTCAATACGGGCATTGCGGCCACTGCCGCTGGTGATGACAGCTTTCAGCATGGGCGTGATCTTGTCCACTACATCGCCCGTTAACACAGGGCGGGGCGCGCGCAGTTTATGTCGATACAGCACTTCACCGCCGAGGCTAGTAATTTCAACCACGCCGTAAGGTTTTGCTCTAAGGCCGCCGTTTGCTACAGCTGCATAGCTGCTCGCGAGATCTATAACGCTTACTTCTTCGGTTCCAAGCGGTAGACTGGCATGGGGTGCAACTGGCGTGCTTATGCCCATCCGTATAGCCATACTAGCCACCTTTTCCCGACCTGTTTCTTCAGCTACCTTAACGGCAACCGTGTTTAGTGAGCGGGCGAAGGCCTCAAGGGCAGTTACGTCACCGTAGTTCTTGCCGCTATAGTTTTTAGGACTCCATCCATCCACAGTAATTGGCTCATCGACATAATGATCGCTGCTATTAATGCCTGCCTCAAGTGCGGCCAAATAGACGAACAGCTTGAAGGTGGATCCGGGTTGGCGTTTAGCCGTTACCGCACGGTTAAACTGGCTCTTGCCGTAATTGACACCGCCGACCATTGCTTTGACTGCACCGTCATGGCTAAGCGCGACGAGGGCGGCTTGGCTTGCTTTTTTCTTGGCGCCTTCGCCCTCTAGGCCGCGGCGAATGGCTTGGCTGCCTGCTACTTGCATGGCGGGTTCTAGCGTGGTGTAGATAATAAGATCACGGCCGCGCGCGCCGATCAGGCCGTCAGCACTACCAATGACCCAGTCAGTGAAATAGCGGATGTCCGCTCCTGGACCTTGGGTGATGATACGCGGTCTATTTTTACTGATACGCGCGACCGCTTCAAAGGTTAAGTCACCCGTTGCCGACATAGAGCGCAGCACAATCTGACCTCGCTCCCAAGCGCCGTCGGGGTTGATGTGGGGGGCTAATCGGCTCGGTGCTTTCACAAGGCCCGCAAGTACAGCACTTTCTGCAATCGTTAATTGGCTGGCGCTGTGGCCATAAAATTTTCGTGATGCTGCATCAATGCCGTAGGTGCCGCCGCCAAAATAGACGCGGTTCAAATAGAGCGTGATGATTTGTTCTTTGCTCAGTTCGCGCTCCAACCAAAAAGCCAAGAGCATTTCTTGCGCTTTACGCTTTAAGGTGCGGTCTTGAGTTAGAAAGAGGTTTTTTGCGAGTTGCTGGGTAAGGGTGCTTGCCCCTTGGCGCACGGAGCCCGCTGAAATATTGGTCCAAATGGCGCGCGCTAAGCCGCGGGCATCAATGCCACTGTGGGTAAAAAAGCGCCTATCTTCCACTGCTACGAGTGCTGTGATCATCGATTTAGGAATTTCATTATAGTTCAAAAAAGTGCCGTAGATGGGGCCTTGGCGTACAAGTGTTGCGCCGTTGGCAGCCTTAACCACCACTGACCGGGCTCCTGCGCCAGGCTCGGGCGGGTTTTCATAATCAGGTAAGTCATGGGCTAAGTAGGCAAAAAGCACTATGCCGAGCATCAATCCCCATACTGCCATCACAGCGAGCGCGTAAAAAACTTTGGCAATTTTCCCGCGCCTAGGTCGCGCCTCCAACTCCTCAGGAATATCAACGTGCTTTTCTGCACCCTTGGCTTTTTCAATAATTTTTCTTTTGCGTTTTTTAAAAAACACGGCAGATTCCTTGTGGTTTTTTTAAGCTTAATGCTCTCTCATCTATAACAGACTTAGTTTCATCTGAACAATAGCGATAAATGCGGCAAGTTTGAGGTTGAGTACTTAATGTCCAGTCATTTCCTGACAAATTTCCAGCAAACCCCATTAATTTTGGCGTTATTGCCAATGGTGTTTTCTGTCTCGTGCAGAGCATGCAATCTGTTGCCTGTCGTGTTTGCGCCCTAATGGAGTAGCTCCCACTTAATTCTTGGATATATTTTCACTTCACAAACGAACGTTTGTTTGGTAATTATGATTTAGGTCGCCGAATAGGAGGGTGGGCAAAATCAAAGGCTTTAAACGCTATTTGAGCTGAGTGAGAATAAAGAAATATGCAAAGAAAACTGAGGCTAACAACTCGTGAGGTCACAGATCGCCTAATTCATGTTTTTAGGGAAGCAGGTTACGACGGGGCCAGCCTTGAGGCTCTAGCCGCTGCCGCTGGCCTGACACGCGGCAGTCTTTATCACCATTTTCCAGGTGGTAAAGCTCAGATGGCAGAGGCGGTGCTGAACCGCGCAGGAGCAGCACTCTCCCAAGACATATTAATGCCACTACGTGCGAGAGGTAATACAGCGAACATTATTAACGGAATGCTTGATGGTGTGTTGAAATATTATGATGGCGACCCGCCCATTTGCTTGATGAATGCCCTAACGCTGGGAGAGGGGCATGTGTTGTTTGCTGAAAAGGTCGAAAACGCGGTCACTGCCTGGCATAGGATGTTGGCAGGCGTGTTCTCTAGCGGTGCTATTGATTTAAAAGATGCAAACAACGAAGCAACCGATTTGTTAGCGAGTATACAAGGGGCATTGATCTTGTCACGAGTCGTGGGTACCCGGCAGGTCTTTGAAGACCAGATTGAGCGTCTGCGACACCACAATTACTGATATTATCTGTGGCAAAGGGTCGCATTTACACATTTCCCTTTGAATTAGGAGTGTTTTGATCTAGATAATCAGCCAAGACGGCAGTTTATATAGAAAGCACCAGAAAATGTTTATCGAAACAGAAATGACCCCGAACCCTGACACCATCAAATTTATGCCTGGTCGTGAAGTGATGACCAATGGCTCTGCAAACTTTCCTGATAAGACGTCTGCCGATAAGTCACCACTCGCAACAGACCTGTTTCGCGTCGAAGATATCACTGGCGTTTTCTTGGGCTATGATTTTGTGGCGGTTACCAAACAAGCCGATAGCAGTTGGGATGTCTTGAAGCCGATCGTGCTTACCTCCCTCATGCAATTTTTCTCATCAGGCCGCGCGATTATTGATGCTGATGCAGCAGCAGATGAGAGCGGAATGACAGACCGCGAAGAAGATGCAGATGTTATAGCGCAAATCAAAGATATCTTAGAAAAACAAGTACGTCCTGCTGTCGCGGCTGATGGCGGCGATATCGTGTATCACGGCTTTTTTGAAGGGGTTGTGTATTTGCAAATGCAAGGGGCTTGTGCGGGTTGCCCAAGCTCAACCATTACCTTGAAGCACGGCATTGAAAACTTGCTGAAACACTATGTGCCTGAGGTTACTGAAGTACGTTCTACTTAGTCGAGCGGGCCGCCAGGGATATAGAAAAACTTTCCAAGCCAATACCAACGACCATCACCTGCTGGTGCTGTACAATTGATACGGTTGCGGCCATAGGGGAAAGCCGCGTCAAAGCGGACCTCAATTCGGTCAACGCTTAAGCGTATGATCTCGGTTGCTTTGTTCGTGTGGCTGGCAAAACAGTTAAGGTTTTTTAAATCAGTTTGGTCTTTATTTAAGGAAAAACCATAAAGTGGTGGGTTGTGTTGAGCCGCTAAAACTGGATAAAGCGGAGTGACGTTTTTCACTTTCAATGCCTTAGCATTGGTAACAAGCGCGAAACGTTCTGGGTCGCTGTAGCGCTCGTTCACCGGAAATCTTGGCAAACTATACCGGTCACTAGAGTTGTGTATCACACTTGAATATTGTGCGAAGGCTGCATCGAAGCCCATTTCAATGATCAGCGCACGTATTATCTCATTATACTCACCGTAGGGATACGCGATAATTTTAGGCGCAAACCCGAGCTCAGCAATGAAACGTTTGCTGGCCGCATTTATGTCTGCTCTTGTTGCTTCCACACCGGCTTCAGTCATGTGTAAGTGACGTTTGCTATGCTGCGCTATGATCACACCGTCCGCCGCGAGGGCGCGGATGGCATCCCATGTAAGATATCGTCTGCGACCTTCATCCACTGCATCGGTGGAGACAAAAACAGTAAGCGGAATGCCCGCAGCTTTCAGTCTGGGCCATGCCTCGGTGGCGATTGATTTATAGGCGTCATCGGCGGTGATAATAACTGTTTTGTCAGGAATGGCTTCGTTGTTTTTTAGGCGCGACACAAGCTCGTCGCTTTTTAAAAAAACGTGACCACCAGTTTTGAGGGCTGCTATCTGCGCCTCAAATTGTTCGATGCGGACATTGGTGCTAGGCACGTCATTTTCACCAAAACGGTGATAGACGAGAGCCACCGCACTGCCATCACTATCTTGTGTGTGAGCAAAAGCAGATGATGAGGTCCATAGCAGAGTGAGTGCTAATAGCCATGTCATCACAGCTTTTAACTTTGTTTGATTATATGTGCGCAAACGCCGCATTTAAACTCCCCACAGTTAGCACGATAAGGTCTCTATCTTTCGCGGTTCACATTTTTGCTTCATAAGACTATAAAGGCATTAAGAACTTTTGACAAAGCCTGTTGCAGATTAGGTTTTAGAAAGTAAAATTCATAAGGAATAAAATGATGAAAAATCCTCTATCAACTGAGGCCTTAAACCAACTTTTCACGGAGGCTAGGACCCACAATGGTTGGGCCAATACGCCTGTGAGCGACGAACAAATTCACCAGATCTATGATCTGATGAAGATGGGTGCGACTAGTGCCAATTGTTGCCCTGCGAGGCTTGTGTTTGTGCGTAGTGTTGAGGCTAAATCGCGCCTTGCAGCCCTATCGGACGCGGGTAATGCAGATAAAGTTTTGGCTGCTCCTGTGACGGTTATTATAGGCCATGACCTAGAGTTTGCCGCGAAGCTAGGAGAGCTATTCCCTCATGACCCATCTGCACCTAGTTGGTTTGAAGAAATTGAGAACCGCAACACCACAGCCTTTAGGAACGGCACTTTGCAGGGAGCGTATTTGATGCTTGCAACCAGAGCTGTTGGCTTGGACTGTGGCCCAATGTCAGGCTTTAATAACGCCGCCGTGGACGCTGAGTTTTTCGCAAACACCAATATCAAGTCAAACTTCATTTGTTCAATCGGGGTTGGTACAGACGATCGCCAGTACCCTCGTAGTCCGCGTTTGACTTTTTCTGACGCAGCGAAAATTTTGTGAGTGTAGTACCTGTCATATTAGCGATTGATACATCGCAAGGGGCTTGCTCGGTTGCGCTTGGCCGCGGCGGTGACCTTATAGGGTCGGCGCAGATCATGCAAAACAAAGGGCACGCTGAAAGTTTACTACCAATGACAGAGACACTGCTGGCGAATGAGGGTCTGACCTTTGCTGATATTGACCGTATCGCCGTGGTCATTGGTCCTGGGGCTTACACAGGTGTTCGCATCGGTGTGGCCGCCGCGCGCGGCTTAGCTGTGGCGCTGAAAATACCATCGGTTGGGGTTACCGGCTTGCACGCCCTTGCTCATGCTTGTGCGGACAGTGACGGTAGTATTTTAGCGACGGTTGCAGGACGCGGGGGCACGCTTTTTGCACAACTCTTTGCAGGAGGAGAGGCTCAAAGCGAACCAGCTATGATGACGCTTGAAGCAGCGCGTTCATTACAAAAAAAGAGCAACGCAGTCGTTGTTGGTAGTGGGCGGGTGCAGCTTGGTATCGACGCCTCACTGACCAGCGAACATATGATTGATTTGGCGTCAGTTGCTGCAATAGCGGTTGATCTTGTTCCCGCTGATGCGCCCAGTGAGCCAATGTATTTACGTGATGCTGATGCGATAATTGGCAAACCAGTGTTTCCAATAGGGCAAGTGGGTGACCATGGCTCAGCCTAGCAAACCTACCTCTAATTACACCATAAAAACCGTTGGTGTGGCCCATGCCGCGCTCCTATCATCCCTACAAGATGCTGCCTATTCTCCTCAAGGCGAACGCTTTTGGTCAAAGACAAGCTTTGGCGAGACCTTACTGTCCCACGGTGTATCGGCGAATGTGGTTGAGGTTGCTGGGGACCCGGTAGGCTTTTGTGTTATGAGACAGGTCACCGGCGAAGCTGAGATTTTAACAATTGGAGTGATCCCAGCGTCTCAGCGCCGCGGGCTGGGTAAAGTTTTGTTACGCAATTGTATAAATGAAGCGACAATAAACGGTGCAAGTACCCTTTTTTTAGAGGTTAGAGCGGATAATATCGATGCAATCCACACCTATAGGTCTTGCGGATTTACCGAAAGTGGTTCCCGTAAGAATTATTATCGCCTTGAAAATGGACAATTAATAGATGCCCTAATTTACGCTCTAGACGTAAAAAAGTAACAAGTATTAGAAATTCCAAGCTCAAGTTTGATAACCAATCTTGTTTTTTCTTACCTGATATGAAATGCTTGCGCCGAACGCAGGACTGCTACCCTGCTCGCCGCTGCACGTACCACTGGGAATATGATATGGATAATTTACCAAGCGAAATTGAACAACAATGTCTTGATAAAGGCATGCGTATGACTGAGCAGCGCCGTGTTATCGCGGGCGTGCTGAGCAAGGCGGACGATCACCCAGATGTTGAAGAGGTCTATCACCGCGCGGTTAAGATGGACCCGAAGATCAGTATAGCAACCGTCTACCGTACGGTTCGCTTGTTTGAAGAAGCGGGCATTTTGGAGCGTCATGATTTTAGGGACGGTCGCTCACGCTATGAAACTGTGGCTGAAGAGCACCATGATCACCTCATCGACCTCGAAACCGGTGATGTCCATGAGTTTCACAGCGATGAAATAGAAAAACTGCAAGAACGTATTGCCGAAGAGCTAGGCTTTGAGCTGGTTGATCACCGAATGGAGCTCTACGGCACGCCGCTAAAACGGTCTAAACAATAAATTTA
>Ga0209344_10002895_pt1 | contig 17938 bp, 16 predicted proteins | sample Cruoilmetagenom6_FD_187293 | JGI IMG/M metagenome (GOLD analysis project Ga0209344, IMG submission 187293) | Oil polluted marine microbial communities from Coal Oil Point, Santa Barbara, California, USA - Santa Barbara Oil Seep Sample 6 (SPAdes)... | ecosystem: Environmental > Aquatic > Marine... | reverse complement strand
ATAGCTTTTTAGTATTTCCTTCGGAAGACAATTACAAAAAGAAATTCCAAACCAATCCGAAGCGAATTACAGGATCGCGATAAGGATAGCCCGGTGCCGAAAAATATTCATTTGTATTGCCAAACAAAGCATTAACATGCTCAAATTTTACATAAATTCGAGTTTGACGAATCTTTGCATTAAAGAAAATATCAACCAAAGGAAAACCGCCTAATTCCTCCGAATTTTGAACATAAAATTCTGCAAGTATAGGATCATAGGCATTCATATCATACGAGGAAAAATACTTAAAATTCACCCCAGTTTGTAAAAACAAGGCCTTTTTAAACAACTCATCTTCATAATACACTGTATTTCTGGTTACGATTTGAGGAACGTTAAAAACATCCTCACCACTGGCGACTTGCTGAAACAACACGGTATTGGCAAGTCCGAATTTTCCGTAGCGAAACTCCTTCCCTACTTTCACTTTTAAATAATCAACACGTTCTTGTGATTGTATCGGCGTAGGCGTAGAATCATTTGGTTTGAGTCCGAAATACACATAATCATCAATCCCTGTATAACTCACCTCAGCGTCAAATAATTTTTTTGACTGCAATTCAAATTTCAGCTCCTGACGTTTTACATTGTCTAAATTATTCTGCCAATTGTAATTTACATAATCACTTTGATAGAGTTGAAAATTGAAATCCGGCGCTACCGAATGGGTTGTGATGGTTCCTTTCAACTTATTCTCCTTATCTAATTCAAAACCAGCGCCAGCACTGATATAATTTCCATCAAAATCACCAGATACATTTACCGCTGTCTTTCCGAAGAGCTCAAAACCGCGATATTTCTTTTCGTACTCCGCACCAACCTCAACCAGATTTCCTTTGAGTCGGTTATTGATCCGGCCATCATCCAAAATCAAAACCGAATTATAACCATAATTATAGTCGGTATACCCTAGAAAACCCTTAATTTTTCCGAAGATATTATTATCAAATGACACAAATGCTTTTGCATTAAAATCGTCTAACGTCACTCTATCGCTAAGATCCGCTGTTTTATAGGCGTCCCCAAATTCGCTAAAAGGCGCTGTCTGCGAATAGCGATAATATTTTTCTTCATAGGTTATGCTATTTCCTAAAGTGAGAGCGGTATGACTTACACTATCCCGTTTCCGAACCAATTCGTATTGCTGATCCATATAATAACGCACCCCCTTTATGATATTTTCGGCATTTTCAAAATTCACTTCTAGTCTGCCCCTATCTTCAAAATCTGGATCATCATTAATAAACAACGGAATGGAAACATCTTGCAGTCCGCCGTTCTCTTCATTCGTAAAATCTTGTGAGGTCACGTGGGCTCTAATATTGTATCGCTTGTCTTTTGTATGATAATTGGTTGTAAAGCGGAAATTTCCTGTACTTGTTAAAATGTGCTGATAACTACCCAACGAGCGAACTCCCTTATAGGCTGCAGAAAAATTGAACTGCTCGGTTGTATTTACCGTAAAAAAGGCATCCAACTGCTGTCCTTGTTGAAAGGCGGTTTTAAAATATAATTCAGAGAGTGGTGTTGGCACATGGTAATAATGGATGTCGTCGGCATCCAAATAATTAAAATGGTGCGATTGCGCCACAAATTTTGGCTTTAGATTGAGGTCATCAAAAGTATAGGCTAACGAATTATAGGTTTGCCCTACATTGGAAAAAGGTACCAATTCAAAATTATCTCTTCGTAAATAATTAAATTTATATTCTTTTTCAATACTTAGCGTAGTATCAACATAGGTGGTATCACGCACCGCAGAAATAATTTTATACAACGCAATGGGTGGCTTTTCAATCTCCTGGGTGGATCTCGAGCTATTCTCGGCAGGTCGAGAGCCGTTTTGAGGCCTTGTAAGTTGAGCGAACACCGATGCCGTAAGGCATAGAAAAGAAAGTAGCAAAAGAGTGTTTCTCATTCGAAAGAAATTGTAGACAAATATAGCAGATTGCTTTTAAAACCGATAGTCTTTAACGGCTAGAATATAGGTAATGTTGTTTTCTTCGGAAATAAAACATCGCAGTCTTTTTCTTGGGTTTTAATTCGGCTTCTTTGTATTTTGCTTCTTAAATGCTGAAACTAAAAATACATCAACACCTTTTAGAATGTGGCACAGACGAAGCGGGTCGTGGTTGTTTGGCTGGTCCTGTGACGGCTGCCGCCGTGATTTTGCCTGATGATTTTAGTCATCCGTTTCTAACTGATAGCAAGCAACTTTCAGAACATAAGAGACTACTCCTTAAAGATATCATAGAAACCAAAGCCATAGCATACGCAGTGGTACATGTTTCCATGGAAGAGATCGACCAGATCAACATTCTCAACGCCTCTATTTTAGGAATGCACAGAGCGATTAACAAACTTAAACCGAAACCAAAATTTATTGCGGTAGATGGAAACCGTTTTAAACCCTTCGGAAAAACACCCTACGAATGTGTGGTAAAAGGTGATGCAAAATTTTTACACATTGCCGCCGCTTCTATTCTCGCTAAAACTTATCGCGATGCGCATATGAAAACGCTTCATGATCAATTTCCCATGTATAATTGGCAGAAAAACAAAGGTTATCCAACGGCAGAGCATCGAGATGCCATTAGAAAGCACGGGGCAACCGATCTCCATCGAAAGAGCTTCAGATTACTGCCAGAGCAGTTACGGTTAAAGCTATAAATACCTCAGATTTCAATCATTTTGGAACAAGCTAAACCGCGCTAAAACGTAGCTTAGATTTTTGCAGATGAAGGACACTACTTCTTAAATGTATATTTACGTTATTCCTCTAATACCATCCACTTCCTATAGATCGAAGAACATCTAGTTCTTTCTTTTGAACAGATAAAACGATCTGCCTAAAAATCACATCATCGTGTGATTGACTTACACTCTGCTTAAGCGTAATTTTAAAACACAAATTATGCATTACTAACTAACCAAGTTAATTATGAAAAAAGTAGGCATTATTGGTGGCTCTGGCTTTATTGGAAGTCATATCACCAAAAAGATTTTAGAAAACGGCATACAAGCCAAGGTGGGTGTAACTGATATTTTCAAAAAGGAAAAATATGAGCACCTAATTGCCCTCGATCCAAACAATTTGTTAGAATTTTTCGAACTCAAAGTTGAAAACAAAGAACAATTAAGAGAATTTGTTGCTGATTGTGACATTGTTATACACGGCGGAACACCTTTTCAACTGGCTGTTGACAATCCGCAGACCGAATTATTTGATCCAACAATTAAAGGCACAGAAAATTTTCTGGAAGTCGTAAAGCAAACTCCCACCATTGAAAAGGTTGTTTTTATTGCCTCTGTGGCGGGCTGGAACACCAATTTCCCAATGCCAGCGGGCGGTAAAGATTTTAACAATACGTATGATGAGCAGGGTGAACGATTTACAAGTACAGAAAGTCATCCGTATGCCCAAGCCAAATTTATTGCCAACCAAACAGTATTAAAATTTATCGCGGAACATCCCCAAATTCCTTTTGAGATCACCACCGTTTCTCCAGTGGGCGTTATGGGTAAATCGTTATCAAAACGCGAAGACTCGACCTCTTCCGGACTCCAATTTTTAATCAAAAATAAAATAGCGCCAGATGCTTTTATTCAAAGTTTGTACGATAATGACATACCCTTCGCTATAGTTGACGTACGTGACGTCGCCAACGCTATTTATAAAGTTAGCACTACAAACGGACTTCATGGCAAGGATTATTTGCTGAGTAGTGAAACCTACAAGATCAATGATATGAGCCTCATGCTAAACGGCAATCAGCCCAAAGAAAAGGGTGTAATACGCTACAAAAATGATTTGGCGAAACGCGATTTAGGCATTGATTTCAGACCCGTTTTCGAAACCTTAAAAAATTTTTCTGTATAATGAATCGCTACCTCGCTATACTAAAAATCGTCGTTGTACTACTTTTCATCAGTGGTACAATAAATGCTCAAAATGCAGATCCGCATCAAAATATTGGTTCAGAAATCACAGGATTACCAACCGAAAAAGTACTACTCATACTGGATATTTCGGTTCATGATTTGCTTCAATACGAAAAATATCAAATGCAATTGGAACCCAAATCGGTTGATCGTATTGCAATGGAACTCGATGAAAGCGCTTCAGAAATTTTCAACTTCCAAAGCATACCGAAACCTCCTCCCACTTCGAATCAAAGCAACAACAACCAAATCACTTATAGTAACAGCATTTAATAACTAACCAAAATCTATTAAAAAATGATAATTGTACCATCAGTAAAAGTAGGAATCGCGACACTGTTTTTAGGAATCGCTCTTTTTAGCTGTGAGCAGCCAAAAACCGAAACAGCCGAAAATACCATGAAAACTACCAAGGTGACGTCAGAATCTAAAGTGCCCTCAGAAAAACCTGAATATTTTTTGCTACGACCCGAAGTTGAAAAAGCGTACGGGTATTCGCATGCTGTAAAAATTGGTAATTCTATCAAAATATCGGGCGCTGTAAGTATGGACAACGAAAGAAATCCAACAGCGGTGGGCGATTTTGACCAGCAGATGAAAAATTGCTATGCCGATCTGGAAAAAATACTAGCACATTACGGAAGCACCTTTGACGATGTTGTAGTAGAAAATATTTTCACCACCGATATGTCGAAATTTCTAGAGGTAGCAGCCTACCGAGCAGAAATCTATAAAAACCTCTTTCCTACGGGTTCTTGGTTAGGGGTAAGAGAATTGGCACTACCCGAATTTTTAATCGAAATAGAATTGGAAGTTCATCAAACTGAAAACTAGAAAAAACAAATAAAATCATGAAATATTTAAAAACAACACGTGTTTTAGTATGCTTCTTAGGCCTTGCGTCGTTAACAATTCAAGCCAATGCTCAAAGTGATGCAACGGCTGAACTACATCAATTGTATATCAACACGATAAATACTTCGAATATTAAGAATATTGATGCATTATATACTAAAGATGCCTCTATTAGAAATTCTGATGGGAGTATGATTTCGGGCGTAGACAATATTAAAAAACAATATGCCGCCACCTTTGCAGCAGGAGAATATAATATTACCCTAGAAAGCATCGATGAAGCTCTTCTGGGAAAAGATTATATGTTTGTTAGTGGCAGCTTTGTTTATAACAAACTTAACGAGCCAAAAATGGTTTTGAGGGGCGAATTTGTAAACACCTTAAAAAGGATGGATGGTCACTGGAAAATCTATAAAAGTTCTAGATTTCTAAGCGCAACAAACAATAAAGCTGTAGTTGAAAGCCTATACAACGCATTCGCAACGGGTGACATCCCAGCGGCTCTAGATGCTATGGATGCAAAAATTGTTTGGAATGAAGCCGAAGGAAACGCGCTAGCCGTTGGCAATCCGTATATTGGCCCAGATGCCGTACTACAAGGTGTTTTCGCAAAACTCCCAGTAGACTTTGATAATTTTCGGTTAGCCGATATTAAATTGCACGAAATGAGCAATGATCAAGTACTGGCGACCCTTCGTTATAATGCCACATCGAAACATAATGGCAAAACTTTAGATGCGCAAGCAGCTTATCTTTGTACCGTAAAAGATGGGAAATTAACAGCATTTCAGCAGTATGTTGACACCAAACAGCTGAATGAGATGATGATGGAATAAGGTAATGTTCCTACTATAAAAGCCAACTTCAGTTATTGAGGTTGACTTTTATATTTTAAACTGTTTCAGAAATTCTAGTGAACTTCATACAATTAAAACTCTTTCAAAAGGTTTTTTGTCTGTTCATGTCTCAATAATTTCCATTTAAACAAATGTTTTTTCACGTGTTTATGATATGATGTAATTTCATTCCTATCAAAAATAACACAGCTATGAAATCACTCTTACTTTTTCTTCTTTTAAGCAACTTCCTCTTTTCCACAAAGGCGGCAGATCTATTAGTTCCTTCACAATTTTTGACCATTCAAGCGGCTATTGATGCTGCTTCCAACGGTGACGTGATCATTGTTTCACAAGGTACCTACTTTGAAAATATTGACTTTCTAGGTAAAAGTATTTCGGTGACAAGTAATTACCACATTTCTGGTGATGTGCTAGATATTGCTGAAACGATCATTGATGGCAGTATGGCGACAGACCCAGACAAAGGCAGTGTTGTATCTTTTATTACCAATGAAAATGCCGACGCGGTTTTAAAAGGTTTTACTATTACTGGCGGAACAGGAACCAAAACCTATAATCCTGCCGATGATACCTATTTTAGAACAGGCGGTGGCATCATTATCAATCAGTCATCACCCACAATTATTTACAATATTATAACCAACAATATCTGTGTAGCCGAAGCTGGCGTTACGGGTGCCGGCGGCGGCATTAGAATGGGTTTCGGACTCCCAACCATCGAAAATAACATCATTGAGAGCAATACCGGTGGTTACGCAGGCGGGATCATGATTGCTTATTGCGGTGGAGCCGTGCTAAAAAACAATCTTATAGCAAACAACACGGCAACAGGTTCATTCAATGGCGGTGGTGGTGTGTTTGTAGACTGGGAAGCGATCACACTAGAAAACAACACCATTGTAAATAACCACTCGGGAGATCGTGGTGGCGCCATCATATCAACGGGAACATCTACCATTATTATCAACTCGATCATCTACGGAAATACCTCCGACAACGGTTTTCCTCAAATTTATAAACGTTTTAGTGGAAATGCAACCATGACCTACACAAACATTGAAGGTGGATTTGACGGGATTGGTGATGAAGAAGGTGTTATTGACAGCAATCCCGATTTTGCAAGTGATAGAACCTTTACCCTAAACCCTTCTTCGCCTTGCGTTGATTCGGGCGATGCGAATATGACATACAACGATATTGAAGATCCTGAATCACCAGGAAATGCCCTTTATCCAGCTTTCGGAACCCTTAGAAACGACATGGGTGCTTATGGTGGACAAGGTACTGCATCGCTTCTGTCTATTCTTGAGCATGATTTAAAAGAAAAGATAATTAATATTACCTATCAGAATCCGTACAAAAACCGCGGTTTATCCATTGATTCAAAGCAGGCAATGACACTTGACATTTTTGTATATTCAATGAATGGAAAATTACTACAGAAATATACTGACCTCAGCATTGACAGTGGTTTAAATGAAATTCCACTACACGTAGATGCAACTGCATTAGCCGTTCTCCATTTTGGTAATGGAACCTCCAAAACCATTAAACTTATTAAACAATAATTATGCTTGGGTAGAGATCGTTTTATTGCGTTCGAGTTAGCGCTACATTTAGGTTGTTAAAACGTACTTCATGTAGCGCCTTCCTTATGATGTCCACCATTCAAAATCAAATTCATACTCAGCCGCATTATAAATCGCGATTCTTTACCAAGATCAATCACACCGTATATTCCATAAGTACGGAAGAGATTAGTTACTTTCTATTTGAGGATCACGTCACCATGATGGCAACCAACACAAAACAACGATTTGTATTGACCCAAAGTATGGATTCCGTGGAAGCCGTTTTAAATCCGATGGATTTCTTCCGAATTAACCGAAGATGTATCATCCATATCGCAAACATCAAAAAAATGAATCTTCTTTCTAAAAGTCGCATAGAAATAGAACTCTCCACAGGTTTAAAAGAAATGGTAAGTCGTTCGAAAACCACACTATTTCGATCTTGGCTTGATCTGTAGCTGGCCTGCTGGCAAAACCGATCAATTCCATGTAAAAAAGAACACATTGAATATTACCGAAGCCTTCTTTCATTGTTAAAAACACGTCAATAAACATTTCAAAGTATTTTCAATTAAGCGATCAAATCATACTACTTTTGTGTTATGAAGTTGTTTCAAAAAATCTTTATCCTTTTCAGTAGTACTATATGCTTTTTGGGTTGTGAAAGTACAACAATAAAGCAGGGATCACTTATTGATTATATTCCAGAGAATGCAAAGATCGTGTTCAAAGTTCAGAGTATCGACCGACTCACATCAGATATAAAAAACAACGATTTTATTACTGCTTTTGACGAGACGAGTCCGTTTTCCTTTTTTTCTGAAGAAGCTTCGCTGTTAAAACACCTTCATCCCGCTGGTGAAAGTGTCATTGCCATTTCCGAAGTCAATGACAGCACAACGGTCTACACCTACATTACAAAACAAAGCCCAACCCTGTTTGTGAGTGATTCTATCAAAGACAAAACAATTGAAACACTAACCTATGGTGACAAAGCGATACAGCGCGTTACCATCGCTAAAAAGACAGCCTTTACCGCGATCCAAGACAGTGTGTTTATTGCAAGTTCGTCCCAGCAAATTTTAGAAGGCATTTTAGACAAAAAGACACTTAAGGAACCTACGTTCGCGAAGGTTTATGGCATGAATACAACGGCCGATTTTAGTATTCTTTTACGCGCTAATGCCATCCCTGTTTCAGACAGCACACAGCTTGCTTTTGCCAATTGGACCGCCTTAAAAACGCAAGTACTTCCAGATCGAATTACCGCTACTGGCGTGTCACTTGCGCGCGATAGTATTCCGCAACTGCTTTCGGTTTTTGAAGGGCAAATTCCGCAGCAAAATGACATTGAAAACATCACACCAAGAGAAGCCAGCGAAGTTGTTTCGTTTACGTTCAATGATACAGAAAAATTGATAAAAAATCTCAAATCCTTCCGAAGGGAAGAAACAAAAATTGAGACGAATGGATTATTTGATTCTGCCAGCGAAATTGCTCATTTAGCGCTTAGCACAGGAAATGCTGTGGTTTTAAAAAGCATTGATCCGCTCATCACAAAGGAAGCCTTGGCCCGATTTATTTCAGAAAAAGAAAGCTTTAGAGAAGTGGTGTTATTCGATTTTAATCAACCTGAATTATGCCATCAAGTATTCGCTCCCTTACTACCTCAATCATCGCTAAGCACAGTATTTCAGATCGAAAATTTCTTTGTTTTTACAGAAACTGAAGGAATCGCACAACAGATTATTTCGGCCTATAAAAATAATGACTGCCTCAATAAAACGCCTTATTTTGAAAGTGCTATTTCAGACATGAGTAATGCTTCTTCCTTGCTCATTTTCAAAATGAAATCGGCTATTTCCCCCGCTTTAGCCACTTTCTTCGGAAACAGATCACGTAAAGAAATTGCCGGAATTCAAGTTGCTTCATATCCTTTGGTGGCCCTTCAGTTTAGTTACGATCGCGATTTTGCACACGTTAATTTGGTTTGTAAATCTTCTTCGGAAAAAGTTCAGACCGCTGGAACGGTTAGCGAACAATTTAATGTAAAGCTCGACGAACCCGTGATGGGCAATCCTGTATTCTTCAGCAATTATACAACACGCGAAAAAGATATTGCGGTTCAAGATATTGCCAACACCCTCTATCTGCTTTCAAATAGCGGAAAAACACTTTGGAAAAATAAGCTTGACGGTCCTATTTTAGGTCAAATACAAGAAGTTGATCTACTAAAAAACGGAAGGAAACAACTGGCTTTTGTAACCAAGAATACGTTTTATGTTCTCGATCGTAAAGGAAAAACGGTGAAGCCATTTCCGCTAAAGTTCAAAGATCCTATCACCCAACCCTTAGCTATATTTGATTACGACAATAAACGAAACTATCGTTTTGTTATCACGCAAGGCAAGGAAGTTTATATGTATGACAATGAGGCGAAAATCGTTAAAGGATTTACGTTTAAAGCGGCAAAATCTGACATTACCCTCGCGCCTGAGCATCTTCGGTTGGGCAATAAAGACTATATCGTGATTGCCGAAAGTAATGGCACATTAAATATTCTAAGTCGCGTGGGGAAATCACGTGTGAGTGTCAAAGAAAAAATAAATTTCTCTGACACGCCCGTGATGAAAGAAGGCAATAACTTTGTGATCATCACCAAGGACAATGAGAAAAAGAGCATTTCGCAGCAAGGAAAAGTGAGTACACAGAAACTAGATGTCACAGCGTCTTACAGTTTTAATATTTTAGGAAACACCAAAGTAACCTTAGACGATAATTTACTTCGAATCAACGGTGTCTTGGTTGAATTGCCTTTTGGAATTTATTCAACGCCATCGCTGTTTCAGATAAATCGAGACACCTACATCGCCATAACCGAAACCCAAGAGAACAAAGTGTATGTTTTAGATCGTGCAGGCAAGATCGTTAACGGATTTCCCGTCTATGGAACAGACGCAGCTCACTTGGGCGACGTAAAAAATAATAAAAAAGTTGGCATCGTTGTTAAAGGGGCAAGCAATGAGATTTTACTCTATAGTGTGGAGTAAGTTGTGACAATGTAACTAGCTTTTGTTACAATAGTCCTACGGCTAAATAATTGAATGACATATTATTGCGTATCTTTAAGTTATTAGTTGACTTAGATCGTAATATCATCCCTAAAGCCACTGTTATTGGTTATGTCTAAAACGTTTTTGTATAAAGTTAAAGTGCAACTGATTTTAGTGTTGGTTTTTTTTGGATCTGTTTGTTCGACCTACAGCCAAATAAATAATATCCCTAATAGCGATACACTCACTGATCTAAGCAATATTTCTGAATATCTCGATACCACGAGACAACAAGATTTTGAAGCAGTACAGCAGGCACAATTCAATGCTTTTTTAGCACCAAGTGACAACACCCAAGCCATTCATTGGTGTCGATTTCAAATAGCGCACCATTTTGACGCTTCCTATTTAACCATCTACTTTTGGGGAAGTGATCTGGTTGATATTCATGTTCCCTCACACGAAGGATATTATAAACTTCAAACGGGACGACTTGCTAAACAACATATCAATTTTCATCGTTATGAACGTTCTTCCGTTACCATAGCCACCGAGTCGGTTGATTTCTCAAAACCTTTCTTTGTTAACAAACACCCCATATCTTTTTGGGGTAAAAAGAACCTTGAACATCCTATTAGTGTCTATTTTTCTATGCAGAAATTATACGGAAAAGATGTACTGACTCAGGATAATAAGGTGCTTAGATACTACAGTTTCCTCAGTATTTTCTTTATATCATTTATTCTACTCTTAGTCACTTTTTTTATTACCAAGGATAAGAACTATCGTAACTACAGCCTGTATTTACTTGCCCTTATTTTACTTTTTATAGGACGTTTACCTTTTTTTTATAACGTCTTAAACGAACTACACCCCAAGTTGTATCTCTATCTTACACAAACCATGCATATTGCAGCTGCGGGACTCTATCTCTATTTCGTAGTTTGTTTTGTGGATGTCAAAGGGAAGTCGGAACGCCTACATAAACTCTCACGCGCAACCATAAACGGCATGATCATATTTGGAATCCTCGCCTTGATCATAATGGTATTCTTTCCATACTTTGCGTATAGGTACCTTCTGGTCATTGGGTTCGAAATAATTTTTACCGTGATCAGTTTTTATCTCTTTACAAGGCTATTGTTTAAAAAGCCAAGTTTGATGGAGATCATTGTTCTTGTGGGTAGTCAGTTGCTCGTTATCGGGAATATTTTGACCGTTGTCTATAATAACAATTCATTTTTTATCATAACTGCAATCGCAGAAATTATTGTATTCTCTTCAGCGATAACCATTAGAAACAAGGCCAATGAACAAAAACGACTTGAGACAAAATACGCTTTAGAAAAAGAACGTAATGAAAAGCAGGCCATGCTTGAAGTAAGTGCGTTAAAGTCTTCTTTTTTTACCAATATTTCTCACGAATTCAGAACACCTTTGTCATTGATTAAAGGTCCGTTGGAAGACCAACTCCATAAAAAGAACCAATCTGAAATTGAAATTCGCAATCTGAAAATGGCACAACAAAATACAGCTCGAATGGAGCGACTTGTTGCGCAACTGCTCGCTCTGGCCAAACTCGAGAGCGGTAAGCTTAAATTAAATGTGCAGCCGGGAACCATAGATGCATTTGTAGCAGCGCAAGTAGCGGCTTTCCACTTTATTTCCGCAGAAAAAAACATTACTCTTGATTCTGAATTACAACCTTCCAATAGCCCCGCTTGGTTTGATCGTGATGCATTAGAAAAAATTCTTTCAAATCTTCTTGGCAACGCCATCAAGTACACTCCTGAGCATGGAAAAATACAGGTCACTGGTAGGGTAGTTCAAAACGCATATCACTTCAGTATAAATAATGAACACGCAGCAACAACACCCATCGCATTAGACCAGGTTTTTAATCGCTTTTATCAAAGTAGCGATTCAAATAATGGCAGTGGGATCGGGTTGGCGCTGACCAAAGAATTGGTTGAACTTCACCACGGAACAATTACGGTAGAGAGTCCAACGCAAGGAACCATTCAGTTTAACATTATCCTTCCTATTCTTGCTTCGGAATTTTCAGAGGAAGAAAAACTGTCCAGCGAACTTCATTCAAATGCAAATCTTGAGGAAGTTTCCGAAAATACCTTTCAAGAAAATGAAAAATCTGAATTAGATGCCGCCGTACTTCTTATTGTCGATGACAACCCTGACATTAGAACGTATCTCAGCGGAATTTTTGAAACTGAATATAAAATTTATACCGCAGAAAATGGCGAAATTGGTTTCAAAAAGGCGCAAGATCTGGTTCCAGACCTTATTATTAGCGATATAAAAATGCCTGTTGCAACTGGATACACATTAACAAGCAACTGTAAATCTACCGAACTAACTTCACATATTCCAATCATTTTGCTCACGGCCAAAGATGAAGACAGCGATCAAATCAAGGGGCTCGAATTGGGCGCAGATGCCTTTATTTCAAAACCTTTCAGTTCGTCCCATTTACAAGCTACCGTGGCAAGTCTACTACAAACAAGACGAAAGTTACAAGAGCGCTTTTCAAATGAAGTGATCTTAAAAACAAAAGAAATAGCCATTACTTCTTCGGAAGAACAATTCTTAAATAAACTACAAGAAGTATTGGATAAGCATATTACAAATTCCGATTTCACGGCGAGTCAGTTCAGTGAGAAAATGCTTATGAGTAGGATGCAGTTGCACCGAAAACTAAAAGCCCTCACAGGACAATCAACCTCCGAATTTTTACGAAGTCAGCGATTGCGATCTGCCGCGCAATTAATTCGACAAGGAAAGATCTCTATTTCCGAAGTTGGATATAGCGTTGGATTTAATGACCCTTCATATTTCACCAAATGCTTTAAGCAAGAATTTGGCGTTTCCCCTACCAGCTACGGCAAAAATAACCAATAGCATCCCGAAATTTCAGCCTTTTATACCTGTTGTTACATAGATCACAGTCTTTGTTACATGGTTTATAGCCAACTCATTGGTTCACAAGTACTTTTACTCAAGGGTATTTCCTCAGCACTTATGAAGAAAAAAAGACTTATACATTCAGGAGATCTGCCTACGATGCCATCAGAGCGTATCTTCCTGAATGTAAACTATTTAAAAAACGGTGTATATACTTTAAACATTATGCATCAAAATAAAGTAATAAAACAAATAACCTTTAAAAAATGATACATTTTCGCAATCTCACACTCAGTCTTGTACTACTATGTAACACTGTTACAATAGCACAAGTTGGTATTGGTACTATTTTACCTGATCCATCGGCTGTACTCGATATTACCGCTTCAGATCAAGGGCTTCTAATTCCAAGAGTAGCTTTAAATAATGTTAGCAACACCATGCTTGATGGTGTAAATACCGCTGCCGACGGACTCCTCATCTGGAATTCAAATGTCGGAACCACGGGCGGCTCTGGTATTGGCTACTATTTTTTTAATGGCTCCCAATGGCAATCATTGGAGGGAGTAACGGCAGTCAATGGATTAACAGAAGCCGCGTCGGTTGTACGCCTAGGCGGAACACTCAATCAACCTACCTCCATTGCTCAAAGTACATTCGATATGAATTTCAATTTATCGAGCACGGGAGATTTCAATGTGCAGGATAACGGGATAAATCATTTTCAAGTTCGCGACAATGGTAACAGCTATTTCAGTGGTGAAGTTATCGTAACCGAAAATAATAACGTCACTGGTGCTAATATAGGGCGTATGTTTAACATCGCTGCACAAGATGGCGCCTTGTACCTATACCGCAATGGGACTCCGCAACACAGATTAGATGCTGGGTTTATTACCGTCTTTAACGAACAAGGTATTAATGTAGATTTTAGAATAGAGTCTGAAAATAATTCCGAAGCTTTTGGTATCAGTGCTGCTGAAGATATTATGTTTGCTGGCACAAGTACCGCTAGTCTTACCAATAACGGTGCAACTGTTAACGGCACCACGCTCGAATACGTGGCGTCATTCTACCGAAATGATCTAACAAATGGTACCGCTATTGGTATTGGTTCAACAGAATATATCAGTGATTTTGGTAATCTCATTAGTGGACCCTTTGGCGCATGGGCTCCTATTGTTGACAATACCCATGATTTAGGAACAAGTACCTTCCGCTGGGATGATGTATATGCAACTGCAGGGGTTGTTAATACCAGCGATATTCGGTTAAAGAAGAATATTAAGGAATTGAATTATGGTTTGGCGGAAGTGATGAAACTGGAACCTATTAGCTATCAATGGAAGCATAATAGAAATCCTTCCGTAGTAAAATTAGGGTTTTCAGCACAACAACTTCTTGAAGTTATTCCCGAAGTGGTCAAAACCTATGATTATGTATATCCTGATGAAAACGGCCCAGGTGTTTTAACAGCGAATGAAAATTTAGGTGTGTATTACAGCGACATCATTCCCGTATTGACCAAAGCCATTCAAGAACAACAAAAGATAATTAATGCGCTGGAGCAACGCCTTAATGCACTTGAAAATAAATAGAACTCTAAAATTTAAGGTTTTTCCCCTGTTAATTTTCATGTATTCACTTCCAAAACTACTAAACCACTTAACCTACTTTTATAAACACAAATAATTGATTAACAAATAAATAAGCATATGAATCCTATCAAAATCAGCGTTACTGTCGCCATCATTATGTTGAGTTCTTCAGCAAATGCACAACTCTTTAAAAAATTAGGAAAGCGAGCAGAGCGGGCCGCAGAACGCACCGTGGAACATCGCGTTGACTATGAGACCCATAAAACTACCGATCGCGCTTTAGACTCGGTTATTGACGCCCCGAAAAAAAAGAAGCGTCGGAAAAAACGCAACAAAAAATCTAAAAATGTGATCGGTTCAGAAACAGAACAACAATCAGATAGTATTCAAGCATTTTATCCACAAGAACCATTAAATAATAAATTATGAAAAATCGTATGTACCTCCTATGGCTACTTTGCAGCATCTCATATATATCGAGTGCGCAATTGCCAGATATAAACTCCAAGGAAAACAAAACAGCAGACACGACCAATTTTATGGATTTACAAGCCAATGTTTATGGAGATATCTTCGGAAACAAGATGAACATTGAAGAATTTAAAGGAATCGAAGATTTTACGAGTATGATTAATAAAATGGACGCTACTCCTGAAATGAAAGCAAAACTCACCAGCCAGTACCAAGTCTACGATACTAGCTTAGATCCCAAAAAAAAAGAACTAGCAAAAGTTCAGTTTAACGAGCTTTTAGTAAAGGCGATCCAAGAAGATCAAGAGAAAGAAAAGCAAAACCCCTAAACCATAATTATGAAACACATTTTCATTTATTGTATTGTCGTATTATTCGTAGCCTGTGATTCTTCGCAAAAGAAGAGCGAGGATATTCCTTCAGAAAAAAAAGAAAGCAAAGAGATCTCCACGGAAGCAAAAAGCAATACTAATAAAGACGATATCTCGCTATCGCAACATGGAGATTACAGCACACTCTTTAAGCTACAGAAAGGCAACTGTAGTTTTGTAAACGCGAACGATATTGCCACTGCACTAGATCTTCCAGAAAACAACGTTAAAGAGGTCGTAACGCATAATCGCTGTTCTTATGAAATGACACTCGCTGATGACTCCAAATGGATCGTTTCATTTCAATGGCATGCTTTTTCAAAAGAAGATATAACCCGAGAAATAGAAAATTATAAAAAAGATGGAAGTCCTTTAACGGCAATTATAAGCGATATCAAAGACACCTACTTATGCATCCATCCGTTCAATAAATTTTTAATGATCTTCAATACTAATTATGATGGAACCATACAAATTCAATATTGCCAAACCGAATGTAAAAAATTAAGCAAAGAACAACAGGAAGCTCGAAAGCAATTGGCGATTACGTTGAGCAATTACCTCTTACAGAAACATAAAAAGTAAACATTATGAAACCACTATATTATTTATTTGCTCTTGCCTTCCTTTTTTGCTCAAAGATAAGTGCACAGCCGTTTTCCATGGATAAAGAGATAAAGCCCGTCAAGCTTGAATTGATTGACGACAAAGAAGTTGAAGGTGCTTCTGGAGTCATTACCAACGCAACTATAGACAAAGATCCGCAATATTGGTTTGCTAAAGTCGATATGTTTCGACCCATCGATGTGTATCTTTTCAGTAATTATGGAGACCCCGATTTTGAAGTAGAAATTGCCAATACCAACTGGGAAGATATTGTGGAAACACAAAAAACAAGTACTTCGGAAAACGGCATTATTCATTTTAGAATTCGAACGGAAGGTGACTTCGGAATTCATGTAAAACCCGGAAGTGAAGAGATCAATTATACACTTATTGTTTACGCAAATCCACCTGTAAAAGAATTTCTCGGATCTGCCTTTAGGAAAGCGCGTCCCGGAGAGTTTAAATTAGAATCTGACAGTAATAATGGCGCTGCCACAAACGATCGTTCTAATAGTTCCGGAGGTTCAAATAACATGCTTTTATACATCGTAATTGGTGTTGCCTTACTAGTTATAGGTTTTCTACTAGCCATGGTACTCAACAAGAAAAAATCTACTACGATCCTTATTTTCTTCTTATTGGGAGCTACCCAAATAGGATATTCGCAAATGCACGGCGGAACTACTTGGGGACCCAATAGTCAACAACAATATGAAGATTGGCTACGAGACCGAACCGCTGAAGAACGTCCGGGTGGTTATCAAGGCGCTCAGGATGTAATGACTGGACTCAAACGATTAAATTCTTTAGGAAACAACACGACCAAAGCTCTAAACACCTACGGCGCCGCTAAAGGCGCGTATGATGCATATACAGGACTTAACACTTGTATGAACAGCGCAGCACCTCCAGGCATGCCAAAGATCCCGAGTTTTTGTGAAACCGATGAATGTGAACAATGCTTTGTTGATGCACGCGGACGATTTAATGATAACCGATACACCTTTGAGCGCCTAAAAACAATCTATACTTGTACTAAAAATTTTACAGATAGAATGATCGCCTTTGGAGATAATGTTTCTGGATATCACGGTGTTTCGGGCCTCGCCTGGCAATCGCAAAAAATTGGCGTGATAAAATCGGTAAATGATCTTAAAACTGCTTATGATAAGAAATATGCAGAACTCATTGAATCGCAACACAACATTCTTATGGAACTCAACGAGTGTGAGGCAGCTCATGGTATCGAGGACTGGTATGATCGTTTTGGCTATTTATATTTTGAATTTACAAAAATGAATTACGCCCGTAAAGATTAATACTATGAAAAGCATTCACATTGTTGGATTATTATTAATGTTTTTAGTTGCTGCCTGCGGAAATACTTCGGAAGAAAAAACAGCGGAAGGAACCGATAGCTCAGGAGCCGAATTCGCTGGGAATTCCGAAGAAAACGGTTCCAGTTTGTCGAATGTCGATAAAGTAGAAGTAACAGACCTGTTTGACACGAGTGAAAGTAATTTCAATGATCTTTTAAAAGAAGACACTGAAAATTCACTGAATGCGATGCTTACAGAAGAAACCTTTAAAGCCCTGCTGCAAAGTGATGACCTCAGCAAAGCAGAAATAAAAGATCTTTTAGATGCTTTT
>Ga0209344_10002894_pt1 | contig 17955 bp, 15 predicted proteins | sample Cruoilmetagenom6_FD_187293 | JGI IMG/M metagenome (GOLD analysis project Ga0209344, IMG submission 187293) | Oil polluted marine microbial communities from Coal Oil Point, Santa Barbara, California, USA - Santa Barbara Oil Seep Sample 6 (SPAdes)... | ecosystem: Environmental > Aquatic > Marine... | reverse complement strand
TAAACATAACCGTTATGAAAATCTTCATAATAGTTTCTTCCTATTAAATAATTTAATTTCCCTTGAGCAAATTTGGTGTAAAAATTAGGAGTATTAAAATCGTAAATACCATAATTATAAACCAAGTCAATCTGTTTTCTCTTGTCTCTTACTCTAAAAGCGCTATGCCCAAAAGCATCGTTTAAAGAGTTTCCGGGACCAATGGTTAAAACGCTAATTTCAGACTCTTCTGAGAGGTTTATAGTTTGAGCGAAAGAGTTTGATACAAAAAAGCAAAAAGTAATAAATATGAAGAAAAACGTTCTCATGTAGTTGGCTTATCTAAATACGCTAAAATCAATTTTTAAAGAAAACACATTGGAGTATAAGGCGACACTTTGGTCCCCAATATCTGTGAAAGCATAATCTACTTGTATGCCTTTATATTTAAATCCAACACCAATGCTAGGTTGAAAGCTAACACGTTCTTTATCGTCTAATTGTAATTCGTTTTGAAAATTCCCAACACCAGTTCTAAGATAAATCATATCTACATAGCCAAATTCAAACCCTAAAGCAGGACTAATACTTGCAAAGGATGTTGAAATAACATCGTTGTTTTCTTCAAATCTAATATTTAAATCTACTTCTGCTAATAAAGAATAATCGTGTCTAATAATGAATTTTTTAGCAACTCCAAATTGTACTTTAGGAATCGTTATTTCTGTAGTTTCCGGAAGTTCTTGGTTTTGCCCTTCAACAGCATCTTGAATAGTAGCATAAGCTTCTTCGTTAATACTCCAAGTGTTAAATGTGGTTGTAATATCTCTAGCCATGATTCCAAATTTCCATTCGTCTCGAGTTTGAAACTGAATAGCGGCATCTAATCCAAATCCCCAAGAAGAAGCAAAATCACCAATAACTCTGCGAATCACTTTGGCATTTATACCATAATTTAATCCGTCTAGTGGTAGCTTTCTTGCATAAGAAAAGGTAACCCCATAATCTGCTGTTGAAAATAAACTAATTCTATCGTAGTTTATGTTTCCTTCATCATCTATAAGTTGTGTGGTATTTAAAATGTCATCTACAGCAAATCTAATTAAAGAAATACCAATAGCACTTCTGTCGTCAATTGGCATGGCAAAGCCAATATAATCGTAGTTTGCAATACTTTCAAAATAACTGGAATGCATTAATGCTAATTGCTTGTCTTCAAGATGTACCAATCCAGCAGGATTCCAATACCCAGAGTTCACATCAGCCGAATAAGCAGTAACTGCATTACTCATACCTAGAGCAGCAGCATCCACACCTATATTCATAAACTCATTAGAGTACTTTCTAACAGCTTGTCCAAAAATAGATGCCGAAACAATAAAAAGTAAGATTGTTAATTTCGTTTTCAAAAGCAATTTATTTCTGCAAATATGCCATAAATTTTCAACATATTAAACTTGAAAATATGGGAGTTATTGTATAATTGTTGTTTTAGACGAAAATAGTTTGTTATTTTTACACCACTAAGATCTTTTTAATGAAAAAGCATATTCCTAACCTCGTTACTCTTTTAAATTTATTTTCTGGATGTATAGCAGTCTTATTAGCTGTTAACAATAACTTTATTGCAGCAGCAGGCTTTGTTGTTTTGGGTATATTTTTTGATTTTTTTGATGGTTTATTAGCAAGAAAACTTCAAGTACAAAGCGAGCTTGGAATACAATTAGACTCTTTAGCAGATATGATTACTAGTGGTTTAGTGCCAGGGGTTTTTATGTTTAAATTGTTAGCTATGTCAAGCGATTCACCAGATTTGATATCTTTTTCTAATGAATGGAATAGTGCTATACATTGGCAAGGGTTTCAATTTGCTCCTATTGCTCTTTTAGGTTTCTTAATAACTATGGCTTCTGCTTATAGATTAGCTAAATTTAATATCGACCAAGATCAACAATCTTATTTTAAAGGATTGCCAACTCCTGCTAATACCTTATTAATTATTTCGTTACCATTAATTATGGAATTTCAAAATAACGATTTAATAAATTCTATCATTTTAAACTCTTTGTTTTTAATTGTTTTAACCATCATAAGTTCTTGGCTATTAGTGTCTTCAATCAAGTTATTTGCATTAAAATTTAAAGACTGGAGTTTTAAGAATAATGCCATGCGTTATATTTTTATAATCCTTTGTTTAGTGCTTTTAATTGTGCTACAGTTTGCAGCTATTCCTTTAATTATTTTAGTATATATAGGTTTGTCTTTAGTGAATCAAAAAGGAATTAAATAATTTAGGTGAAAAGTGTTAATCGTATCATTTGATAAGTTATCTAATTAGTTATAAAGATATTAGATATTTAGTTTTGATAATTTTTATCCCAAAAACCAAAAACCAAAAATCAAAAACCAACAACCAACAACCAACAACCAACATGGCATCAGGATTTTTTGCATTGCTAGATGATATTGCATTACTTATGGACGATGTTGCTGCCATGAGTAAAATAACTACTAAAAAAACAGCTGGAATTTTAGGCGATGATTTAGCAGTTAATGCTGAAAAGGCTTCTGGCTTTGTTTCATCTAGAGAATTGCCAGTTCTTTGGGCTATTACTAAAGGGTCTTTTTTAAACAAACTAATTATTTTACCCCTTGCTTTTTTGCTGAGTGCTTTTCTACCTTGGGCTGTTACTGTAATTTTAGTTTTAGGAGGTGTTTATCTGGCTTTTGAAGGAGCAGAAAAGATTTATGGTTTTTTGGTGCCACATAAAAATGAAGTAGCTCATGACTTAAAATCTGAAGAACTATCTGAATCTGATATTTTAGAACAGGAGAAAAAGAAAATAAAATCTGCTATTGTAACCGATTTTATCTTATCGGTTGAAATCGTCATTATTGCTTTAGGAACTGTAGTTGGACAAACTATTTTGTTTCAAATATTAGTTGTTTCTATAGTGGCAATAATAGCTACTGTTGGAGTGTATGGTATTGTAGCTCTTATTGTTAGAATGGATGATTTTGGTTTACGATTGATTCAACTAGGAAATGGAAAAGGTTTTTTAAAGTTTATAGGAAACCTTTTGGTACAGGCTCTGCCAAAAATTATTAGATTATTATCTGTAATTGGAACAATTGCTTTATTACTTGTTTCTGGTGGTATATTTAGACATAATATAGATTTCTTCCATCATGTGTTAGAATCTTGGCCAGGAATATTACGTGATTTTATTATTGGTTTGATTGTAGGGTTTTTAGCTCTCTTAGTTTTTAAATTAGTTATAAAGGTTGTTGGGATGATTCGAGGATAAAATGTTTTTATCGTAAAGTCGTAAAGTCGTAAAGTCGTAAAGTTGAAAAGTAATTTTGTTTAGTGCGAAGTTGGAAACAAAGAAACTACTCTCTAATTTTCTTTCTACGTAATTCGAAGTTTTGACCAAGATACACTTTACGAACCATCTCATCGTTAGCTAACTCTTCAGGTTCTCCAGCTTTTAATATGCTCCCTTCAAACATTAAATAGGTTCTGTCTGTTATTGCTAATGTTTCTTGAACGTTATGGTCTGTAATAAGAATACCAATATTCTTCTTTGTCAATTGAGCAACAATTCTTTGGATATCTTCAACAGCAACAGGATCAACACCAGCAAATGGTTCATCTAATAAAATAAAACTAGGATCTGTTGCAAGGGCTCTGGCTATTTCTGTACGTCTGCGTTCTCCACCTGATAATAAATCGCCTCTACTTTTGCGAATGTGGCCTAAACCAAATTCTTCAATTAAAGATTCCATTTTAAGGTGTTGTTCTTTTTTACTCAATTTAGTAAGCTGTAAGACACTTAAAATATTATCCTCAATGCTTAATTTTCTAAAAACTGAAGCTTCTTGAGCTAAATAACCAATACCATTTTGGGCACGTTTGTACATTGGAAACTTGGTGATGTCAGTTTTATCTAGATAAATGCTTCCTCCATTTGGCTTTATTAAGCCAACAATCATATAGAACGACGTTGTTTTTCCAGCTCCATTAGGACCTAAAAGACCAACAATTTCACCTTGATTTACTTCAAGAGAAACATTTTTAACTACTTTTCGTCCATTATAGGACTTCATTAAATTATCGGCTTTTAACTTCATAAACTATATAATTGATGCTAAAATAGTAAAATAGAAAGACACTCTATATGTTATACTTTCATTTATTAAAAGTTTAACGCTCTGCTTCTAAAGCATCCCAAAATTCGTAAGCACGACGTAAATGAGGAATAACTATCGTACCACCAACCAAAGTAGCAATGCTTAAAGCTTCTACTACTTCTTCTTTTTTCAATCCCTCTTTATGGCTGGATTCCAGATGATATTTAATACAATCATCACAACGAAGAACCGTTGAAGCTACTAGACCTAGCAACTCTTTGGTTTTTACATCTAGAGCTCCTTCTTGAAAGGCATTTGTATCTAAATTAAATATGCGCTTAATAACTTTATTATTATCAGCTAAAATTTTATCATTCATTTTAGAACGATAACTATTAAATTCGTTTACTAAATCAGACATGTTTTTTTTCTTTTCTTTTTTGATTTCTTACTACAACTTTAGATATATAAATACTTATTTGATATAGTAATAAAATTGGGATAGCAACAATAACTTGACTTGCAATATCTGGAGGCGTAATAATTGCTGAAAGAACCAAAACAATAACTAGAGCAAATTTTCTGTATTTTTTTAATAGCTGAGGAGTTACGAGACCAATTTTTGTTAAGAAATAGATGATAATTGGTAATTCGAAAATAATACCTGAAGCTAGAGCAGATGATCTAACTAATGAGATATATGAACTAATATCTATTTCATTCGAAATTTCACTACTCACATTATAAGTTCCTAAAAAATTGATAGACAGTGGTGTTACAATATAATAGCCAAAAAGGACTCCAAGAAAGAATAAAAAAGATGAGATAATAATAAACCCTCTTGAATGTTTCCGTTCGTTTTTATGTAAACCAGGACTTAGAAATTTCCAGAATTGATAAATAACATAAGGAAATGCAATTACAAACCCAGCATAAATAGAAGTCCAGATATGTGCAGAAAACTGTCCTGCCATGGTTCTGTTTTGTATTCTAAAAGGAAATTCTTCTAAACAAAATGAGGTTTCAATTCCTATAAATTGAGACATGTTACACAACCATTTATAGGTTGGGAAATCCATTCTTTTTGGACCAAATATAATGGTATCAAAAATAAAATCTGAAAAAATAAAAGCTCCAGTACCAGCAATTAAAATGGCAATAGTCGCTCGAATTAAATGCCAGCGTAAATCCTCTAAATGGTCGAGAAAAGACATCTCGTTCACATTCTTTTTTGTCATTATAAAATGCCTTCTTTAATTAAGTCGTGTACATGAACTACTCCTGCATACTGGCCTTTTTTTTCAACAAGCAGTTGAGAAATACCAAACTCTTCCATAACTTCTTTGGCATCAACAGCCATGGCGTTAGAGTCAATTGTCTTAGGATTTTGACTCATAATATCTTTAGCAGTTAAAGATGTAAAATCATCCGATTTGCTTAACATACGTCTTAAATCTCCATCAGTAATAATACCTAAAATTTTTCCGTCTTCAACTACAGCAGTAACTCCAAGCATCTTTTCAGTAATCTCAATAATGATTTGTTTAATACCTGTATTTAAAGTTACACTAGGTTTTTGGTTAACTTCAGACATGTCACTAACGCGTAAGTATAATTTTTTTCCTAAAGCTCCTCCAGGATGATACTTCGCAAAATCTTTACTCGAAAACCCTCTTAATTCTAATAGGCAAACTGCTAAAGCGTCGCCAAGAACTAGTTGTGCAGTAGTACTTGTAGTTGGAGCTAGATTATTTGGGCAGGCTTCCTTTTCAACATAAGCGTTTAAAACATAATCTGATTGTTGTCCAAGAAAAGAGTCCGGATTACCAGTTATAGCAATCATTTTGTTTTTTGCATTCTTTATTAATGGGACTAATACTTTAATTTCAGGAGTGTTTCCACTCTTAGAAATACATATTACCACATCGTCTTCTAAAATTAAACCTAAATCTCCATGAATTGCATCTGCAGCATGCATAAAAACAGATGGCGTTCCAGTAGAATTTAAAGTAGCAACAATCTTAGTAGCTATAATAGCGCTTTTCCCTATTCCAGTAATGATAACACGACCTTTAGAGTTGTAAATAAGCTCTACTGACGCTGCAAATTCTTCATTTATCAAACTCGATAAATTCAAAATAGCTTTGCTTTCAGATTCAATAGTTTGCTTTGCTGTAAGTATAATAGAATTCTGGCTATTCAAAATTTATTATTTTTTTAGGTTGATGCTTTTAAAGAATTTGTTATCTTTAATGTTATTCAAAAATTAAAGATTTTGTATCTGATAAATATGTTACAAATCTAACGAAATTTTTTTGAGTGTTCTCTAAATACATTAGGATAATTAATAGCAATTTTAATTTAATGTATTTTATAAAAAAGTGTAAATTAAAATTAAAAAAGATTCATGTCGATAGTTGAAAAAGACTTGCATATTGCTTTAAAAAAATATTTTGGCTTTAGTAAGTTTAAGGGATTACAAGAACAAGTAATAAAAAGTATTTTATCGGGCAACCATACTTTTGTTATCATGCCAACAGGAGGAGGTAAGTCTTTATGTTACCAACTTCCAGCATTAATGCAAGAAGGTACAGCAATAATAGTTTCTCCATTAATTGCTTTAATGAAAAATCAAGTTGATGCTATTCGAGGCATTTCTAATAAAGATGGCGTTGCTCATGTTTTAAATTCATCTTTAAATAAAACTGAAATTAAAAATGTTAAGCAAGATATAGTAGATGGTGTAACCAAACTACTTTATGTGGCACCAGAATCTCTTACTAAAGAAGAGAATGTTGAGTTCTTGCGTTCAGTAAAAATTTCATTTATGGCTGTCGATGAAGCTCACTGTATAAGTGAATGGGGACACGATTTTAGGCCAGAGTACAGAAATTTAAGACATATTATTCAACGTATTGGCGATAATATTCCAATTATAGGTTTAACTGCTACAGCAACTCCTAAAGTTCAGGAAGATATTTTAAAAAATCTTGCTATACCAGACGCGAAAACGTTTATGGCGTCTTTTAATAGACCCAATTTATATTACGAAATTCGACCAAAAACAAAACAAGTAGATGCAGATATTATTCGTTTTGTAAAACAAAATAGTGGGAAGTCTGGTATTATTTATTGTTTAAGTAGAAAGCGTGTTGAAGAGTTAGCACAGACGTTACAAGTAAATGGTATTAAAGCTGTACCATATCATGCAGGATTAGATGCAAAAACTAGAGCAAAGCATCAAGATATGTTTTTAATGGAAGATATAGATGTGGTAGTTGCAACTATAGCTTTCGGAATGGGAATTGATAAACCAGATGTACGATTTGTAATCCATCATGATATTCCAAAAAGTATTGAAAGTTATTATCAGGAAACTGGTCGAGCAGGTCGAGATGGAGGCGAAGGTCATTGTTTGGCTTTTTATGCTTATAAAGACATAGAGAAATTAGAAAAATTTATGTCTGGAAAACCAGTAGCCGAACAGGAAATTGGTCAGGCATTATTACAAGAGGTGGTTGCTTATGCAGAAACGTCTATTTCAAGAAGAAAATTTATACTTCATTATTTTGGTGAAGAATTCGATAATGAAACTGGAGAAGGTGGCGATTTAGATGATAATGTTCGGTTTCCAAAAAAGAAGCATGAGGCTCAGAACCAAGTTAAATTGCTTTTAGAAACCGTAGAAAGTACCAACGAAAAATACAAAACTAAAGATTTAGTAAATGTTATAGTTGGGAATGCCAATGCTCTAATTAAATCGCATAGAACAGATGAGTTAGATTTTTTTGGTAAAGGAAAAGACAAAGAGAAAAACTATTGGATGGCTTTGGTAAGACAAGTTTTAGTTTCAGGCTATTTAAATAAAGACATAGAAACGTATGGCGTAATTAAGATAACAGAAGCTGGAAAAAACTTTATTAAGAAACCAGAATCTTTTATGATGACCGAAGATCATGTGTTTGATTCTAATAGTGATGAAAATATTATTACAGCAACTAAAGGAGGAGGCGCTTCAGCTGATGAGAATTTAATGAGCATGCTTAAAGATTTACGTAAAAGAAATGCGAAAAAACTAGGTGTGCCACCATTTGTTATTTTTCAAGATCCTTCATTAGAAGATATGGCACTTAAATATCCAATAACTTTAGAAGAGTTAGCAAATGTCCATGGTGTTGGAGATGGAAAGGCAAAAAAGTATGGTAAGGATTTTATTAAACTAATAGCTGATTACGTTGAAGAAAACGATATTATTCGACCTGAAGATATGGTTGTAAAATCTACAGGAACCAATTCGGCTTTAAAACTTTATATTATTCAAAATGTCGATAGAAAATTACCATTAGATGATATAGCTTCTGCCAAAGGCATGGAAATGAAAGACTTTATTAAGGAAATGGAAGCCATTGTTTTTTCTGGAACAAAATTGAATATTAATTATTGGATTAATAATATTCTAGATGAAGATCAACAAGAAGAAATTTACGACTATTTTATTGAAGCAAAAACCGATAAAATAGACGACGCTATAGATGAGTTTGATGGCGATTATGACGATGAAGAATTACGTTTGTATCGTATTAAATTTATTAGTGAAGTGGCTAATTAGTAGTTTGTTTTAAAATCTTCAAAAATCTAAAATGGTTATTCGTTAATCTTAAATCATTCCGTATCTTTGCACTTTATTAAAAAACAAAGAACATGCAAGACGGTTTATACGCAAAATTCAACACAAGTAAAGGCGAAATTTTAGTTGCTTTAGAATACGAAAAAGTACCAGGAACAGTTGGTAATTTTGTAGCTTTAGCAGAAGGAAACATGGAAAATTCAGCCAAACCTCAAGGAACTCCTTATTATAACGGATTAAAATTTCACAGAGTGATTCCAGATTTTATGATTCAAGGTGGATGTCCACAAGGAACTGGAACTGGGAATCCTGGATATAAATTTGCCGACGAGTTTCATCCTGAATTAAAACACTCTGGACCTGGAGTTTTATCTATGGCAAATGCTGGACCTGGAACAAATGGCTCTCAGTTTTTTATCACACATATCGAAACACCTTGGTTAGATAATATGCATACGGTTTTTGGACATGTTATTGAAGGTCAAGATGTAGTAGATAGTATTGCTCAAGGAGATGAATTAACTACTTTAGAAATTATTAGAAAAGGAGCAGAAGCTGAAGGTTTTAATGCCATTGAAGCTTTTAGAACTTTTGAAGGCTCTCGTGAAAAGCTAATAGCTGCAGAACGTGAAGCTAAAAGAGCCGAACTAGATAAGTTAGCCGTTGGTTTTGAAGAAACAACAAGTGGTTTACGTTATCAAATTTTACAAAAAGGGAATGGTATAAAAGCTGAAAAAGGTCAAACAGTTTCTGTGCATTATAAAGGGCAATTGCCTGATGGAACAGTTTTCGATTCATCTTACAAACGTAAACAACCCTTAGAATTTCCAGTTGGAGTAGGTCAAGTTATTGCTGGTTGGGATGAAGGAATTCAACTTTTAAATGTTGGAGATAAAGCCAGACTAGTTATACCAAGCGATTTAGCTTACGGAAGTCAAGGAGCAGGTGGTGTTATTCCTCCGGATGCTACGTTGATTTTCGATGTAGAATTAATGGATGTGAAGTAAGTAGAGAAACAATTTTGTTTTTAAAAATTGTGAGAATCACTTATGCTGAGCGTAGTCGAAGTATCTTATTATAAAAACCATCAATAATTTTTTGCTCACTATCAGTAACAAATATCAAAAAGAATCGTCTCATTTATAATGAGACTTTTTTTTGCTCGTTATTTTCTTATAACCAATCAATCAAAATCAAAATGACACCTAAAGCTTTATTATTTACTTTTTCTCTAATAGCCATTGTAACAAGTTGTTCAAAAAATATAGATTATTCTCAAGAACATATAAATGAAACCTCAGGACGTTATTTATATAGTCAAGATGAAGTTATAGATATATATTACGAAAATAATAACTTGTTTTTAAAATGGCGAGGAGCAGATAAAATCGCTCCTGTAGTTTTAGATGTAAACACATTTTTTGTAGCAGATATGTATAAAAAATTACGTTTTGTACAACACCCTGAAACTAAAAAACATTACTTATCAATTATTCCTGAAGACGAAAATGCGCCATTAACTTACGACTATCTAAAAGTTGAAGATTCGTTTAAAACTCCAAGCATGTATTTAGAAAACAAAGAGTATAATAAAGCACTTGAGGGCTTTTTAAATATTAAAGAACAAGATTCTACAAGTGTATTTATTGAAGAAGGGGAATTAAATGAATTGGGTTATGAAAAAATAAGAAAAAAAGAATTTCAAGATGCTATTGAAGTATTTAAAATAAATGTGGCTTTATATCCTGAAAGCGATAATGTTTACGATAGTTTAGCTGATGCTTACTTGCGACATGGAGATAGTTTGAATGCTTATAATAATTACAAAAAGGCTTTAGAACTAAATACAGGAAATAAGCGAGCTAAAAAGTTTATTAAAGCTTTTAATAAAAACAAAGATTAATATTATTTTTAAAGATGACAAGTCGAGAATTAGACAAGTTAAAATATCCAATAGGTTTATTTAATTGTCCAGAAAATATTTCTAAACTAGACGTAGATAGTTGGATTTCAATTTTAGAACATTTTCCAGAACGATTAGAACATTTAGTATCTAGATTGTCTGTTAAGCAATTTGATACTGCTTACAGACCAGAAGGTTGGACAGTAAGACAAGTTGTACATCATTTAGCTGATAGTCATCATCATAGTTATATTCGGTTCAAATGGGCATTGACTGAAGATAAACCTGTAATAAAATATTATTACGAAGCGCTTTGGGCAGAATTGGATGATGCTAAAACAGCTCCTATATATTTATCTATAAATCATTTAAAAGCAGTTCATGCAAAATTGGTTTATTTATTGAAAGGTTTAAGTGAAAATGATTTAAATAAAAGCTTTATTCATCCAGAACATAATGAAGAAGTCCTTTTAAAAAAGAACATAGGCATTTATGCATGGCATTGTAATCATCATTATGCACATATTGAGAACTTGTTAAAACAAGAGTGTTGGTTATAATAACTAAGCAAGATTTATAAAATGAAAAAGCATCGAAATTTATTAAATTTCGATGCTTTTTTAGAATATATAATAAATTTATCCTTTCGGGAACATCAATACAAATTGTGCTCTAAATCCCCAATCTGCTGTATTGCCATTTCCATATGGAATTCTTGGACCAACAGCAAGTTGTGCTGGTTGCTTACCTATTTTAACAACTTTAGCTCCAACTAGGTTTATGGTTCCAGAAGTAGCATCGTAATCCCAACTTTGAGTAAGTTCAGTATTTAAAGATACGCTGTAACCACCTTTAAAGTTTTTTGCAACAAATGGTTGAAAGAAGGTGTTATTTACATCAGTTCTGTCTGATGCTCCAGCAACAGACCATACATGATTTACCAAAGCTCCAACAGTAAGTTTACCAATTTGTTTTAAAGCTACTGCAGTTGGTCCAACTCCAAATTTTCCAGTACCTAATAAATCGTCTGTTCCTGTTGGAACAAGAAATACTGGACCAACGCCCCAAATCAAACCTCCAGAAGTTGGAGCTTTAGGAGAGAAAAAACCACTAACAACTGCATCACCAAGTCCAGTTTGATTGCCACTTTCACCAAAAACATCTGTTTGAGAAATAATAGGTAAAATAACACGAGCTATAACATTCCAATCACTGCTAATACTAACTGGAATAACAGGTTGAATATTCATAGTAAATCGTGTGCCATTTGCAGTTCCAATACCAAAATCTGTATTTGCTTGAAAAGGAACACTAATAAGGCTAGCAATAGGGTTTGCAAGTTGTTTCGCTAATTTATCTGCATCTGTTTCAGTAGTATCTGCAGGTTGTTCTTGAGAGTGAGCGAAAGTTGATACTAATAGTAATAATAAGATGAGTTTAATTTGTTTCATAAGTTCAATATTTTTTAGGGCATTATTATTTAACAGTGTATCCTTTTCCTTCCATGCAAACTGAAAAGGCTTTTTTGTAATCGTCACTCATTGCTTTTTCTTGATTAGCTGCAGCCTGATTATTTTGCTTTTGTTGTTGTTGGTCGTGAGAAACTTTTGCTCTTCTACCTCTTAAAGCACCTAGAACTGCACCAATAGCAGCTCCTTCGCCAGTATCTCCAGCAATAGCACCAATAGCTGCTCCTGCAGCAGCTCCACCTGCAGCACCAACTACAGCTGTTCCATCTGCAGATTTATCAACTTGGGCAGCTTGAACCTTTGTTGGATTCATTGGGTCGTAACCTGTTTGATTCATAGCCCATTTATAACATGCTGCTTCATCTGTATCTTGAGTAGCTTGGTCTTGATTGTTTGCAGGAAAAACATATAATCCTAAGCTAGAAGCTATTGATTTGCTTTGAGCATTAGAAGCATAATTAAAAGACATTATGATTGTTAATGTAAATATGATATTTTTCATTTTATATATTTATTAAGATTATAAATCGTTTGGGTTAAAAAAGGTATAGCCTAATTGACTTAAAACGTCGGCTTCGTTATAAAAAGTAAAACTTTTAATAATTTTATTGTTCTCTATTTGGTAAATTGAATTTGCCCAAATAATTACAGAGCCTCTGTCGTTTTTGTAATCAATTTTAAGTTCTGCCCAATTGGAAACCCATTCTCCTTGATTATCTCCAGTAGTAATTTTTATAGCTGCATTTCTAGATTTATCGTAGTGGATTTTTTCATAAAGACTTTCAACATTATCTTTCCAATTAGAAATGGCTTGAGTTTTGTTAATGGAATCACCATAAGAAGGCCCTAAACCAAGATAATTTTCATCCAGATATAAATCCATAGCATCAAAATCCATGTTTTCAACTGCCTTCACATAATTTCCAATCAAGGCAAGGTTTTTTTCTGAATTATCAACTTCAGAAGTACAGCTCATCATGAATGTAACAAGCGTAAGAGATAAAATTATTTTTTTCATTTCTATTAATTTTTAAGTGAAATATTTTTTAAAGGAATTCATTAATTTTAAACAAATTTAATTCTATTTAATTAAATAGCATTGTTAACAGGAACTAATAATCTCTTGATTCCAGTTTTTTTAGTCGGAGATAGTTATACCTTTATGCATTAAGAAAGCTATATGACATTTAAACTCTTTAAAAATAAACGACTAACATTAATTAATCCCCGTTTTCAAAGATTAGTCAGCTCAAACCTAAGTTTTTTAGGTTTTTGCACGCTTACTTTGTTTGTTCTACTTCCTTCAAATATTTTTTCACAAGAAGAAAAACCAAAAGTTGCCTTAGTATTAAGTGGAGGAGGAGCCAAAGGTATTGCACATATTCCAGTATTACAAGCGTTAGATAGTTTGGGTATTGTGCCAGATTTAATTGTTGGTACAAGTATGGGAAGTGTGGTAGGAGGCTTATATGCTATGGGTTACTCTGGAGATAGTATTGCTAATATTGCAAGTCAAGCTAAATGGAGTCAACTTTTAGGTGGCGATGTGTCTTTAAGAGATGTTGGCGTAGAGGAGAAGAGTGAGTTTGGACGTTATTTAGTAAGTTTAGATTATATAAATGGAAAGCCAAAAATTAAAGCCTCTTTGTTGAAAGATCAAAGTCTTAGAGAATTTTTATCTTCTTTAGTTTATCCAGTTTATAATGTTACTAATTTTGATGATTTATCCATACCATTCCGAGCAGTAACCACTGATCTGGTTAATGGTAATGTGGTTGTCTTAGATGAAGGTTCGCTAGCAATTGCTATTAGAGCGAGTATGTCTATACCAAGTGTGTTTCAACCTGTTCCATATAATGAAACATTATTAGTTGATGGAGGCATAGTAGATAATTTCCCGACAGATATAGCCAAAGAATTAAGAGCAGATATTATTATTGGAAGCGATGTTGGTGGAGGACTACAACCCATAGAAAAGTTAGATAATATTGCAACTATATTGTTTCAAACCTCTATGTTGACTAGTAATCTTAAAGATCCTCAAAACAAAGCTTTATGCGATATTTTAATAGACCATGTTAATAACCTAACATATTCTACTCAAGATTTTGAGAAAAGTAATGAAATTTATGATGAAGGCTTAATTGCTACCTCAGCAAATATTAACCAATTAGCATCTTTAGCTGAACAACTAAAAGTGTTTAAACAACGAGATCATAAACTCCCTAAAGTGAAGGATGAATTTGTTTTTGATAGTATTCATTATCATAATATAAGTAAAGAAAATTTGAATCTTGTGAAGGCAAGAATGGATATCTCAACGAATGAAAAATATCATATTAAAGAGTTGATTAACGCTGTTGATAGAGCTATGGGAACAGAGCTTTTTTATCAAATCACTTATAGAGTAGAATTTGTTGATGGGTTAAATTATTTACATTTAAATGGTTTTGAAAAAGCTAAAAATCAAATTAGTGGTGCACTCCATTATGATACGCAACAAGGGGTTGGTTTGGTTGTTAATTATTCAGGAAGGAATATATTAGGATATTCTTCACGATTATTAATAGGACTTGATATTGCCGAACAACCTAAATTTAGAATTCAATATCAACAAAATGTTGGTGAAACTAAAAGTTGGTGGTGGAGAGCTGAAACTTTTGGTCAAAAAGTAAAACAAAACTATTATGTTCAAGGTAATAAAGGCGAAGAATTAAAATCTACGTATTTCCAAGCATATGGTCAAATTAATAAAAATCTAAATTCTGTATATAATTACATAGGATTAGATTTTAATTATGAATATTTAAAACTAAAACCTTCAGTAGATCCTTCTTATACTAATAATGCCTATGATTTAAGAAAGTACGATTTTAATAATTTAGAGGTAAGTTTTCAGTTTCATCATAACTCAATGAATCAAGTTTTCTTTGCTACATCAGGTCTATATATAAATACAAGAATAGGGAGATCTATTCTTCATGATGTTGATGTTTCATTTGAAGATAATCCACAAAACAATAAAGATGGCTCTACAAATGGATTTTCAAAACTAAGTTTATTGCTTGAAAAAAGAATGGCATTAACAAAAAAAACAACTCTAATAGCTGGAATATCTTCTGGGTTTATGGTTGTTGATGAACTTGAACAAAATGAAGTTTCTGTTTTACAAAATGGTCAAGCTGCAAAATATTTATTAGGTGGGAATTTAGTGAGACCAAACAGAGATGCTTTTGTTTTTCAAGGGCTTGATGATTCAGAATTAGCAACTACTCAATTTATGAAACTGAACATAGGTGCTCAATTCAACCTAATAAATAATATATACCTAACACCATATGTTAACGTAGCTTCAGTTGGGTTTGGAGATTTCGATGATTATATGAAGGATGCTTTTTCACCTGAAGGAAAATGGTTCAATACAATAGATACAAGTATGCTTTTCTCTGCTGGAACAACAATTTCTTATAATTCAATTCTTGGTCCAGTAAATTTTGATATGGCTTACATCAATAACTTAAATAAAGTAAAACTCTTTTTTGGTGTAGGGCTTCATTTAAGTATTCCTCATTAATTTAATTAATCTTTTTTTTATGGACATGCCATGTCATAAAACAACTAATTGTTTGGTTGTAAATTTGTCCTATATTTAAAAGTAATACTTCCTAAGAGCAACAGTTTAGAAAACTTTTGATTAATAGTGTTGTTTTTTGGTTAATAGCAGAAGAGCCTTACAGAAATGTGAGGTTCTTTTTTTTACACTCATGCCATTTGAAGCAAGCATCAAAGTAGTGCATAAAAAAAGCCTCACACTTTCGTGTAAGGCCTTAACTGTTGTAGCGAGAACGAGATTTGAACTCGTGACCTCTGGGTTATGAATTTTATAACTAACTTATAATCAGTTAGTTACATTGATATTCTTGCTAAAAACGTGTTCAAAAACGAGAAAATTTTCGTTCACTTTTGTTAATAATTATTTGTTTTCAATATATAAAATTTTGAATAAAAACACTGTTATTTAAGTAGATAAAAATTTCAATTAATATTGATGTCTTTTTCGTGTGACAGATTCCAAATTATTTTTTGTTGATTTTGAATGTGAACACGGTTTATATTTCTTTATTAAGAATATACATTATGGAAGTACATGAATTTTAAAAAAAAACAGTAATCCTAAAAACATCCGTATCTTAGTTGTGCCAAATATTAATAATGACTTTCCAATTAAAAATCCTAATATTTTTATCTTTAGTATATGTGTCTAGTGGTTATGCATTTGGTAAAATTATACAACAAAAACCTGTTGATAGTGCTGTTTATTACTACTATAAAGTTTTAAAGCCTGATTCTAAAGCAGATTTATTAGACGCATTCGTTTTTTATAGAAACAAAAAAGAAATTGATTTAAAAAAAGCGGACACTCTAAATACCATTTATAGTTTAAGACAAATAGCTATTATTCAAAAAAAACTTGGTATTTTGTACGATAGTGAAACTACAGCTATTGAAGCCCTAAACTTCTTAGATAAACTTCCAAATAATACAATAAATAAAGAATCTAAAGCCGGAATATATAATCACTTGGGTAGGGTTTATAGTGAAATGCAAGATTATGCTAATGCCATTGTTTATTATCAAAAAGCTCTTGATTTAGCAGAAACCAAGTTGCAAGATTTGGTGTTGCGAAATAATATTGCTTATGCACATTATAATCAAAATAATCTGACTTTAGCTAAAGAAGAGTTTAGGGTTATTTATGATGAAAGCATCGTGTATAACGATTCTGTTATTATTGCTAGAAGCCTAAATAATTTAGGTATGGTAAAAGGAAAATTACATGATAAATCAGCATTGTTAGATTTTGAAAAAGCGTTGGATATTAGATTATCCTTAGGATTTAATTCCGATATTCTGGGAAGTTACCTGAGTATCTCAGAATACTATAAAAAGGAAGGGGATTTTGAGCAAGCTAAACTATATGCAGAAAAAGCATATCAACTAGCAAAGATGACAAAAAATCCAAACCAATTATCACATACCTTAAGTCTTTTAGTAGATCTTAAAGAAGATCCTGAAACAATGTTATTTAAGCAGCTAATAGATAGTATACAAACATCAAACGTATTGGTAGAAGGGAAATATGCCTCAAAAAAATATGCACTTACCAAACAAGAAGAACTAGCTAACCAAAGGCTTTTACAACTTGAAAAGGAGAAAAATTATAAATACCTATATGCGTTTTTATCATTGTTTGCGATTAGCTTAGGTGTTATAACTTTCATCTTTCAAAAGCTACGGTTTAAAAAAGAAAAAGAAATAGAAGTTTATAATACTGAATTAAGGATTTCAAAAAAAGTACATGACGAAGTTGCTAATGGCGTTTATCATATTATGACCAAATTGCAGCAGGATGATCAGAATAATGAAACAGTTTTAGACGATTTAGAGCTTGTTTATAATAAAACAAGAGATATTTCTAGAGAGCATCATGAAATTAATGTCAAGGAAGATTTTAAAGGCTTATTGTTAGATCTTATTGTAAACTATAAAAATGAGAATGTAAATATTATAGCAAAAGATATGTCTAAAATAGACTGGAACAAAGTCAAGAACACTAAAAAGATTGCTATTTATAGGGTTATACAAGAACTATTAATCAATATGAAGAAGCATAGTCAAGCCTCAATAGTAATAATTAGCTTTAGTAAAAATCAAAATAAATTAACTATAGAATATAAGGATAATGGCGTAGGCTGTGAAATAAATAAGCAAAATGGTTTGCTAAATACGGAAAACCGTATTAAAACATTAAATGGTTCTATTACTTTTAAATCGCAAATAGA
>Ga0209344_10002893_pt1 | contig 17960 bp, 14 predicted proteins | sample Cruoilmetagenom6_FD_187293 | JGI IMG/M metagenome (GOLD analysis project Ga0209344, IMG submission 187293) | Oil polluted marine microbial communities from Coal Oil Point, Santa Barbara, California, USA - Santa Barbara Oil Seep Sample 6 (SPAdes)... | ecosystem: Environmental > Aquatic > Marine... | reverse complement strand
ACTTATCTATAAACGGATCAAAGGCAACAACTTTCATTCCAACACCTAAAGCAACCTTGGCAGTAGCTTGACCTATACGGCCAAAGCCAAAAACACCAAGTGTTTTACCTTTCAATTCAACTCCTTTTGCATATGCTTTTTTAAGATCTTTAAATTTAGAATCACCTTCTAAAGGCATATTTCTATTTGAATCGTGTAAAAAACGTACCATTCCAAACAGGTGAGCAAATACTAGCTCGGCAACTGAATGTGATGACGCAGCTGGTGTGTTTATAACTTTTAAACCTTTCTCTCTGGCATAATCAACATCTATATTATCCATGCCAACTCCTCCGCGGCCAATTATTTTTAGCGATGGACAAGCATCAATAAGGTCTTTACGGACTTTCGTAGCACTTCTTACTAAAAGGGCTACAACATTATTATCATTTAAATAATTTATTAATTGTTCTTGAGCAACTGTTTTTAAAATTACCTCAAAACCGGCATTTTCAAGAGCGACAACACCACTTTTTGCTATACCATCATTTGCTAATATCTTCATTTTATATTTTGTTTATTAACTATTGAAATTTTGCATTACATCTACTAAAACTTGAACGCTTTCTAATGGCATTGCGTTATAAATACTTGCTCTATAACCACCAATTGAGCGATGCCCACTTAAACCACTGATACCCGCGGTTTGCCATGCTGTGTCAAAGTTTTCTTTAAATTTTTCATCTGTCAGCGTAAAAGTAACATTCATCATTGATCTATCTTCTGATGCTGCAACACCCTGAAACAGTGGATTGCTATCTATCTCATTGTATAGTAACTCTGCTTTTACTTTGTTAGTTTTTTCGACAGCCGAAATACCACCTAAATCTTTCAACCATTGCAATGTGAGCATGGAAGCGTAAACTGCAAAAACGGGTGGTGTATTGAACATACTATCTTTTGAAATATGCACTTGATAATCAAGCATTGAAGGAATATTTCTTCCTGTTTTACCCAATACTTCTTCTTTTACCACAACAAGTGTTGTCCCGGCTGGACCCATATTTTTTTGAGCACCAGCATAAATTAAATCAAATTGAGAGAAATCTAATACCCTTGAAAAAATATCGGAACTCATATCACAAGCTAATAAACCTTTACTTTTTGGAAAAGATTTCATCTGAGTTCCAAAAATAGTATTATTGCTTGTGCAATGAAAATAATCTATATCATCTGCTAATGTAAAATCTTTAGGAATGTAGCTAAAATTTTTATCTTTTGAAGATGCAATAACTTCTATATTTCCAAATAATTTTGCTTCTTTTATTGCTTTTGAACTCCAAGCACCTGTATCGAGATAAGCGGCTTTACCATCAACTTTTAACAAGTTGTAAGGAGTCATTAAAAATTCTAGACTGGCACCACCTTGAAGAAATAACACGGAATAGCCTTTATTTTCTAAATCTAATAATTCTAATACTAAACTACGAGCTTTTTCCATAACCGCAACAACTCCTTTACTTCTATGTGAAACTTCAATTAACGATAAGTTTTCGTTATTAAAATTTAAGATAGCTTCTGATGCTTTTCTTAATACTTCTTGTGGTAATATAGATGGTCCCGCGCTGAAATTATGCTTCTTCATTTGTACTTTAATTTTAAGAGCACAAAGTTGAAGAATTTATTACTAAAAACAGGTATAGAATTGTAAAAAAATGATAACAAATTTGAAGAATTTGTTAATAATTTCACTATATCGTTTGCGGAGTATAAAGGGCTTACTTCGGATCTAAAATTACACATGGAATGATCATTTCTTCTAATGAAATACCTCCATGTTGATAAGTATTCTTAAAGTATTTTACGTAATGGTTAAAATTATTAGGGTAGGCAAAGAAGTAATCTTCTTTTGCAAATACAAAGGAACTGCTCATATGCAAAGTAGGCAGAAAGATATCTTTTGGATTTTTTACCGCATATACTTCTTTATCATTATAAGTCAAACTTCTACCTGTTTTATAGCGTAAATTGGAACTAATATTTTTTTCACCAACAATTTTGCTAGGTCGTTTTGTATTAATGGTACCATGATCAGTAGTTATAATCAGTTTTAAACCCATATCCTGGGCTTTTTGAATCATTTCTAATAACGGTGAGTTTTTAAACCAGCTTAAGGTTAGTGAACGATAAGCTTTGTCATCGCTGGCGAGCTCCTTTATCATTTCCATCTCAGTTCTTGAATGAGAGAGCATATCTACAAAATTATATACAACCACCGTTAGGTCATTTTCTTTAATACCAGAAAAGTTTTCTGCTAATTCTTTACCATTTGGCATATTGGTAATTTTATAATACTCATGTCTAATATCAAGTCCCAATCGTTTTAACTGTGTCTCTAAAAATTCATTTTCAAATAAATTTTTACCACCTTCATCAGTATCATTTTTCCAATATTTTGGAAATTGTTTTTCCATTTCAGAGGGCATAAGCCCGGAAAATATAGCATTGCGTGCATACTGAGTGGCCGTTGGTAATATGCTGTAAAAGGACAATTCCTTTTCCTTTTTATAATAATCATTGATAACTGGTTCTAAGACTCTTAATTGATCATATCTTAAGTTATCAATTACTATAAGCAAAGTCCCTTTTTCTTTATTTATTTGTGGAGCAATTACATCCTTAAAGAGCATGTGTGACAATAAAGGTTTATCTTCTCCATGAAACCAACCTTCATAATTTTTTTCAATAAATTTAAAAAATTGACTATTAGCTTCATCCTTTTGACTCTCTAGTATTTCAACCATTCCTGGATCGGCAATTGACTCGAGTTTAATTTCCCAGTTTACCAATTTTTTGTACAGATCAATCCATTCCTGATGGCTATTTACCATAGCAAGATCCATTGATATTTTTCGAAATTCTTGTTGGTAACTAGTCGTGGTTTTTTCAGAAACTAGCCGTGAATGATCTAGATTTTTCTTTAAAGTAAGTAGTATTTGATTTGGATTTACCGGTTTTATAAGGTAATCCGCTATTTTTGCACCAATAGCTTCTTCCATAATAAATTCTTCTTCACTTTTAGTAATCATTACTACGGGAAGGTTAGGTAGTTTAGATTTGATTTCTGATAAAGTTTCAATACCTGATAATCCAGGCATGTTTTCATCTAAAAAGACTATATCGAAGTTTTGGTCATCAACAACTTCAATGGCCTCAGCTCCATTGTTACAAGTACTAACATTATAATCTTTTTTTTCTAAAAATAACAAATGCGGTTTTAATAATTCTATTTCATCATCAACCCAAAGTATTTTTATATCACTCATATTACTAATTTATTCTATAATGTATATTAAATTTAAAGGTCTATTTTTGTTGTAACAAAATTTAAATAATTGAAAAAGCTCAAAATTTTCAACGACCCAATTTACGGATTTATTCCGATTCAAAGTACACTAATTTTTAATATTATTGAACACTCTTATTTTCAACGTTTAAGACGTATTTCTCAGATGGGTTTGTCATATTTAGTCTACCCAGGAGTACACCATACCCGCTTTGAACATGCTCTCGGATGCCTATTTTTGATGCAAAAGGCAATAAGAGTTTTAAAATCAAAAAAAATAAAAATTTCTAATGAAGAAGGTGAGGCCTTACAGATTGCAATTTTATTGCATGATATTGGACATGGACCATTTTCGCATACCTTAGAAAATAGTATTGTTATGGATATTCATCATGAATCTATTTCCTTGATGTTTATGGAGGTTTTGAATGATGAATTTGACGGTCAATTAGATCTGGCAATCCAAATATTTAAAGGAGACTATGATCGTCCATTTTTTAACCAGTTAATAGCAAGTCAACTAGATATTGATCGACTTGATTACTTAAAGCGGGATAGTTTTTATAGTGGAGTTAACGAAGGGAATATAAATTCTGAGCGTTTGATTGAAATGCTAAATGTTGTTGATGAAAACTTAGTTGTTGATAAAAAAGGTATTTATTCTGTTGAAAAATTCATTGTTTCGAGAAGATTAATGTATTGGATGGTATATTTACATAAAACGAGTCTGGCAGCAGAATATATATTAGTGAAGATCTTAAAAAGGGCTAAAGAGCTTGCTATTGAAGAAGATAATATTTCTATAAGTAAGAATTTAAACTTCTTTTTAAATGAAACTAATAGTTATAAGGAATTCAATAACGACACACTTTCAATTTTTTCAAAATTAGATGATAATGATGTCATGAGTTCTATTAAAGGTTGGACAACACATTCAGATTCTATTTTATCAGCTTTATGTATCTCATTGATAGATAGAAAATTACCTAAAGTAAAGATTCAAAATACACCTTTTTCTAAAAGGTTTATTGATGAAACCTCTCAAAAAGTAGCTGATACGCTAGATATTTCAAAAACATACTTAAATTATTATATGCATATTGGTACTATTCAGAATCAGGCATACGATAAAGACAAATATCCTATTAACATTAAATTAAAGAATGATGAGATAAACGACATCATTAGCTGTTCTGACCATTTAAATTTAGAGGCATTAACGAAACCAGTTGTAAAACATTTTATTTATTATCCAAAGTAATTGTAATATGATTTTTGCTTTATAATTTTTTTTACTTTTGCAGGAATGAAATTTACTGCACAACAAATCTCGGAAATACTTGAAGGAGAAGTTGAGGGAAATCCGAATGAAGAAGTATTTAAACTGTCAAAAATAGAAGAAGGGGAAAAAGGTTCATTAACTTTTTTATCAAATCCTAAGTACACTTCATTTCTATATACTACACATGCATCGATAGCTATAGTAAATAAATCCTTTGTTCCAGAAAAAGAAATTTCGACCACTTTGATTAAAGTTGAAGATTCTTATAAGGCATTTTCTAAACTACTTGAATTTTATAATCAGGTAAAATTAAATAAGTTAGGTATTGAAAAGCCTAGTTTTATCAATGAAACTGCAACATTGGGTGAAAACATATATGTTGGTGCTTTTGCCTATATTGGTGAAAATGTAAAAATTGGCGACAATGTAAAAATATACCCAAATGTTTTTGTTGGGGATAATGCAATAATTGGTAATAATACAACCGTTTTTGCGGGAGCTAAAATATATTCTGAGTCTCAAGTAGGTGCTAATTGTACAATCCATTCTGGAGTTATAATTGGCTGTGATGGTTTTGGTTTTGTTCCTAATGAAAACGGAGCCTATAATAAAATACCACAAACTGGAAATGTTATCATTGAAGATAATGTGGATATTGGTTCTGCAACAACAATTGATAGAGCTACATTAGGTTCTACTATTATTCGCAAAGGAGTAAAACTTGACAATCAAATACAAATAGCACATAATGTAGAAGTAGATGAGAATACTGTGATTGCGGCTCAAACAGGTATTGCAGGCTCAACAAAAATTGGTAAGAATTGTCAGATTGGTGGTCAAGTAGGAATTGTAGGTCATTTAGTGATTGGTGATAATGTGCGTATACAGGCACAATCAGGAATTGGGAGAAATTTAAAAGATGGCGCAACGGTTCAAGGTAGCCCCGCATTGCCTTATTCTGACTATAATAAATCATATGTGCATTTTAAAAATCTACCAAAATTGGTAGATAAGGTTTATGATTTAGAAAAAAAAGTAACAAAAAAATAAACGAAACTTTAAATGAGTAGTAAACAGAAGACAATACAAAAAGAAATTTCTCTTTCTGGAGTAGGGTTGCATACTGGTAAAGAAGTTAAGTTAACATTTAAACCGGCACCAGAAAATAATGGTTTTGCATTTGTTAGAACAGATCTTGAAGGGAATCCAATAATTGAAGCTAAAGCGGATTACGTTATTGATACTCAACGCGGGACAAATTTAGAAAAAAATGGAGTTCGAATACATACCTCTGAGCATGTATTAGCAGCTGTAGTTGGTTTGGGTATTGATAATATAATTATTGAAATAAGCGCTCCTGAACCTCCAATAATGGATGGGTCTTCAAAGTATTTTATTGAAGCCTTGGAGAAGGTTGGTATAGAAGAGCAAGAAGCTGAAATAGAAGAGTATATCGTTAAGGAGGTTATTTCTTATAAAGACGAAATTACAGGAAGTGAAATAATTTTGATGCCTTCTGATGAGTATGAAGTTACTGCGATGGTTGACTTTGGAACAAAAGTTTTAGGCACCCAGAATGCAACATTAAAACATATTTCAGATTTTAAAAAAGAAATTTCTGCCGCAAGAACTTTTAGTTTTTTGCATGAAATAGAAATGTTACTTGATAACGACCTAATTAAAGGAGGCGATCTTAACAATGCAATTGTATATGTTGATAAACCACTGTCTCAAGAAACAATGGAAAAATTACGGGTTGCTTTCAAAAAAGATGATGTTAAAGTAAAACCTAATGGTATCTTAGATAATTTAACCCTACACTGGCCTAATGAAGCTGCACGTCATAAACTCTTAGATGTAATGGGAGATTTGGCCTTAGTAGGCACTCGCTTTCGAGGAAAAATAATTGCAAATAAGCCTGGTCATGGAGTGAACACACAGTTTGCCAAGAAACTGGCAAAATTGATCAAAATTGACAGACGTAATAATGTTCCTGAATATGATTTAAATAAACCTCCATTAATGGATGTGAATCAAATTATGGATATGCTACCACATAGGCCACCATTTTTATTAGTTGATAAAATTTTGGAGCTGTCAGATAAACATGTTATTGGGCTAAAAAATGTTACTATGAATGAACCGTTTTTTGTTGGTCATTTTCCAGGTGCTCCTGTAATGCCTGGAGTTCTTCAAATTGAAGCCATGGCCCAAACGGGAGGCATCCTGGTTTTGAGTACGGTACCAGATCCTGAAAACTATCTTACATACTTGCTAAAAATAGATAATGTACGGTATAAGCATCAGGTTGTACCTGGGGACACCCTAATTTTTAAATTGGATTTAATATCACCTATTCGTCGTGGCATCTGCCAAATGCAGGCTCATACTTATGCCAATGGGAGGCTTGTTTCTGAGGCTGAAATGATGGCCCAAATTGTTAAAAGAAAAGAAGAATAATATATCTTATGAATCAACCACTTGCGTATATACATCCTGGAGCCAAAATAGCAACAAATGTTGTTGTCGAACCATTTTCAACAATTAATAATAATGTAATAATAGGCTCAGGAACTTGGATCGGATCAAATGTTACTATCATGGAAGGTGCACGCATTGGTAAAAATTGTAGAATTTTTCCCGGAGCCGTTATTTCAGCGATACCTCAAGATCTAAAATTTGAAGGAGAAGATTCTCTAGTAACAATTGGAGATAATTCTACAATCAGAGAATGTGTTACGATTAATCGAGGAACAAAGGCGCATGGTAAAACGGAACTTGGTAAGAATTGTTTAGTAATGGCCACTGCGCATATTGCACATGATTGCATATTAGGAGATAATTCAATTGTAGTAAATGGGGTTGCTTTGGCTGGACATGTTATTATAGGTAGTTATGCAATTATAGGAGGTCTGGCAGCAGTACATCAATTTATACATATTGGTGAACATGCCATGGTATCAGGTGGGTCGTTAGTACGAAAAGATGTTCCGCCGTTTACTAAAGCGGCTAAAGAGCCTTTATCATATGTTGGAATTAATTCAATTGGATTGCGAAGAAGAGGATTTAGTTCTGAAAAAATTAAAGAAATACAGCATATTTATAGAATTTTGTATCAACAAAATAACAATACCACACAAGCTCTTGATATTATAGAGGCAGAATTAGAAGCTACACCAGAAAGAGATCAAATTATAGAATTTATAAAGAATTCACAACGAGGTGTAATGAAAGGTTATACCAGTGGTATATAATATAATAACGACAAAAAAGAATGGCAAGTACATCAGATATTAGAAAAGGATTGTGTATTATTTACAATTCTGATACCTTCAAAATAATTGAATTTCAACATGTTAAACCTGGAAAAGGCCCGGCTTTTGTACGTACGAAATTGAAGAGTTTAACAACAGGAAAAGTAATAGATAATACATTTTCGGCTGGACATAAAATTGATGAAGTTCGTGTTGAAACAAGAAAATATCAATATTTATACAATGAAGGTGAAACTTACCATTTTATGAATAATTCAGATTATACTCAAATTCAACTTCAAAAAGAAATTTTAGATGCTCCAGATTTAATGAAGGAAGGTGAGACCCTAACAGTTATTGTACGATCAGAAGATGAGATTCCGTTGGCAGTTGAAATGCCTGCAAGTGTTATTTTAGAGGTAACAGCTACGGAACCCGGTGTTAAAGGAAATACAGCTACAAACGCTACAAAACCTGCAACTGTTGAAACAGGAGCAAGGGTAAATGTTCCATTATTTATAAATGAGGGTGACAAGATTAAAATTGAAACAGAAAAAGGAACTTATCAAGAGCGCGTTAAAGCATAAGACTCCATATGAAATTCTATAGAACCTATACTTTAAAAGAAATATCTCAACTAATTGATTCTGAAAAAGTTGGAAAAGATAATTTTTCTGTTTTGGGTATGAATGAAATTCATGTAGTTAAAGCCGGGGATATTGTTTTTGTTGATCATCCTAAATACTATGATAAAGCTTTAGAATCTGCAGCAACAGTTATTCTAATCAATAAAAAAGTTGATTGTCCTGAAGGAAAAGCATTACTCATTTCCGATGATCCATTTCGTGATTTTAATAAGCTCACTCAACATTTTAAACCTTTTCAATCTTCCAGTAAAGCTATATCAGCCACAGCAGAAATAGGAGAAGGAACCCATATTCAACCAAATGTATTTATTGGGAATAATGTAAGAATTGGTAGGCATTGTTTGATACATCCTAATGTAGCCATTTATGATAATTGTATCTTAGGAGATCATGTAATCATTCATGCAGGAACAGTTCTTGGAGCCGATGCTTTTTACTATAAAAATAGACCCGAGGGATTTGATAAACTTAAATCTGGAGGTCGCGTTGTCATACAAGATAATGTTGAAATTGGAGCATCATGCACTATTGACAAAGGTGTTACGGGAGATACAACAATTAAAAAGGGGACTAAAATTGATAATCAGGTACAGATTGCGCATGATACAGTTATTGGTGAAAAGTGCTTGATCGCTTCACATGTAGGTATAGCCGGATGTGTTATTGTTGAGGATGAAGTTACTATTTGGGGACAAGTTGGAATTACTAGTGGAGTTACCATTGGGAAAAAGGCGGTAATATCAGCCAAAGCCGGGGTAAGCAAATCACTTGAAGGAGGGAAAAGTTATTTCGGTATTCCTGCAGATGACTTTAGAACAAAATATAAAGAAATCGCTGCAATAAGAAAGATTCCAGAAATTCTGGAACAATTAAAGAAAAAATAGTTTAAAAAAGAGCTTGATTTAAGTATCAAAAAATTACTTTTGTCAAACATATTTAATTCATAAATAGTTAAACAAAATGAGTGTTTTAGTAAATAAAGATTCAAAAATTATAGTACAGGGTTTTACGGGTAGTGAAGGAACTTTTCATGCAAGCCAGATGATTGAGTATGGTACCAATGTAGTTGGAGGTGTTACACCAGGTAAAGGAGGTCAAACACATTTAGATAAACCAGTTTTCAATACGGTTGTTGAAGCAGTTGAAAAAGCTAATGCGAACACTAGCATTATTTTTGTTCCACCAGCATTTGCTGCTGACGCTATTATGGAAGCTGCTGATGCAGGAATTAAAGTTATCATTTGTATTACTGAAGGTATCCCGATTGCAGATATGGTAAAAGTGAAAGCTTATATTGCTAGTAGAGATTGCCGCTTGGTTGGACCAAACTGCCCCGGAGTTATTACTCCAGAGGAAGCGAAAGTTGGTATAATGCCCGGTTTTGTATTCAAAAAAGGAAATGTTGGAATTGTTTCTAAATCAGGAACACTTACTTATGAAGCTGCTGATCAGGTTGTAAAGCAAGGTTTAGGAATAACGACTGCCATCGGTATCGGAGGTGATCCAATAATTGGAACAACTACAAAAGATGCAGTAGAAATGTTAATGAACGATGATGATACAAATTGTATCGTTATGATAGGTGAAATTGGAGGTCAACTTGAGGCTGATGCGGCTAAATGGATAAAAGCTGATGGAAACAGAAAACCAGTTGTTGGTTTTATTGCTGGTCAAACTGCTCCTGCGGGTCGAACAATGGGACATGCTGGTGCAATAGTAGGAGGTAAGGATGATACTGCCCAAGCGAAAATGGAAATTTTAGCCGCTAATGGAATACATGTAGTAAGTTCTCCGGCTGAAATAGGTAAAAAAGTAGCAGAAGTTTTAGGATAATAAAATTTCTATTAGATACTAAAAAAAGCCAGTTATTGAACTGGCTTTTTTGCTTTTACTCTTTTCAAAAATTATGTTTTGATCTTTTCAGGCTTCTCTTTTAAATTTTCATCAAGAAATTTTGTCATGACATTGTAAAAATCATTACGATTTTCTTGATTTCTAAAGCCATGCCCTTCATTTTCCTTTAACATATATTGAATAGTTACACCATTTTTCTTAAGTGCTTCGACCATCTGACCTGATTCTGCTTGAACCACCCGTGGGTCATTAGCACCTTGTGCTATAAACAACGCAGCTTTTATTTTATCTACATTATAAACAGGGCTATTTTCCTTCATCATAACACTATCAATTGTATTTGGGTCACCAACCATTTCATAAAGCATCTTCTTATAAGGTTCCCAATAAGGAGGGATGGTTTCCATAAAAGTAAATAGATTAGAAACACTAACATAATCAACAGCTGCAGCGTATAAATCAGGAGTGTTAGTTATTCCTGCTAAAGTAGCATAACCACTATAACTACCTCCACAAATCGCTAAACGCTTTGAATCTGCAATTCCTTCATCAATCAACCATTGTGCACCATCTGAAATATCGTCTTGCATTTCTTGACCCCATTTTTTAAATGAGCTTTCCCAAAACTGCTTTCCATATCCCGTTGAACCTCTAAAATTCATTTGTAGCACTGCGTAACCTCTATTTGCTAACAATTGTACTTCAGGATTATAACCCCAATTATCACGAGCCCATGGTCCTCCATGTGGATTGATAACTACTGGTAAATTCTTAGCTTCTATACCAATAGGTAATGTTAAATAACCATTAATTTTAAGACCATCTCTTGAAGTATAACTAATAGGTTTCATCTGCCATATGCTAAGACTTGATCCATGGGCTCAAATCGGCTAAATGAGTAATTTCACCAGACACTTTATCATAAAAATGATAAGCTCCTCTCGTTTTGTCATTGCCGGCATAGATCAAAAATTTATCTTCTTCTTTATTACTAGAAGTTACATTATATTCATCATTCTCACCTAAATCAGCATCAAGCTTTTTAAATAAAGCTTCAGACTCTTTGTCTAAAAATTTTCTATTTAACTTTGAAGTAGTAAAGTCAATTACGGTAGGTACTTTCCGTTTTGTAGAATATGAAATACCGTCAACATCTACCTCATCGTTAATAAATATTTCTTCCAGTTCTTTTTTCTCATTCAAATCATATTTTACAACAGCAGCCTTATCTCTACCTAAGTTAGAAACTGCATAAACAACATGACCATTATCAAAATCAAAAAATTGTGGCGCCAATGTTTCCTTAAAATTAGTGGTAATAACTTCTTCTAAAGTTTTGCCTTCATTTTCACGATACATGATTGTATTATCCACACCATTTGTAACATAAGCCAGACGTAGTTTACCATCATGATCAGTACCCCAACCTGTAATATTACCAGGATTTTCATATAACAGTTTCATTTCACCGTTATTTATATTCAATCTATAAGGATCAAAAACCTGTGGAATTCTTTTATTTAGTCCAATAATCATTTCATCTTGATTATCCTCAAGATCATCTATAACTTGTGCTCTTACGCCATCAAAAGGAGTAAGATCTTTTTCGTTAGCACCGTCCTTATTAACAGCATACAAATGAAAATTTTCATTTCCTCCTTTATCACGTACATAAACCAAACGGTCATTATTTGCCCAAAAGTAACCAGATAGGTCACGATCTTCAACACTAGTTACACGTGTTACCGAGTCACTATCAAATTTACGTACATGTATGTTCATTCTGTCCTTATATGGAGCCATATAAGCAATGTATTCACCGTTTGGAGATAAGCGAAAAGTTCTTTTTTCTGAGTTTTTAAAGAAATCTTCAACGGGAATTTAAGGGGCGGGGTTCATTGCGACCGGTTTGTCGCTTTTTTGGTCTTTACATGCTAACACTAATAATGCGAAAAGTGAAAACAACAAAATTTTTCTCATATGAATGATTTTTTAGTTAATATTTACTAGACGAGAACTTTTGGACATCGTTACATTATTTTTAAAATTAACATTTCAACGTATTTAAAGTGTTCTTAAATAGGACGCGAGATGAACTATTTTACTATATTTGATTTTGAATAAAATTAATTTATTTACATGAAACTATTAGAAAATAAAACAGCGTTAATTACAGGTGCTACAAGAGGAATTGGTAAAGGAATTGCCGAAGTTTTTGCCAAGCATGGTGCAAATGTAGCGTTTACATACAATTCATCAGTGGAGGCCGCAACAAGCTTAGAAAATGAATTAAAATCGCATGGCGTTAAAGCTAGGGGATATCAATCAAATGCTGCAAATTTTGATGCCGCACAAGAATTGGCCAAAAATGTATTAGAAGAGTTTGGTAGTATTGATGTACTTATTAATAATGCCGGTATAACTAAGGATAATTTATTATTACGTATATCTGAAGAAGATTTTGATAAGGTTATTGAAGTGAATTTAAAATCTGTTTTTAATTTAACTAAGGCTGTTATAAGACCCATGATGAAACAACGTAAAGGATCTATTATTAATATGAGTTCAGTTGTTGGTGTTAAAGGTAATGCCGGTCAAACAAACTATGCAGCATCTAAAGCCGGTATTTTAGGTTTTACCAAGTCAGTAGCGCTGGAATTGGGTTCACGTAATGTTCGTTGTAATGCTATTGCTCCTGGTTTTATTGAAACAGAAATGACAGCTGCATTACCTGAAGAAACTGTAAATGGTTGGCGAGATGCTATTCCTTTAAAACGTGGAGGATCTCCTGAGGATATTGCAAATGCTTGTGTATTTTTAGCTTCAGATATGTCTGGTTATATTACCGGACAAACATTAAATGTTGATGGTGGTATGTTAACTTAATTTTTTCGCTTTCGCGGAATACAAACGCTTTGAATTTAACTACTGTTCTATATATTATACTGGCCGCAATTGTTGCTTTAATAGTTGCAGTTTTTCATTATTTCTACAAAACGAATTCTAAATCCAAAATAACTGTATTACTTTCTTTCATGCGCTTTTTAGGTATTTTTAGTATGCTAATATTGTTAATTAACCCTAAAATAGAAACCGTATTCCTTGAAACTGTAAAGCCTTCATTATCAGTTGCAATTGATAATTCTTCATCTATAAAATACCAGGAAAATGATGAGAACGTTTTAAATCTGCTTAAAAATATTCAAGACAACCCGGATCTAAACAAAAAGTTCGACATTAATTATTTTGCTTTCGATACAGGAATTTCAACATTAGATTCACTTAATTTTTCAACTAACTCGACTAATATTAAAAAGTCACTTGAATCTTTAGACAATATATACAAAGAAAATTCTGCAATATTGTTGGTAACTGATGGAAATCAGACCATAGGCTCTGATTATTCATTTCATAGAGGGAATTCGGAAATATATCCCTTAGTTGTAGGTGATACCACGAAATTGGAGGACTTAAAAATTTCAAAACTAAACGTCAATAAGTATTCCTTTTTAGGAAATAATTTTCCTGTGGAGATATTTGTGAATTATAACGGAATAAATGAAGTTAAAACAACTCTTACGGTTAAAAATGGGAACTCAACAATTTTTAAAAAGAACATTACGCTGGATAAATTAGCTAATTCAGCGAAAGTTATCTTCAATTTAAATGCATCTAATGTAGGGATTGTAAATTATAAAGCTTCCCTCACATATTTGGCTTCTGAAGACAATACAATTAATAATCATAAAAACTTTTCAGTTGAAGTTATTAATGAGCAATCAAAAATTGCTATTGTAAGCGATATACTACATCCGGATTTGGGAATGTTCAAGCGTTCAATAGAAACAAACAAGCAACGAAAGGTTAGCTATTATAAACCAAATGAAGATATTAATTTAAAGGAATATCAACTGGCGATATTATATCAACCTACAAAGTCTTTTGCTAACATTTTTAAGGCTTGCGAAGCAACTAATATTAATACTTTTATAATTACCGGTACACAAACAGATTGGAATTTTTTAAATAAAGTACAATCAGATTTTAGGAAAGATGCAATATCTCAAACTGAAGATTTCTTACCTAGTTTGAATTCAAATTATAGTGTATATGTAGTCGATGACCTTGGGTTTTCGGGGCTTTCTCCCTTAAAAGATTATTTTGGAGAAATAACTTTTACCAGCGCTTTTGAAACATTATTAATTCAGAATATTGGAGACTTTGAAACTGAAGCACCATTATTGGCAACTTTCTCAAAAAATAATAGGCGAGGAGCAACACTTTTTGGAGAGAATAGTTGGAAATGGAGAGCACTTGGATATACACAGACTAAATCTTTTGATCAATTTGATACTTTTATAAATAAACTTATACAATATCTGGCAACAAAGAAAAAACTAAATCGATTAGAGCTGAATTACAATCCAATTGTATATCAAAATGATCTGTTAAAAATTTCAACCAGCTATTATGATAGCAATTATAATCTTGATAGCAGGGCCGAATTAACAATTCAATTAATAAATTCTAATACTCAGGAAACAAAGGAGTTGCCATTATTATTGAATAAAGATAAATATGAAGCTAATTTATCTAATTTAGAAAGTGGTGATTACAGTTTTATAATTAGAGTAAAAGGTCAAAATATTTCTAAAAAGGGAAGTTTTACGGTGTTAGATTATAATATTGAACAACAATTTACACATGCAAATACTGATGCTTTGAAAAATTTAGCGCTAACTAACTCAGGATCTGTAGCTCACATTAGTAATTATAAGAATATTTTTAATTCCGTCTTACAAGATACTCAGTACAAATCAATACAAAAAAGTACTAAAAAAGTAGTATCTTTAGTGGATTGGAAATGGCTCTTAGCTTTTATTATATTCTTCTTTAGTTTAGAGTGGTTTATCCGTAAATATACAGGTCTTATTTAACAAATTTATGAATCAAAAAACTTTTAAAAATGAGTAATCAACAACAATTAAACTTTCCAAAGAGTATTATACCAATTATTTTTATTGGTATACTCGCATTGATATTATTTACCAAATCGGCCATTACTATTGACTCCGGTGAAGCTGGGGTTTTATATAGAACTTTTGGTGGAGGAGTGGTAACAGACAAACCTCCATTAAGTGAAGGGTTTCATATTGTAGCACCATGGAATAAAGTATATGTGTATGAAGTAAGACAACAGGAAGTTTTTGAAAAAATGGATGTATTATCTTCAAACGGATTGGATATTAAATTAGATGCCTCTGCCTGGTTTCAACCGGATTATGCCAGTTTAGGAAAATTACACCAAGAGAAAAGTGAGCAATATAAAGAGCGTATTTTATTACCGGCTATTCGTTCTGCGGCTAGAAGTGTTGTTGGACGCTATACACCGGAACAATTGTATTCCAGTAAACGTGATGTAATACAAATTGAAATATATGAAGAAACAAAAAAGATTGTTGAAGATCAATATATACAGTTGAATGAGATCTTGATTCGTGATGTTACTTTACCCGCTACGATAAAAGAAGCTATTGAACGTAAGTTAAAACAAGAACAAGAATCTTTAGAGTATGAGTTTAGATTGGTTACCGCTGATAAAGAAGCTCAAAAGCAAATTATAGAAGCTAAAGGTAAAGCTGATGCAAACAAAATTTTAAGTGCCTCTCTAACTGATAAAATATTACAAGATAAAGGTATAGAAGCAACCTTAGAACTGTCTAAATCTCCTAATGCGAAAGTGGTAATCGTTGGAAGCAGTAAAGATGGTCTGCCTCTTATTTTAGGTAATAACTAGTTAAAATCTTAAGATATTAAAATAAAAGTCGGCTATTAAGCCGGCTTTTTTAATTATTATTATTGATCCTGATCACTTCTTTTTTGACTTTCCCTTCTTGAATGGCACGATAATTTTCATAACATTCTAAAACGGCCTCTATAACCTGCAAATCACTTGCTTTACGGATAAATCGGTCTGAATAATTACATTCATTCAATAAGTCATTCAAGTCCTTTCGACTCATATCCATATAGGTCATCAACACTTCACGGCTAAATTTCTCTTCCATTATATTACGAAGATTATCAGCATCTTTTAGTTTTTTTAATTTCTTTATCTCCTTCGATTTTTTAGAAAATTTATTATACCAAAAATCTACCGGATTAAAAATAGCATTCACTGCAGAAGTATATTGTTTTGATTGAGGTCGCCCAATTTCATATGCTTGTGGTAAGCCATCTATGTGTATTCTATTGAATCTGTCTAAAGGAACATTCTCTGCATCTACTACTAAAACACCGATCAAGTCATGTGCTTTTACCGTAACTTCATCTATGTTAGCAGTTTTTTCATGAATTGCAATTTCTAATTCATTTCCTTTTAATAAATCTTTAGTAACCTTTAATTTTATTGATTGAAAGCCGATATAAGAAATAAGAATCGTATCGTTGGCAACAGCAGGTATGCTAAACAAACCTTTACTATTGGTTATTGTCCCGTCAACAGAATTTAGATTTAGAATATGGGCACTTTCCAAAGGTTTTTTATCAGTAATACTGGTAACTCTACCTCTCAGTTGAACTTTCGATACTTTTTTGATAGTATCTTGAGCATAAGAAGCATAGCTAAATATGAAAAGAAATAAAAAATAAAGTACTTTTTTTTGCATAGCGCAATGATACTAATTATTCGGTTAAAATCTGTTAAATTATTCCAAAAAGGATACTATGAAATAGTAGTATTTAATGATAAGAACTTACAAAGTGCGCACGAGAAGATTCGAACTTCCACATCCTAAACGGATACTAGCCCCTCAAGCTAGCGCGTCTACCAGTTCCGCCACGTGCGCATAAATAATAATAAAACCAAAAAAAAGTTAAGCGAAATGCTTAACTTTTCTAGTATCGTGACCGGGCTGGGGCTTCCTTCGACAGCGCTCAGGATAAACTTCTCGCCAAGTCTTCTTTATCACATTATCAATTCTAGAAATTAAGAATTCTGATAATTTTGTGACCGGGCTGGGGCTCGAACCCAGGACCCTCTCCTTAAAAGGGAGATGCTCTACCAACTGAGCTACCAGGTCAATCAATTTCGGATGCAAATATACCATCTAATATCTATAAAACAAGTAAATTTATAATATTTTTTATACGATATTTGCCATTCATTTTATAAGACTATTAATCAGTTTTTTATGGAGATAATTTTAGTAGGATATATGGGTAGTGGCAAATCAACTATTGCACAAAAACTGTCGGAGGTTTTAGATCTTAAAATGATAGATCTTGATGAATATATTGTTGAAAAAGAAGGGATTAGTATTCCGGAAATATTCAAAAAGAAAGGGGAAATCTATTTTAGAAAGCTTGAAACTAAGACTCTGGAAGAAATTTTCAAATCAGAGAAAAATTACGTGTTGTCAGTAGGAGGAGGGACACCATGTTATGACAATAATATCAACCTGATCACGAGATATGGAGTTTCTTTTTATTTAAAAGCATCATTGCAAACATTGAATGAACGTTTGTTAAAAGAAAAAAATAGCAGGCCACTTATAAAAAACATCAGGGATCAAGATTTATTAGAATTTATTGCGAAA
>Ga0209344_10002892_pt1 | contig 17978 bp, 12 predicted proteins | sample Cruoilmetagenom6_FD_187293 | JGI IMG/M metagenome (GOLD analysis project Ga0209344, IMG submission 187293) | Oil polluted marine microbial communities from Coal Oil Point, Santa Barbara, California, USA - Santa Barbara Oil Seep Sample 6 (SPAdes)... | ecosystem: Environmental > Aquatic > Marine... | reverse complement strand
ACAGAGATGGTTTCCTCGCCGCGAAGGCCCGCCAAAACAATGCGGATCTTCTCTTCGGAAGAATAGGCTTGCCGCGTCTTGCGGCGGATGGTTTTGACCAGTTTGTCAGCCGAAGCTTTGCTGGTTCTGGATTTCTTGTTCATCTTCACTCCTTGAAGGTTACGATGAACCAGAAATCCTCCGTTAGCTAAATCTCAATTCTGTCCCACAAGTGCTGACGTCAGACAAGCACTTCATCATCCTCCCCGATCTCTGGCGACGCTACAAGCGCCGCAGAGTTCGGACTTCCGACGAGGTTGATGAAAAAGGAACCATCAGGTGCGACTTGCAGCGATGCGGGCTGGAGACCGGCCTCAACCAATCCCGACACAGCATTGCTGACCGATGCTTTTGAAGGACGCGCAGCGGGCATGGCAGCTACTCACACGTTCCGTCATCGCGCACAGTGCGATTGTAGCGCTCAGAGAGCGCCTTCATCAGGGCTTCAACAGGGGGAAATTCGAAACAACGTACCTTCGTGCGCTTCACCTTGTCCCACTCGTCACCTGTTGCTTCGGCACCGGAGATGTACTCTTCGCACTCGATTGTGCCACGCGGAGTCTTGACCATCGCATGCTCGCATCCCTGAGCGTCAATTACGAACTCACCAAAAATCTCGTTCATCAGATCGGCGATGTCACCATCCTTGGCTTCGAAGCGGTTCATCGAGGCACCGAGAAAACGACGAAGTTCCGGTTGCGGCAGGCGGATCGCTTTACCCTCCTCGAAGGTGTAGCGAAAAGTCTGCCCACTTTCGGTCTTCATCGTCACAGAACCATCCTCGATCATGCGAATGATTGCACGCTCGACCGGGCGCATCGAATGCCAACGCATCTTACGGCGTTCAGGTGTGTCGGGTGCCGTACGCAAGTCACCCCATGACAAACCGTCTGCAGAGGGATCGTAGTTTTCCAACTCCCACAGTAGCGCTGCAAGCCCATCGCCGTTAAGCTGCTCGTAGATCGCATTGAAATATGCGTGATCGTCTTTATGGTCATCATTGATTTCCATCACCAAGTAGCGGCGTTCTGAGCCGTTGCCGTCAATCGGCACGACACGCTCGTTGTTGCTGTCAAAAAAGAAACGGGTGTAGGACGGCATTACAACGACAGGCAATCCCTTGGGCTCAACTAGGATCGTTTCCGAAGTGACAAGACTCTTGATTTTCCCGTTCACCTTAGGGTCTCCAGCAAACAAGGCCTCTGTGCAAACCGCGACAAGCGCCGTGCAAAGATGCTGGCCAGAAAAGCGCCCAGTTACATGCTCTTCATCAGAGATCGTCAGGCTGTAAGGGGCGACCAAGCGCTCCATCAGGATGCCAAAGCTGCTCTTCCCGCAACCTCCGGGCCCACGAGAAACGATCGCTGTCTGGGCCTTTTCACCGGGGCGCTGCACCAAATGCGAAAGGTAGAGCCAAACGTAGCGGAACAAGTCATCGCGATCACGGCAAACAGTGTGGCGAATGAAATGCTTGAGAAGCTCGCAGTCACCCTGTTTCGAAGTCAATTGACGCCCACGATAGAGGTTGTACGCGTTCTCGCTTGCGACCATCGGAGGCGGGGTGAACTCGATGGTCGAGTAGCGCTGGGCAATTTCGGCGAAGATCGCGGCTGGATTGACCAAGTTCTTCTTTACCAAAACGCTGCGGTTCGCGTGAAACATCACGAAGTCAGGCTTTGACATCGACTCAATCACCACTGTGTTTGCGAGCAAATTCGCTGGATCGGGGACGCGAACCAAACGCACTTTTCCGCCAACGCTCACGACACGCCAGCGCTTGTTGAGTGTTGCGATGGCCTCTTTGAGAGTAGTACCCAACGGTGCGGCGATGTCCCACGACGGATGGGCAAAATCCTGCTCTCCTTCCAATGCCTCCGACGCTTCAGCCTTCTGTTGAGCGCGCTCCTCAGCGGCGGCTGCCGCGCTCGCATCAGAAAGCAAAGATTTGGCTTGGGCCTTAAGGCTGGCAAGCTCGCTGTTGTTGTAGCGGCCATCCTCTTTGAACAGTTCATTGAGGCGCTTGGCAGCACCTGTTTTGTTTCCAGCTTTGGCAACGCCTGCAAACAGCGAAATGAAGTCCAGATCGCCTGCTTGTTCGTTCTCCGCAGCAGTTTTGAAAGCAGCTTCAACCTTCTTTGGAGTGCTCAGAAACCCAATTTCGATTTCCGGAGTAGCCCCGTAATCATCCGGGTGAACTTCCAGAGTTTCGCCATCAATTTCCGGGTAAAAAATTTCATTACACAACATCTCGGAAAGCGTGGAAAACTCATCTGGCAGAACTGCGTCCCCATCTTCCAGTCGATCCTCGAACAGACGGATGAAATCCCACGTGCAAAGGTCCCCACAGTGATCGTGGTGACAGAAGACAACAAAAGGTTGCTCCTTGTCCGAAGCGCAGCACCAGCCGCCAGTATCCGATCCGTCGTCAGGTTCCGAATGATTCAGATGGTTGGGGCACATGATCGTCATGCCCTCCCCGGCAGACGCGTTTCGAATGTCCCAACCAATGACCTCGAGAAAAAGCTCCAAGTCGAATGCTTCCCCGCAATCCGCGAACCATTCGCGGACGTCGAAACCGTCCAACAGAATCGCCGGGTCGCCAGAGCTAGCCGCTACGCGGCCTTTTGCTTCGTGAACATGACGGGAAGACTTAAACTCCGGCAAGTGACACTCAACTGGCATATCGCCAATGCAGAGTGCGCGTCCTGCAACAACGTAATGCTTGAATTGAGCGTCTTCCGATGCGCGGCGAGGCAGATACATCATCTGCACAAACTTCGCGGCACTCAGGTCCAGATTTTGAACTCCAAGGAGTTTTGCGAAGCCCGCGTAGCGGGCCAGCCATTCCTTAGATGCATGCTTCACCGCTCCGCCGAACTCACTTACAAGAAAGGGACGGTCCATCGGAACGATTACACGAAAATAGTCACCGTCAGGTGATCCCTTGCGAGCATGGCTGTGAGTTGTGTACAGAACCCCGAACAAACCGAGTTCAATCAAGCGATCGCGGATGCGTTCAATGAAATCGGTGCCATCAATGTCCATGACGAATGCTGTCACAGACATCGCATTTGCCTTCGAGCGGAACGTGAAGGCCTGCTTTTCACCGTTAACAGTCTGGACGCGGCCAGTCAGTTGCGTCTCATTAAAGAAAAAGGCAGTGCCTTCCTTCGCTTTTTGGACTGGATGCCGCGTCAGTGTTTCCATGTAGACGCGGAATGGAAAGCGACGTTGGATCCATTTGTCACCTGCGACTTTGGGTGCACGAGGCGAGAAGCCAGTGATGAGTTCACTGTCGAGGACTGACTGGGCTTCGGAAGATTCCAAGTCACCGAAGATTTCTGCGTCGTTCAACATGAGAACGCTCGCTTCATCCTCCGGGCTGTGAATATCTCCAATTTCCTTTTTTGGTTCAGTAGAGCCCGTGTTGCGGGTGGGTTCGAAGTTTTTCATTTCTATCTCCAAAATGAGTTGCTGATGAGCCCGTCATACGCGCTCTCAAATTGAAAATAAATTTAATGATTAGAACGGTTTAAGCTGTACTAAGTACTGATTAATCCGTACTTTTTGTGACAATTTGGGTTATGTCACTTGCTTCTGCGACCCGATGTGCGGATGTTGCTTCGCAAAACCTCCAACAATTCCGGGCTGTGATCTCTGAGGCGTTTTTCAAGCTTTCGGAACGGTTGAGGGCTATCCTTCGCAGAGTCTGGATCGTTCAACAGCGGCTGCAGGCAAAACCACAAATCATCCCAGCTTTCCCAAACATGTCCGTTCTCGATCTCGGCTCGGATAAATTCTTCGATCTTGGGCCAGTCCTCGGCTGGTTTCGCTCCTGCGTTGCGTTCGTTCCTTGATTTTGCGGGCTTCGGAACTCTGAAGGTGTCATCTTTCCAAGCCAGTATGTCCGCTAGAGAGAACTTGACCTCGTCAAAGCAGACCAATTGCTCAAAGCTGTAGGGGCGCTCAGGCAGGTAAGGAACGGTTCTTTCGATCTTAAGCGACTTGCGACGGGCATCGTCGAACTGCCCGGGGTCGGCAACCCACAGCATCGATTTTTCCCAAATTGCGCCCTCCAGCCACCAAGCTGAACTCGGGATACCCGATCGTGTCGATTCAGAGCCAATCCCGAGGATGATGTCTTCCCTACGTCGCCAGTCTTTGCCCACGGATACAAGATCGTGGGATGAGATGTTCACCTCAAACTCCGGGCGATCAAGTCGAACATCTGAGAAACGGCCTGTGGCACGTACTTGACCACATTGCAGTGCCAGCAACAGCGGCTCGAGGAAATCAGCACTATCGGGAAACTGGTAGTCGGTAAGCGGCTTTGCTGAGTCTGGTTCTGGCGCTATCCCTTCTTGCAAGCAATGGAATGTGTAAGCCATCGACACGACTTTACTTTGGTCTTCTGTGCTCAAATCTCATGGTTCTCCTTTGGCCTGTGCGCGTTAGCGCAACTTGAGAAAACCCTACATGCTCTGTGATCGGTCAGCTACCATTTCCGGAATCCAAGGGCTCCCGCATGGGCTTTCGGTCATTCCTTTGACTGGCCTTCCTTTAGGATGAAAGGGGTAGCGCCCCCTCAAGCTGTCTTTAAATACAATGGATTCTTTGGATCATATGGATTCAACATTGAAGAACAGAGAAGGGAGCTAAATCTTGAAGAATGACAAAACTTCGGGGGACCCAAAGGGGGGATACGGGGTGCCCCCCAATCTGCTGACAGTGGCCGCCTGCCTGCAGCATGTTAACTCCGCCAAAAGTTAACATTTTCGTACGAGTGCGTCCGCTGGGCCTTGATCTAATGGTGATTCAAGGAATTCGTCCAAAATAATGGAGTTAACATTAATGCAACTTCTATTTGGATTTCTCCTGTGCTCACTGCCTGCAGCCAAATAGTAATAGGATATTACGCCTGAGTTTTCCGCCGCCAACCATATTCCAACCTGCTAAAACAGATTGCGCTTCGAAGCTTCGATTTCTTAATAGTTGATGGAACCTCCGGAACGAACAGCTTTTCCATCTAAGAGCCAGTCCGACAGGCTGTTCCGCCTTGTGCGACCGGCACAAAATCGGGCACCATGCCAAGAAAATACTGAGGGGACGGTGATTTGGCCGATACGAGCAACCGAGCAAGCGATCTGGATTTTGCGGCAGACCTTTTCAAGGCCGCAGACAAGCTACGCGGCAACCTTGAGCCCTCCGAGTACAAACATGTCGCTCTGGGCCTGATCTTTCTTAAGTACATCTCCGACGCCTTCGACGTCCTACATGCGAAACTTGGCGAAGAGGACGGGGCCGACCCGGAAGATCCTGACGAATACCTCGCCGAAAATGTCTTCTGGGTCCCACAAGAGGCGCGCTGGGCGTTCCTTCAAGCGAATGCGAAACGGCCTGAAATCCAACTTCCAGACGGCAAGAAGGTCGATGTCGGTGGACTGATCGACCGGGCAATGGATGCGATCGAGAACGTTCCAAGTAACGAGGGCCTCAAAGGCGTCCTGCCCAAAAATTATGGTCGCCCGACACTGAACAAGATCATGTTAGGCGAACTGATCGACCTGTTCTCAAACATTCCGCTGAACGGTGGCGGTGCGAAGGACCTACTGGGTCGCGTGTACGAATACTTTCTGTCAGGCTTCGCCTCTTCAGAAGGCAAGCGCGGTGGTGAGTTCTTCACCCCCCGCTCGGTTGTCCGCACTCTGGTCGAGATGCTCGAACCGTACAAAGGCCGGGTGTATGACCCCTGCTGCGGCTCTGGTGGCATGTTCGTTCAGTCTGAGAAGTTCATCGAGGATCACGGTGGGCGGCGCGACGAGATTTCGGTCTACGGGCAAGAAATCAACCACACGACATGGCGGCTGGCCAAAATGAACCTCGCCGTACAGGGGATCGACGCCGACATCCGCTGGAACAACGAAGGCAGCTTCCACCGGGACGAACTGCCCGATCTGCGCGCCGATTTCATCCTCGCCAACCCACCGTTCAACATCTCGGATTGGGGCGGCGACAGGCTGCGCGATGACGCGCGCTGGAAATTCGGAACGCCACCTGCGGCCAATGCCAACTACGCGTGGCTACAACACATCTACCATCATCTCGCTCCTCGCGGAACTGCTGGCGTGGTGCTTTCAAATGGCTCCATGTCATCCCAGCAATCGGGCGAAGGCGACATCCGCAAAGCTATGATCGAGGCTGACGCCATCGACGCCATGATCGCATTACCGGGACAGTTATTCTATTCGACACAAATCCCGGCCTGTTTATGGATTTTGGCGAAGGATAAGAGCGCAAATGGACACCGCGACCGGCGCGGGGAAATCCTGTTCATCGACGCGCGCGATCTCGGATATATGGCGGATCGAGTGCGACGAGAGTTGCGAGACGAAGACATCAAAAAAATCGCAGATGTGTACCACCGCTGGCGCAACAAGGATCAAGCCGAAGTTTACAATGACGTTCCCGGATTTTGTCGATCCGCGCCTGCCGATGAAGTAACCGGGCACAGTTTTGTGCTTACACCGGGCCGATACGTTGGCACTTCGGAAGTCGCAGATGACGGAATCCCTTTTGAGGAGAAATTCGCTGGACTCCGCCAATCTTTGGATGATCAGTTCCGGCTTGCCCGTGATCTTGAAAACACGATCTCGCATATATTGATGTCGGCTGATGACTGATTCTGTAGTATTGAAAGACCTTCTCGAATTCACCCGCGACGGCGAATGGGGCAAAGGAGCAGCTACCTCGGGTCATGTAGAGATGGCGGTTATTCGAGGCACTGATTTTGCTGCTGTTCGGTCCGGTGATATGTCGTCAGTGCCACGTCGATTCATCGCCGCCAAAGCAGCCGAGCGAAAGATGCTCGAACCCGGTGATCTCCTCATCGAAACAGCCGGTGGAACGAAGGACCAGCCCACGGGCCGCACCGTTTTATTGAACCGGCGAATTTTCGAAGCAAGCGACCTGCCAATTACTTGTGCCAGCTTCAGCCGGTTTCTGCGGGTAAAACGAGACCTGATCGATCCTCGTTATTTGTTCTGGTATCTACAGTCGATCTACACGACTGGGGAGATGCTTCCCTATCACATCCAACACACCGGTGTTGCCCGATTCCAGTACACCGACTTCGCAGCAAAATGGCATGTCCCAATTCCGGAGATGAGCCGCCAACAAGAAATCGCCGACACCCTCTCAACAATCGATGACAAGATCGAGTTGAACCGGCAAATGAATGAGACGCTGGGAGCGATTGCTCAAGCGATCTTCCGAGATTGGTTCGTCGATTTCGGACCCACCCGGCGCAAGATGGAAGGCGCAACCGACGCGGTCGCCATCCTCGGCGGCCTGATCCCCAACCCCGAGAAGGCCGCCAAGTTTGCCGCCCTGTTCCCCGCCAACTTCTCAGCCGATGGCGCTCCAGATGGTTGGATTGAAAAAAATGTCGGAGATATAGTAGATCGCCTAAAGCCAGAGAAGCGCTACACAAAAAAGCAAGTGCTGAAGCAAGGAAAAGTACCAGTATTTGAGCAAGGTGCGGGCTTGTTCCTTGGCTTCCACAATGATGACGCTGGTTTCAAGGCAACGCCCAAGGAACCACTCATGGTGTTTGGCGACCACACCTGCATTCTTCATCTCGCCTGCTGCGATTTCGATATTTCATCAAACGTGATCCCATTGTCTGGGAAAGAACTTTCGACCTCTTGGGTGTATCATGCCTTGCACGGTAAGCAGGAGTTTCAAGAGTACCGGCGGCACTGGTCCGAATTTGTAGTCAAAAAAGCGACGGTGCCAAACTCGAATTTGGATGTCCAGTTCGCGGCACTCGTTCAACCGCTTCTCGCACTTATAGAAACACTGAGGAATGAGAATAGAACGCTCGGAGAAAGCCGCGATTTACTCTTACCAAAGCTGATGTCCGGCGAAATCCGCCTCAGAAATGCGGAGACCGTCGCCTGATGTTTTGTCCTTCTGGTCACTGCCTCTGCCGCACTTTGCAGACCCAGTCCACACAGGTCTGGAATGATCTTCAGGACGCCGAGATGCTGGGCACGCCGTATCACGAAGACACCGTAACACAATCGCTCGCGCTGCATTTGAACCGTCAGCATCCGGCAGATAACCGTGTGCATATCTTCGGACGAGCGGCAGAGAGTAAAAATGGTTCCGATTTCATTTGGCTATTCTTCGAACCCAGCCTGAGCCGCTACTTTCCTGTCGCGGTGCAGGCAAAGCGGCTATACCCCAGCGGGCGCTACGATGCCTTCAAGGCGCATCAGGTAGATAAAATTAGGAAGTACGCCCATGTGATCGGGGGCGTACCGATCTATCTCACCTATAATTTTCCCGAGATGGTGCCCGGGCTTTGGAAAGTTTGGTCACATGGCCGTCCGACTTGGCCGGTGCACATCTTGGACTATCAGCGCGATCTGGGGCTTTCTTATGTGCATGCCGATCACGTCGTAGGTATCAAGGACGGGAAGCTGTCTCCTTCCGATATTGCGTCACACTGTTTTCCGATGTGGACGCCGTTCTGCCAGTGCCGCGCTTCAAGCTCGGGGGATCCCCTGAATGATCTTTGGCTACGGTTTTCGGTTTCTGCTGAAGGCGAGGAGCCCAGCGCCGCGCGGCAAGGTCCAATGGACACGCATCCACTTCTCCGTTCGTGGAAATCTGGTGAAGAAGTACGCGACGAGGGCTTAATGGACGTCTTGCGCATGTACGAGTTTGCGGATGGAGAAGGCTTTTCGCCTTCCTTCGTTCTTGGCACCACAATCGGGGGACGCGATGAACGCTGATTGGTTCCTCGGTATCAAAGACTTTTGCAATCATTGGAATAACGCTCCGATGTTGGCACAGACACTGGAATCTTTGGAACTCCAGTTCGATGATCAGAACGACGGTTGCATCGATGCTGCTAAGGGGTTGGTTGAATGCGCTTGCCAAGTCCTTATCAGCGAGCTTGATGACCCGTCCGACCCTATCAAAGGGTGGCCCGACAGCCCGATCAAGGGAAGTAACCCAAGTTTTGCAGATTGGGTCAGTGCAGCCTTTCGTCTTTTGGACTTGACGACAGGCCGCGATGACCCTTTCAGCAAGGTCATTTCGCAGCACTTCAAACTGACCGACGCCCTGCGTGTGTTCCGAGATCAGGCTGGGCCACTCAGCCATGGCAAGGACGGATTCTCGGAGCGTCTGACGATCCATCACCGCCGATCTTCGCTTCTTGCCGCAGACGCATTGGTCGCGTTCCTCCATCACGCATATATGGAACGCACACCCGACCCGGTCCGGACGCTCGAACCATACGACCGCTTTCGTGTGTCGAATGAAAAGATCGACTACGCCTCGACTTTCCGCAAGGTAGGTTTGTCAGACAATGGCGACTTGGAAGTCGAAATTCAGGTTGGAGAGGACGAACGAATTCCTCTATCCATCACAGTGTCTCAGTTTCTGTTTGGTGTGGATCGGGAAGCATACAAATTAGCACAAAACACGACCGCCTCGGTCGCTATCATACCGGAGGAAGTCGAAGAATGACGATCAACGAAGACTTAGTGGAACAGGTTGTATTGTCGACTTTGGAAGGGATAGGATATTCCCGCCTGAGCGCTGAGGAGGCCTCGCCTGATGGGAGCGATCCAGAGCGAGACACCTACCATGAAGTAGTCTTGGGGGAACGTCTCCAAGCGGCTGCCCAGCGACTGAATCCAACGATTCCTGCCGATGCCATCCACGAGGCGCTACGCGCCCTGCAGCGGCGAGAAACCCCTAGCCTTGTCGAGGAGAACCGCCGAGTTCATCAGATGCTTGTCGACGGGATCGACGTAGAATTCCCAGTCGAGGACGGCACGATCCGAGGCGACAAGGTCTGGCTGATCGACTTCACAGAACCTGCTAATAATGATTGGGTTGTGACGAACCAATTCACCGTCGTCGAAGGCAAACACAACCGCCGACCAGATGTCGTCGTGTTTGTGAATGGTCTGCCGGTAGTTGTGATCGAACTGAAGAACGCAGCGGGTGAAAACGCTACGGTTGAAGCGGCTTACGACCAACTGCAGACCTATAAGCTGCAGGTCCCTTCACTGTTTCGCACCAATGCCTTGCTGGTCGTTTCCGACGGCCTTACGGCCCGTCTTGGATCGCTCACTGCCGATCAGGAACGCTTCATGCCATGGCGTTCAATAACCGGAGAGCACGGCGACTTCACGCCAAGCGGTCCACATGAACTCGACACAATGGTTCGTGGGGTCTTTGACCAGCATCACCTGCTTTCCTTGCTACGCGACTTTACAGTGTTTGCCGACAAAGGTGATGGCCCTTTCAAGATCGTCGCTGGCTACCACCAGTTTTTCGGTGCAACAAAGGCGCTACGTAGCGCTATTGAGGCATCTTCGGCTGATGGTGACCGCAGGATCGGCGTAATCTGGCACACGCAAGGTTCGGGAAAGAGCCTGCTGATGGCCTTTCTAGGCGGTCTCTTGGTGCGTTCAGAGGAATTGGAGAACCCAACCCTGCTGATCCTTACAGACCGTAATGACCTCGACGACCAACTCTTCACCACCTTCGGGATGTGCAAGGACCTTATTCGGCAGACCCCAGAACAAGCGGAAAATCGAGATGAACTCCGAGGCCTACTACAAAGGGCATCTGGTGGTGTCATCTTCACAACGATGCAGAAGTTTGCCCCTGACAAAGGCGAAGAGAATTTCCCTGAGCTAACCGACCGTAAGAACGTAATCGTAATCGCGGATGAAGCCCACCGCAGCCAATACGGATTCGATGCCAAGCTTGACCAAACCACCGGCGTCCGCCGCTACGGTCATGCGCACTATGTGCGACAGGCACTTCCGAACGCTTCCTTCATCGGTTTCACCGGTACGCCAGTTGAAGGGGCCGACAAAAGCACACGCGCAGTTTTCGGCGAGGACATCGATGTTTATGATATCACACGTGCGGTTGAGGACGGCGCGACTGTTCCGATCTACTACGAGAGCCGACTTGCAAGGATCGAACTTGAAGAAGATCAGAAGCCTCTCATCGACGCAGAGATTGAGGAAATCCTCGAAGACACGACTTTGTCTGAACAGGAGAAGGCCAAGGCCAAGTGGGCCAGCGTAGAGGCACTGGTCGGCTCCGAGATACGATTACGACAAGTTGCTGCGGACCTTGTTGAGCACCTCGAAGCACGGCTAGAGGGGCTGAGTGGAAAGGCTATGACGGTGTGCATGAGCCGTCGCATCTGTGTGGCTCTCTATAAGTACATCGTTGAATTGCGCCCGGAGTGGCACTCCGAGAATGACGGTAGTGGAGCGGTAAAAGTAGTGATGACTGGGTCAGCGTCCGACCCTCTCGACTGGCAACCTCACATTCGCAACAAGAAAGGAAGGGACGAACTCGCCAAACGAGCCCGTGACCCCAACGACCCACTGAAGTTGGTACTTGTGCGGGATATGTGGCTTACCGGTTTCGATGCGCCGTGCATGCACACGATGTATGTGGACAAACCGATGCGCGGCCACAATCTCATGCAGGCCATCGCCCGCGTAAACCGGGTGTTTCGAGATAAACCCGGCGGCTTGGTCGTTGACTATATCGGGATCTTCCAAAACCTCAAAAGCGCTTTGGCGGAGTACTCAGAGTCAGATCAAGACAGGACTGGGATCAACGAAGAAGATGCTGTGGCGGTTCTCCGAGAAAAACTCGATGTAGCGCGCAGCATGTTTGATGGGCACGATTATTCGATGGGAATGGCCGGAGAACCCGCGCAACGGCTTGTGGCGCTTGCTGACGCTGTCGACTGGGTTCTGAAACGGCAAGAAGAAGCGTCTGCCGCCGCCCGAGACGACGAATCCAAGGCTAAAGAACGACAACGTTTTCAGTCGACTGTAGTTGAACTTGGCAAAGCGTTCGCCTTGGCTTCAGCCAGTGACTTTGCGAAAGATGTAAAGGAGGAAGTCGGTTTTTTGCAGGCAGTGCGTTCGGCGATTGTGAAGACTTCGCCGGTTGGCAAGCTCACTTCGCGTTCCAAGCAATTTGCAATCGAGCAGTTGATAAACGCTTCGGTCGCAAATGCGGAGATAGTCGACATCCTTTCAGCCGCCGGTCTGCAGTCTCCCGATTTCTCAATCCTATCGGAAGAGTTTCTGCTTGAAATGCAGAATATGGGCCGCAAGAATCTTGCTTTGGACGCACTTCAGAAGCTGTTGAATGGTGAGATAAAAAGCCGAGCGAAACGAAATGTTGTTCAGAGCAAAGCTTTCTCACAAAGGCTTGAGGAAGCAGTCGCTCGCTACCATTCCAATGCGATCTCAACTGTCGAAATGATCCAAGCGTTGATCGACCTCGCACGAGACATCAAAGCGTCTGCCGAACGTGGCGGAGAGGAAGGCCTTTCTGATGACGAACTCGCCTTTTACGACGCACTTGCGCAAAATGAGAGTGCCGTTGAAGTCATGGGGAACGAACAGCTTCGCGTCATTGCGCACGAACTCTTAGAAAGTATGAAATCAAATGCCACAGTTGATTGGCATAAGAAGGAGAGCGCACGAGCCAAGATGCGTATTTTGGTGCGTCGTATTTTGAAGAAATACGGCTACCCCCCCGATCTTGCCAAAGACGCAATTCGAACTGTTATTGCGCAAGCAGAGGCCGTTCTGTCCGAAGTTTCATAGCTCGCTGATATCGATCAGGTCATTGGAGCAAGCGCGCTGACGCGCGCAAGATCCACGCATTACCTGCTAACCAACCCATCAAAGCTCAGGCAAATAGCAAAGTTCCGATTGTTCTGAGAGACCTTAGGCGCAATGTTGACTCGTATTGGCGAGCATCCGCACAGCGATGCTCATGTGCATTCTTGTAGTTGTAGCGCTTAGAAGTGGCCCAGAGAAACATGCAGACAGCACACCAGAATGAATCCGAGTATCGGCACAGTTAGCCCTCAACTTTTTCGAGATACCGATATACAGATGACCGGGCGATGCCCAGTTCCTTAGCAATGGCTGTGGGTGTCTTTCCCTGCTGACGCAGGGAAGCAACCTTATCGGCGTCTATCGTAGCTGGACGGCCTTTGAACGGGCTCTCATCGCCCTTGGCCAATGCTGCATCAATACCTTCGCGCTGACGCGCTTTGCGTAATTCTGTCTCAAACTCGGCGATGCTGCCCAACATGTTAAAAAATAGCCGTCCTTCGGGGGTGCTGGTATCTATCGCCTGTTCGGTGACGAATAGGTCTACTTCCTTTTCCTTGAGCGCATGCGCGATGTTTTGCAGGTCACGCATGGAGCGAGCAAGGCGGTCAAGACGCGTAATTACCAGTTTATCACCGCGACGGACTCCTCGAGACAACAAAGCTTCCAGTTCGGTGCGCCCATCCCGTTTCGTTCCAGATGCTTTATCTTGATAGAGATGTTCATTAGAGACACCTGCGCGCGTCAGCGCGTCGATCTGCGGTGCGATGTTCTGGCCTTTGCTACTGACCCGTGCATATCCGATCAATTCGCCCATGATGCGCCCTTTCTGTCCGATTTGACTGTCCCATAAATATATGGTGTCCGATAAATGATTCGGCAAGTCTAAAAGAACACTTTTGAAGAGATTCATCGCGTTCCGTGTGAGTATACTCTCTTAGGACAGCAAGTCCTTAGGCTGCTGGCGTATCTGCGCTGTGTAGTCAGAGGGGCTTGCACAACTTCTCTTGGCCACAAAAGCGAGGTGACACTTCGGAACGCTTCTGCCAAAAGTTGAAACAGCAAGGAGATAGTGTTGAATGGCTTCAATTGACCAAAACATAGTGAACCGCGTTAAGAAACTGACGAAGCCATCAAACGCAGCCCAAGCGCTTCAGCCGGTTTTTGAAGCTGTTAGCAACGCCAAGTTCGCCATTGATGACCTGAATGACCAACGAACTAGGGGCGACCAGAGAAAGGGTCGGATTGACGTTGAGGTTGGCAAGCTTTCGGACCCTACAAAAGTAGGGATCACGATCATTGATGATGGTATTGGCTTGGACAAAGAGCGGTTCGACGCGTTCTGCGTGATCGATACAGACTTCAAGAGTAAAAAGGGCGGCAAGGGTGTCGGGCGGTTGTTTTGGCTGGACAGCTTCAAACACATTTCGGTTTCCAGTGCCTTCAAGGGACCGGACGGGATCAACAGAAGAGCCTTCGACTTTGTTCTGGCAAATGAGGATCAGATTGTTGAACGAGAAACAGAAGCTGGTGAAGTCTTAGGTATAGGAACACGGGTTGAGTTTTCAGGGGTGCGGGGGGATCGCTATGTTCAGCATTTCCCTAAGAAACGGGACACCTTTCTCCGATACTTTAGTGCCCACTTCATTGCCGACTTTCTCGTTGGAAGTGGGCCCGGACGTATTCGTTAACATCAACGGAGATATCACAGCTTATCCGAAGGCGATTTCTGAACTCGTCGTCGGCGACAAGGTTAAGATCGAAACGCCACAACATGAAGACTTTGGCGTTCTGACCATTGAGTGCTTCACATGCAAAGAGGACGCCAGCAAAGGCCTCGACGGGATGCATCAGTTACATCTACTTGCAGATGAGCGCACTGTTGCAACAAGAGAGGTGGACAAGCTGATCGGACTTCGGCGGCTTGAAGTGGGTGATATTGACGACCTCGTATTTCACGGCTGTGTTTCTGGGGCTTACTTGAATGACCACGTCAACGAGGGGCGAACGGCTTTCACAGTCGATGAGAAGAAGCTCAAGGCTCTCTCCCGCTTCTGTATCGACGCAGTGAAAAACTCATACCTACCACAGCAAATGGCAGAGTATGAAAAGGCTAGGAAAGCTGATTACCAAGACTTCGTTGCAAGATACCCAATTTACGGCTTTGAGGATGAGGAAACCCAGCTTGATAGAATCCCTTTTGGAGCCAGAACGCCGGAAGATTTTGCTGCTGGACTGGTCAAACATCAAATTCGGAATGAAGAGAACCGCAGAGAAAGTCTTGAGGAGATCATTCAGCTTTTGACGGCGGAGAAAAATGTACCAGATGATTTTGATCAAACGGTTGTTGAGGCCGCTAAAGACCTCAAAAAGTCGGAGAAGCTCGCATTAGCGCAGCACGTTGTAAAGCGGAAGCTGGTGCTAGAGGTTATGGAGCGGCTTATCTTAAGGGTGAGAAAGCGGGGCGAAAAGAAAGAGGATTTTCATTTGGAAAAAACCCTTCACACCTTCATTTGTCCGATGAACGTAGTGGGGAACCGGGTTGAGTCATCTACGCATGACTTATGGATTGTCGACGAGCGGCTCGCGTTTACACAATCATTTTCATCTGACAAGCGACTTGATCAAGTTCTTGGGCATACCGACAGCGATTCGCGACCCGATCTTTTCCTATGGGATCAGGCTTTTGGGCTGGGGGTGATGGATGGGCAATCAGATAGCGATGACATTGATCTGTCTGAACCATTGTCAAAGGTCATGATCGTCGAGTTTAAGCGCCCCGGTCGCACGTCATACCCGAAACCAGAAGACGACGTTGAGCGCCAAGTTGTTAAGTATATCAAGCAGATCAAGGGCGGGCAGATTGAAGCCTTTGATAGGCGAAGGATCAGGGTTGCATCTGATTGTCGATTCTTCTGCTATGTCGTGGCCGATATCATTGGAGACCTTGCCGACGAGCAAATGGTTGGTTGGAATCATACGGCCAACGGCGAAGGTAGAATAAGACCACTCGGGGGGGAGCTAGAGGGTTCTTCCATCGAAGTGGTTCAGTGGACGGAATTAGTCAACGACGCTTGGTCACGCAACATGGCTACGATCAATGCCGCCGGTCTAAGAAGAGGTAAGTCGGTAGTTGATACTCTGAAATAGTGGTTCAATCACAGAGAAGGTGTGTTCCGCTGACGAACATTGGGAGATGTGGTGCTAATGCCTTCGTGGGAGCCTTCGAATCTTCTCGACGAGTAGTTCGAGGGAGCTTTCACCCCTCAAAATCTTGTTCATATCTGCTCCGAACTCCTGATCGAAAGTCGTGTTGTTAATAGGTGAGCAATTCGGTGCGATAATCACGTTGTAAGGTGCAAGATATCTTGACCTTAACTCCACCCGGTCGCGGATATCGACGGGTTTACCGTCAACGATTGCAGCGCCGTCGTCGTACTCCTCCCTTGAAACTGGAAGAGTCCCGTCGACCAGACCAAACTCCTCACTTGCGTAGCCGAAATTGTCTACCCAACGCCGAATATCAGCCTCGCCCCATTCGGATGCACCTGTGGGCTGATCAGCATTCATCTCAAGATAGACAAAGCACCGATAGTAGCTTCCTTGGTCCACTGCTGCCATTCTCGATACGTTCAGTTCGGAGTGCCCCATCAAAAAGTGCGATCCTTCAATTTCTGAAAACCTATCTATGTGAAGGTTCCTGCCACCGCGCCACCACCAAGCCAAATGACCATCGTCGTAGAAGAGCGGCGCTGCCATCAAAATCTCCAGCCTTTCGCGAATAATGGAAATATCCTCGAACCATTCGATGCCGCGAACACCCGGAAAAGCTTGCCCAAAACGCTCATTGAAAGCTACACAAGCAGTACCGACGCCAACATCGGGCGCGGCATCCAGTTCAATGGGATTAGCATCCTCCGCTGGCGGATTTTCGGGAATGTAAAGAGTCGAACCTAGTGTAGGTTTGGTTGGAGGTAGTTCCAACACGGTTTTGAGAAGCCCGTCGAGTACGGCATCTGTATCAGAGCCTTCGGACAGGTCGGCATAGTACTTGGCTCCAAGGAACGTCGGCAGCTTCCTAGAACCCTCCACATTTCTTACGATTGGTATGAATTTTCTGCGTTGTGCTGCATCGCCCATCATTTCGGAGGTTACAATGGTTCGTTCGTAGCCGACACCTCCTTGGCCCTCATTCGCTTTCTGAATGTAGGCGTCTGTGCAGACCAAGATTACGCGGTCTGCTTCCGTAATCCCCTTTTCCATGAACAGTGCTAGATCATCTCCATACTCCAAATCCCACTGATCGAAAAAGGCATCTACACCGTTTTTAACGAAGTATTCCGCTACCTCGCGCACCCATGATCTATGTTCTTCTGTGTCATGGGAATAGGATATAAAGACACTCTTATCGGCCACAGGTATCATCCTTTTTTCAATTACCTTTCCGATACTTAGAATGGTCGATGGGCAGCTACCAGCCCCCAGCGGGCATTCGTTGGCACAAAAGGTGCGGCTACCCCGTGGTACACCTTCACTATAACCCATTGATCTCATTGCACCGCATTCGAGCGCCCGTGGTACACCCTGCCCCATATTTTATTGGGGTTTTCGCGGCTTTTTGGAGCCCCCTACGGGCTGCCACTTATCCAAAACATTGTAAACTTCAGATACTTAGCCGACATCTGCGCCAAGGTGTTCAGGGCGCGGCTGGTCCTGATCCGACGGGAGCATTTTAGAGGCGGCCGCGACAGCGCCCTGGCGGCGAACTCCTTGAGGTTAGATTCCGGCGTTTTTACTTCGGTCCTTCCGGATGGTGGCATGAGTTCGTATCCGGTGGCACCATTCTCAGAACCTTGGCAGAGGAACGCGTGGGGTGCACCCACCCTACGTTTAAATCGGTGCGGTTTGCACAGAACACCGCGCCCGCCCTAACCCCAGGCGCGCGCCGCGATGACCCCGGCGAAGGCCGACACGCCGGTCAGAACCGCGCCCCATGTCACGTCAACCGCGACCATCTGCCAGTGCCAGTCGCGCAGGGTGGCGAGGTTGGTGAACTCGTAGGTGCCATAGGCCAACGCGCCAAAGGCCGCCCCGGCGAGGAGAGCGTTCAGCGGCGCACCGAGCTATGCTTGAATATGGGTGATGCGCATCATCAGGCGGCGCGGTTTTCGGTGTCGTCGGTCACTTCGACACCGTCGTTGAATTTGATTCCTTCGATGACTTTTGGCAACTGGTTTCTGCCCTTGA
>Ga0209344_10002891_pt1 | contig 17979 bp, 9 predicted proteins | sample Cruoilmetagenom6_FD_187293 | JGI IMG/M metagenome (GOLD analysis project Ga0209344, IMG submission 187293) | Oil polluted marine microbial communities from Coal Oil Point, Santa Barbara, California, USA - Santa Barbara Oil Seep Sample 6 (SPAdes)... | ecosystem: Environmental > Aquatic > Marine >... | reverse complement strand
CTGGAGGCAGAGTTTACTACATCAAAGGCCGAGCGGTTTGGTACGATGGATTTTGAACAAATGACCGTGGCGGAATTGCGCGATGCGCAGGCTGCGATTGAGCAAATGCGTCTGGCTATCCCAAAGCTGGCATCACGGCGTATGGCACTGGCCTCTTGGGGGCGTAAAATTAATGCGCGTGCCACGTTTCGGGCGGCAAGCCGCACCGGTGGTGAGATTTTACACTTATCAAAAATGGCCCCGCGCGAAAAGGTACCCAACCTTGTGGTGCTCACAGATATATCTGGTTCGATGTCGACCTATTCGCGCATGATGCTACATTTTATTCACTCTGTGATGCGATCATCAGGGCGGGATTGGGCAAAAGTACATGCCTTTACCTTTGGCACACGTCTGTCGAACATTACTCGATTGCTTGACCATAAAGACCCCGATGCTGCCTTGAAAATCATTGGAACACAGGTGCAGGATTGGGATGGCGGCACGCAAATTGGTGCAAGCCTGAAGGAGTTCAACTATAATTGGTCGCGCCGCGTTCTAGGTGGGGATGCCACGGTATTATTGATCACCGACGGGCTGGAACGGGATGACCGGCACCTGTTACACAGGGAAATGCGCCGCTTGAACCTGTCATGTCGCCACCTGATCTGGCTGAACCCACTCTTGCGCTTTGATGATTTTGCCCCGCTTGCAGGTGGTATCCGCGCCATGCTGCCCCATGTTGACAGCTTTGCCGCGTGTCACAATCTTGCATCTTTGTGTGAATTGGCAGAGGTTCTTAGTGGCGCAAATGGCGCGGCTATGAAACGACAAATGTTGGCAGCAATATGATACAACACCCAGATAATATGTCTTCCGTTGCCTTGGGCTATATGACTGCGGGGCAAAAAGTGGCGATAGCGACAGTGATCTCCACTTGGGGTTCCGCACCGCGCCCTGTTGGCTCTCAACTGGCTATTGCCGAAGATGGTACGTTCCAAGGGTCGGTTTCGGGCGGGTGTGTGGAAGGTGCGGTTATTCTTGCCGCACAAGACGCGCTTCAAGACGGGAAATGCCATGTGCTGGATTATGGTGTGGCTGATGAAGATGCCTTTGCCGTTGGGCTAGCTTGCGGCGGTAATATCCAGATTTTGGTTGAACCGATTGCACTGGGTGATGGACCCGATAAAACCCTGATCGAAACAATGGCTGACGCGGATAAAGCGCGTATCCCATTTGCCTATAGTGTGAACCTTAACGATTGGTCGCGTGAACGGATTAATCCCAAGGGTCTGATTACGGGCAAACGGGGTGATGTGTTTATCCATGTCGCAAATCCCAACATGCGCATGATCATCGTGGGGGCGGTGCATGTCACCCAAACCCTGGCTCCGCTTGCACGGATGGCAGGCTACGACGTTCAACTGGTAGATCCGCGCGATGGATTTGCATCACAAGCACGGTTTCCGAATGAAAAATTTGTGGACGCATGGCCTGATGAGGCATTGAAACAAATTGGGTTGGACGCGCATACTGCCGTGATTACACTTAGCCATGACCCTAAGATTGATACACCTGCACTTGCTGTGGCGCTGCGTTCTGATGCATTTTATATCGGTGCTCTCGGTTCACGGAAAACTCACGCAAAGCGGGTGGCACAATTACAGGGCGATGGGTTTAGTGATACGGAAATTGCTAGGATTCACGGCCCAATAGGCTTGAATATCGGTGCAAAAACACCTGCAGAAATTGCCGTTTCGATCATGGCAGAAGCCATTGCACGGCTGCGCAAGCCATGAAATTTGCCAATGTGGAATTAACTCAGGCCAAGGGCCATATTCTGGCCCATTCGATTACGCTGGAACGTGGGGTTTTGAAAAAGGGCATTAAGCTTGATGCGGAGGATCTGGAAAAGCTAATGCAAGCAGGGCAATCCCATGTCACAGTTGCAATGCTGGAAACGGGCGATATCGCCGAAAATGCAGCAGCCCAATCCCTTGCAAACGCTTTTTTGACGGATGGAGTGAAAGCCACACAGGCCTTTGCTGGGCGGGTTAATTTGGTTGCGGATTGTGATGGAGTTTTATCTTTGAACGCCTCTGCGATTGAGGCGTTTAATGCGGTAGATGAAGCGATAACAATTGCAACTTTGCCAAATTTTGTGCGGGTTAAAAAGGGTAGTTTGCTTGCAACATTGAAGATTATTCCCTACGGTGTAGCTGAAGTGCAAATTGCTAAAGCGGTGCAAGGCTTAGGGGGCTGTGCCTTGCAACTTCATGGATTTACACCCAAATCCTGTGACATCATTTTGACACGCACGGCACACTTTAAGACGTCACTTTTGGCGAAAGCCGAAAAGGTTCTTCAGGCGCGTATTATCCCTTTGGGGTTGCAGATGGAAAGCTGCCGTATTGTAGATCATTCAACACAAGCGGTGGCAGATGCAGTTCTAGCTACAAAAAGCGATATGGTGCTGATCTTGGGTGCATCGGCCACTTCTGATAGACGTGATGTCGTGCCTGCAGGAATTATTGCGGCGGGGGGGCAAATTAAACGATTTGGCATGCCCGTAGATCCTGGGAATTTACTGGTATTAGCATCGCGGAATGATCGTGCTGTTATTGGCTTGCCGGGGTGTGTGCGTAGCCCCGCGCTAAACGGTGCAGATTGGGTGTTGGAACGGCTTTGTGCGGATATGCCAGTGGAGACCATCGACGTAATCCGCATGGGAGTTGGTGGTTTGTTAAAGGAAATACCCGACCGAATTTTGCCGCGTATGCAGCGTGACCAAACTGGATCCGGAGTAACAGCGATACTGTTGGCAGCGGGCAGTTCAAGCCGTATGCGCGGGGTTGATAAACTGATGTGCAAAGTTGGTGGGCTGCCGTTGTTACGTCACTGTGTAGAAGCGGCATTGGGTTCCGATATTGATCATTGCATTGTGGTGTTGAAAAAAGGCGCTGACGACCATCGGGAAGCCTTACAAGGTTTACGTGTCGAAATTGTTGAAGTGGACGATGCGGGGCTAGGTATGTCTGCATCCTTAAGGGCAGGGATATTAGCAATAAATACGTCACCCAAAGCGATTTTGATTGGATTGGCTGATATGCCGGATCTAACATCTGGCCATTTTAACCAAGTGATCACAGCTCATAATCCAAGTAAAAACCGCTATATAGTTTGCCCGACAAATCCAAATGGGAAGCGGGGTCACCCGGTTTTATTTGACGCAAAATTTTCAGAAAATCTGGCAAATTTACAAGGTGATGCAGGAGCCAAAGATATTGTGAGAAATGTTCCGGAATGGGTCCATGAAGTCCCAATGGACGCGGCGGTTTCGCTTGATTTGGATACACCTGAAGCATGGGATGTTTGGACGCGTAGCTTTAAAATACGCACCAAGCGCAAACATTAAAACGGGATTCAAATGTAGAATTGATTGTTTTTAGTTTTACTTATGATCCCCCATCGCATTTATATCTTAGGCGTTCCGATTTATGAATTATTGTTCTGCATGGGATAGTTTTGTTGTGGGCTTCATTTATACTTGAATTTCGGTTCGCCCGTGCCACACGAAGACATAAAATAAAAAAGGTTACAAGATGAACAAACGCGTCATTGCAATTGCATATATGCACGAAAGTAACACCTTCACGATTATGAAAACGGGGATGAGTGAATTTCGGGCACGTTATTTTTTCGTTGGTGATGAGATTCCCAAAAACCTTACTGATACCGGAACAGAAATTGGCGGTTTCATTGCAGCGGCTGATGAACTGGGATGGGAACCACTTTATACAGTTGCTGCATCGGCGGAACCAGGCGGCCCTGTTACTGAAAAAGCCCGTTTGGAAATTACCGATGATGTCATAAGCAGGTTAAAGTTTTTGGCACCTTTTGACGGTATTTTTGTTGCCCTTCATGGGGCTATGGTCACCGAGACATCACAAGATGGCGAAACCCAGTTTTTGCATGCGGTACGCGAAGTGGTGGGGCCGGATATTCCGATTGCCGTTACGCTTGATCTGCACGCCAATATATTTGATGAGATGGCGGATCAGGTGAATATTATCGTCAGCTACAGAACTTATCCACATATTGATATGAATGAATGCGGTGTTGAGGCTTGCAAATTACTGGATCAGGCGATGAAGGGTGTGGTTAACCCTAAGATTACAATTTCGCGTCCGCCAATGCTGGTCGGTTGTGATGATGGTCGCACGACAAATGATGGCCCGATGTGTCGCCTTTTGGAATACGCTACACATGAGATGATAGCATCAGGCATTTTGAACGTAGCGATCAATGCGGGTTTTACAGATGCGGATGTTTATGCCGCCGGGCCAAGTGTACAGGTTACTTATGACGCTGCAAAAATCACACAAAAAGATGCCGCTGTAGTTGCAGATAATATTTGCGATGAAATATGGGGTTGGCGCGACAGTTATGAACTGCCTGTATCGCTTAAGGCTTGTATGGCCGAGCTGAAAAGCCGTGCAACGACTGACAGGCCAATTATCGTTGCTGATTATTCTGATAACCCCGGGTCAGGGGCTTACAGTGATTGCACGGCTGTGATCTCTGCTATGCTTGAAAGCGGTTTGAAGGACATCGCGGTCGGTGGATTGTTTGACCCAAAGGCGGCACATGAACTTGCAAATGCGGGCATTGGGGCCAGGGTTACTTTATCTATTGGCGGGAAAACCGACGCGCGTGTTGGCGGCGGCCCTATCACTGTCACAGGGGTTGTGAATTCAGTCAGCGACGGGCGTTATACATTTGAAGGCCCGATGTTCACGGGCGTGCCCAGCACCCTAGGAACCAGTGTGTGGTTTCAGGTTGGTGAGCTGGCCATTCTGATTGTATCTGAACGACAGCAAATGTTGGATAAAAATATCTTTCGGGTTGTGGGCATTGAACCTGCTGAAAAATCTATCGTTGTGGTGAAATCCATGCAGCATTTTCGTGGGGCCTTTGCACCGATTGCCGAAGATATTATCGTAACTGATGCGGGAGGCTTGTCTACGCCTGATATGACTAAGCGGACTTATTCCAACATACGCCGCCCGGTGTTTCCACTGGATCAGATAGATGGTTGATCTCTATTACATTGCCATAATCGGGGGTATGACATAGAAATTTATATATCTGATCTACAAGTCTTGTTGTGATCTGCCGTGACTCATTATAGCAATAATCAAAAGATATTATTGGAGATGCTGATGTCTGTTGAATTGGAAAATTATGATGATATTCGCAATGCAATAGCCAAACTATGTACGCATTTTCCAGGTGAGTATTGGCGCAAGCTTGACCGCGAAATGGCGTATCCACGCGAATTTGTCGAAGCATTGACCCAAGCCGGATGGCTTTCTGCACTTATCCCAGAAGAATACGGCGGTGCGGGACTTCCATTATCCGCTGCTGCTGCGATATTGGAAGAGATGCAACGCGCGGGCTGTAATGCCGGCGCTTGCCATGCACAGATGTACACGATGGGTACGCTTCTGCGTCACGGGTCCGATGTGCAAAAGCAAAAATATCTACCAAGCATCGCAGATGGAAGCCTGCGTTTGCAAGCATTCGGTGTTACTGAACCAACATCTGGTACGGATACGGGCGCACTAAAAACAACCGCGAAACTTGACGGTGCTCATTTCATAGTGAATGGGCAAAAAATTTGGACAAGCCGCGCAGAATACTCTGACCTTATGATACTTTTGGCACGCACAACCCCGCTTAAAGAAGGCATGAAAAAAACCGAAGGGCTTTCAGTTATAGTAGTTGATATGCGAGAAGCAATTGAGAATGGCCTAACCATTCGACCTATCCGCACGATGATGAACCATGCAACAACCGAAGTCTTTTTTGATAATCTAAAAGTCCCTGCTGAAAATTTGATTGGAGAGGAAGGTAAAGGCTTTAGATATATTCTGTCTGGTATGAATGCAGAACGTATTCTGATTGCTGCCGAATGTGTCGGTGACGCGAAATGGTTTACCGAAAAATCTGTGAACTATGCAAAAGAACGCTCTGTCTTTGATAGACCCATTGGCCAAAACCAAGGAATTCAATTCCCAATCGCGAAAGCTTACGCAAACATGCGCGCCGCAGAGCTGATGGTTAAAGAGGCATTGCGATTGTACGAAGATGGTAAAAACCCTGGTGCCGAAGCAAATATGGCAAAAATGCTGGCAGCGGATGCGTCATTTGAGGCTGCTAACGCCTGCGTTCAAACACATGGCGGCTTTGGTTTCGCAGAAGAATACGATGTTGAAAGAAAATTCCGAGAGACCCGTCTTTATCAGGTGGCGCCGATTTCGACCAATCTGATTTTGTCTTACCTGTCCGAGCATGTGCTTGGCCTGCCGCGGTCTTATTAAGATGACGGGTAAACCTCTTTCAGATCTTTTGGTTGTGGCAATTGAACAAGCTGTTGCGGCTCCGTTGTGTACCGTGCGCCTAGCTGATGCGGGTGCGCGTGTGATTAAAATCGAACGCCCGGAAGGTGAAACTGCACGTAATTACGATTCTGCGGTCAAAGGTACATCTGCATATTTTGCTTGGCTTAATCGTGGTAAAGAAAGTGCTGTTTTGAACCTCAAAGACGATACGGATCTTGGCATCTTACATAATATGCTTGAAAAAGCGGATGTCCTTGTTCAAAATCTTGTGCCAGGCGCTCTTGGTCGAATGGGGCTTACCGCAGAGGTGATTACCGAAAAATATCCACATCTGATCGCAGTGTCGATCCTTGGTTACGGACAAGATACACCTTATGCCAAAATGCGTGCTTACGATATGCTTGTGCAGGCAGAAAGCGGGCTGTGCGCGGTAACTGGTTCGCCTGAAGCTCCTGCCAAGATAGGTATATCCGTGGCCGACATTGGAACAGGAATGAATGCACATGCTGCAATCCTAGAAGCACTAATTGCCCGCCAAAATACGGGCCTTGGCCAACTCATTGAAGTTTCAATGTTCGATGGCATGGCCGATTGGATTAGTGTACCATTTTTGCACTTTGAACATACTGGACGTGAAACCGCTCGATATGGGCTATCGCATGCCTCGGTCTATCCATATGGGCCTGCTCATTGTGCCGATGGATCTGTAATTATAGCAGTTCAAAACAACAAAGAATGGCAACGGTTGTGTGAAGGTGTTTTAATGCGGCCTGATTTTTTTAAACGTACAGAATTTGAAACAAATGCTGCACGGGTTCAAAATCGCGATTTGTTAGATGCAGAAATCGAACCAGTTTTCGCGGAAATGTCTGTGAATGAACTTATCAATCGGCTGGAAGTTGCCGGGGTTGCTTTTGGGCGATATACCGAGATACGCAATCTAAGTGATCACCCGGCGCTTCGCCGGACAGAAGTGACGCTTCCGGATGGGCAGATTATAACCATGCCCAGACCCGCAGGGCGCCAATCAGATTTTAAGACTGGGCCCCTTCCAGCGCTTGGTGAGCAAACAGATGCTGTACGGCGCGAATTCGGTCAGGAATAGCGGTGCAAATTAAAGGTCTCAAAACAGGCAAGTCGTCTGTATGGGATGAGTGGGTTCGATATTTCTGCCAACCAAAAGGCGATAAAAAAGCGAGAATGTCTAATGGGTAACAACGACCAAACACCTGTACATGGCACTTATGATATTGTGATCATCGGAGGTGCTATGATGGGTGCGTCAACCGCGTGGTTTTTGTCGGAGAACATAGATTTCAACGGTCGCGTTTTGGTTGTCGAAAAAGATCCCACTTATGAATATTCTTCTACCATGCATGCAAACAGTTGTATGCGCCAGCAATTCTCATCCGAGCTGAATGTCCGCATTTCCCAATTTGCTGCCGATTTCGTAAAAAACCTGCGCGGCTATATGGGCGATGACGACCGTGTTCCTGAATTGAAAATCCAGAACTTCGGTTATATGTATCTGGCTGATAACGAAGGTTTTGCGGATGTTTTACGTGAAAGCCATTCGGTACAGGTGGCAGCGGGTGCCAAAACAAAACTGATGGGCCCCGATGAGATCAAACAAGAGTATAGTTTTTACAATGTTGATGACATTGTTCTTGGCAGTATCAATACTGTGGATGAAGGATACTGGGATTCGATCACTGTCTTTGATTGGTGGCGTCGATCTGCCAAAGAACGCGGCGTGGAATATATTGCCAACGAAGTCGTGGCGATGACCAAATCTGACAATGGACGCCGTGTTGTATCCGTTACATTGAAATCGGGCGAGGTTATTTCCTGTGGCAAGGTGCTGAATGCGTCTGGCCCGCGTGCTGTGCGAACAGCCGCTATGGCAGGCGTAAATATTCCCGTTGAGCCGCGCAAGCGTTACAGCTGGGTTTTTCAAGCCGAACAACCGTTGGAGCACGCTTTACCGCTGACCATTGATCCCTCGGGCGTACATGTTCGCCAAGAGGGTGCCAACTATTATCAAGCGGGTGGTCATTCGTATATTGATCCTGCGGTGGACTACGATGATTTCCATATGGATCATTCCCTGTGGGAGCAGCATATCTGGCCGACCATTGCTACCCGCATTCCACAGTTTGAGGCCATCAAGGTCACCAATGAATGGGTTGGGCACTATGCTTACAACACCTTTGATCACAACGCGATTATGGGGCCCCACACACAGGTTCAAAATTTTTATTTTCTCAATGGTTTTTCGGGGCACGGGTTGCAGCAATCTCCGGCGATGGGACGTGGTACTGCCGAAATGTTGATTTACGGTGAATATCGTTCTTTGGATATGTCGCCCTTTAATTATGATCGTATTGTGTGTGGCGAGCAGTTTATTGAAAAAGCAGTGATTTGATGGAATTGACTGCATAGAGTTACGAATAAACAGCCTGATTTCAGAGGCGAGGTGACATTGTGTAGACTTGACTGGTATTGTCTTGTTGGTTCACTATCGCAGAATACGTCTGCTAATTTCTATATATTATAGGTGATTTACGTGCTGAAAAGATACTTCGTAAATGCAATGTTGTTTTTATTGTTTGCTGGAATGGCCAATGCTGGAGGCTATCCTGAAAGTACATTTTTATATCAGTCAGATACCGATTTTTCGGGTGGCGACCTGCGGACTATTTATGAAACCTCGCAAGTCTATTGTGAGAAAGCCTGTGGCGATGAGCAAAGTTGCAAGGCAATTACCTACAATATGCGCAATGGTGCATGCTTTCTGAAAGACGACAGTTATCAGATTGCACCGTATGTTGGGGCAATTTCTGCAAGACTTATTAGCTCAGACCCCGCTCAAATCACTTTAGGGAATGCGCGTTTGCAAAAACTGAGCTATTTAACTGGCAATGAGAAGGCACGGGCTATTTCCTTTCGTGCGGATGTAGCACGTGCTGCTGGTATATTAAGATTACACTCCGGAAAGTTGAATGAAGAAGCTGTTAATGGATTTATTGATTTGCTGCAGGCGGCTGCGATCGATGGGAATAGTGATGCGTGGCTTAGAATACCCCATGAATTAAAAACATATGCAAACCAATTGCCCAGCACGTTATCACGACTACGGTACAATAGACTAGAGTATGCCGTGAACGCTTACTTAGATGCAAAAGGCGATCAGGAAGTGCCTGCTGTGCGTGCAATCATAAGAGATATTTCGAGTGATATCAGCAGGGGCGCGGATATTGTTGCGGCAACAAGGCATCTGAATGAATTGACGGGTTCAGACGATGAAACGGTTGCGAAAGCGCGTGCAAAATTCGGACCCAGAGTATTGGATTATGACATTGAAACGACCGCTTCAAAGCCGCGCGTGTGTTTCACATTTTCAGAAAAACTAATCAATAAAGGGATTCATTATCTTGATTATGTACAAACCCTGAATACTGATTTGGTGGCAGAGGTAAACGACCAAAGACTTTGTATAAGCGGTATGAAATTTGGCGAAAGTTTTGCGTTGACGATACGGGCCGGACTGCCTGCAAAATTAGGTGAGGTGACGATAAAACCTCATTCCTACATGCTTTACATACCGGATCGTGCTCCTGCAGTTCGGTTTCAGGGTAATGGCTATGTGTTGCCAAAAGGTGAAACGGCAACGCTTCCTATTGTGACTGTAAATACGCAATCTGCTGATATTAAAATCTATCGAGCAGAAGATCGTAATCTGTCGCCATTGCTGCTTAAGCAATTATTTTTGAATCCTTTATCACGCTATGATGCTACGGAAATGGCAGATCAGTTCGGGGATATGGTTTGGCAAGGGATTGCAGAAACTGAAAATAAACTAAATCAGGAAATAGTCACGGCCTTGCCTGTGCAGGATGTGATTGGTGCCTTCGCCCCCGGCCTTTATGTTATGACGGCGCGTTTACCCGATTTTAGAACATATTCTGCGCCCGCTACCCAATGGTTCTTGATTTCAGACATTGGGATGACCAGTTTTTTCGGATCGGACGGACTACATATATTGGCTAAATCTTTGGGTGCAGCATCTGATCTTGCAGGGTTGAAAATTGATCTGATTTCCCGCAACAACAAAATTATAGCGTCAATTGAAAGCGATAAGAGCGGGTACGTTTATTTTCCTGCGGCCACCCTAAAGGGACGGGCGGGCAACGCGCCTGCTGCAATCGCTGCGCACAATGACAGGGATTTTGGATTTATTGATCTGACTTCAAGTGCGTTTGACTTTTCTGATCGCGGGGTAGAGGGCCGTGCGGCATCGGGTGAATTTGATGTGTTTGCAACTACGGATCGCGGAATTTATCAGCCCGGCGATGATGTCATGTCCACAGTGCTTCTGCGCGGTTCAAAATCCAACAGCATTCCGGATTTACCGTTGACAGCGATTACCTATCGACCGGACGGGCAGGAATACAGCCGTGCTGTTCTAAAAGACCAGGCTGCGGGGGGGCGTGTGTTTTCCACTAAAATTGCGCGTTCTGCACAGCGTGGTAGATGGTCAATGCGAATATACATGGATACGGATGATGATCCACTTGCGGATGAAAGTTTTCTGGTTGAAGATTTTGTGCCGGAACGTATCGACTTCACCCCGATCTTACCGGATGGCTCCATTGTACAATCTGCACCGCCGGAGCTATCAGTCTCTGCAAGCTATCTTTACGGCGCAAGTGGTGCCAATCTACCACTAAGCGGTGTAATTGAACGGCGTACTACTACGGAAATGCCTGCCTTTCCGGGATTTCAGTTTGGATCGTCTCTTGCCGAAGAGCGTGTGAAAGTGATTACACTTCCAACGGGCTTAACCACCAATGATGACGGGCTGTTGAAAATCAATATTCCGATTCCGGAGAGTGCGTCACCCTATCAACCTGAGCAGTTGAAGGTTTCTTTGCAAATGCGCGAGGGGTCGGGGCGACCTGTCGAACGGGTGTTAACGCGGTTGATGGAACCTGTTTCTGCGTTGATTGGCATTAAGCCGTTGTTTGACGATTCTGTACCGGAAGGGGCACAGGCTAGCTTTGAAATCATCGCTGTTGGATCAGGTATGGCGTTGACCGACTTGGGTAATGCTAAATGGCGTGTTGAGCGGATTGAAACCGATTACCAGTGGTTTAAAGTTGATGATCGCTGGAGCTATATGCCGATTAAATCGCGTGAAGTTGTGGAACAAGGCGTGATTTCCATTGGAGCAGACAAAGCTGCGAAGCTTCAACTTCCTTTGACCTGGGGCAACTACGAATTGACGGTAGAAGCAAAAGACGGCAGCGATGTGCGGTTTGGCAGTTACCGATTTTATGCTGGATATTATGGTTCTGCGGGGAATGCGGATACACCTGATCGGTTGAAAACCGGTCTTGATCAGGATGCGTATAAACTGAATGACACGTTAAATTTGCGTATTGCAGCACCTAGTGACGGGATGGCGCAAATTGTTGTTATGAATTCTGGATTTGTGACCCAGAGAACAGTTGCGATTCAAAAAGGCGAAGCCGAGGTTGAATTTAAGGTCGATGAAAACTGGGGGAGTGGTGCATATATCTTAACCAGCTTTATCCAGCCAACCGATATGAAACAGGGGCGCAATCCGACACGCGCGGTCGGGGTGAATTGGGTGCCAGTGCATTCCAGCGATAAAATTATTGCACTGAATTTTGAATTGCCTGATAAAATCAGCCCCAATCAACAGACTACGATTAAACTTATAGCTTCGTCTGCTGGTGCGGGTGAAATCTATGCAACCGTTGCAGCGGTGGATTTGGGAATATTGAACATTACAAGTTTCAAAGCACCAAATCTGCAGGACTATTATTTCGGACAGCGTAAACTTGGTTTTGAGATGCGTGATCTATACGGTCGCCTTATTGACGGTTTTGCGGGTGCCGATGGCATTTTACGCAGTGGTGGCGACGCGGATAATGCGCGACAGGGTGTTGGGCCCAAAACCGAAACGTACCTTACGTTGTTTTCGGGATTGTTGACGTTTGACGAAAACGGTCAGGTCCAGATACCTTTGGATATCCCGGAGTTTAACGGCACGATGAAATTAATGGCTGTTGCGTGGTCGGACAATGCGGTAGGGCAAACCTCAACCGATGTTCTGGTCCGTGACCCAATTGTGGTTTTGGCGAATGCGCCGCGTTTTCTGTCGCCAGGCGATAAATCCAGTTTAAGGTTGGAAATCGCGCATGCTTACGGGCCTGCCGGTACTGTTGGCATTGATTTGAAAAGTTCAAGCGAGATTGCACTGGGCTTCACAAGTAAAATTTTCACACTGGCAGGGGATGGGCGGAAATATCTGGAAGTGCCATTGACCGCACGCGATACAGGTACAGGTGAAATTCATGTAGATGTAAAACTACCAGGCGGCAAAGTTTTAACAAAAACCTTTATCTTGCCTGTTCAAAGAAATGACCTTCCAATTGTTAAACGTTGGAATATGTCGGTTGCCGCCAACAATTCTATGTCTATTCCAACTGATCTGTTAACTGCATTTAGCAATGACGCCCGTTTGGCGGTTCTTCCGCAATCACAGGCGCGGTTGGATGTGGGCGGAATTGTTTACGCATTGGAAAACTATCCTTATGGCTGCACAGAACAATTGATTTCGCAGGCTGAACCGCTGATGTCATTCATAGACCAGCTTGATGATCCTGCGACAGCAAGCCTTCGGATACAACAGACAATTACCAAGGTTGCAGCCAATCAGGCAACCAATGGCGGGTTTGGTCTGTGGCGGCCGCGCAGTGAGAATCAATGGCTTGATGCCTATGCGACGGATTTTCTGGTGCGGGCACAAAAATCGGGGGCTACTGTTCCAGACCGTATACTACAGACCGCTCTTTCACGGCTAAAAAATACTATAAATAATGCCAGTGATTTCGATGATGGTGGCGAAGAAATTGCCTATGCATTGATGGTCCTTGCCAATGTCGGCAAGGCGTCGATTGGTGAATTGCGTTACTATAGTGATGCAAAAGGCGATGCATTTGGAACAGCACTTGCGCAGGCCCAGCTTGGTGTGGCCTTGGCGGCATATGGTGAAAAAGACCGTTCCGAAGCGATGTTTTCACGCGCGTTTCGGAAACTTGAAGATGGGACGGAACGCGAGGGATATGATGATTTTGGTTCTGCACGACGTGATAAAGCTGCTGTTTTAGCACTGGCCGTCCAAGCCGGTTCGCTTTCCGCTTCACAGGCAATTGAAAGAGCAAATTTTGTACGTCTTGCATCGAACGGAAGCACGCAAGAACAGGCGTGGGCTTTGCGGTTGGCGGCGTCCGCACAAAACTCAGAAGAGGGTCAAGCGTTGTTGAAAGCAGAAAAGCTGTTTTCATATCTGGATGTTTCACAAGGGCAGGCTTTGATTGAAAACAAACTAGAGACCGACGTAGAAATGGTATTGACCGCCACAGGATCATCGTCCGGAAAAACAAAGCGCCAATCAAACGGATATAAAATCAAACGCAGCTTTTATACGATCAAAGGCGACAGGGTTGATCAGTCACAAATTGCACAGAACGATAAAATTATCGTCGTGATTAAGGTGACGCCGGAAAGCGACAGGTTCGGCCGTTTGATGATTAATGATCCTTTGCCTGCAGGCTTTGAGATTGATAATCCAAACCTGTTGCAATCAGGATATACGGCATCCCTACCATGGCTTGATAACTTGCAAGAGGCAGCGCATAGCGAATTTCACAAAGATCGCTTCCTGGCAGCAATTGATTGGGGTGGAAACCGCAGTTTCAAACTAGCCTATGTTGTTCGCGCCATTTCAGTCGGGACGTTTCACCTGCCAGCCGCACATATCACTGATATGTATCGCGCCGATATGGGGGGTAATACCGCCAGTGGAGATGTCGTAATTGTTGGGCAATAAACGGTGGCTAATAACAGTTTGTATCGCGGGTTTCATCAGTCTGCTTGCCTTCGACCAATGGATTGAAACGACAGAGCTGCCGGATCTTGCGCCAGCCACATCGGATATGGTGTATGACCGGAATGGTGCTTTGGTAGCAGCGTTTTTGACGCCGGATGATTATTGGCGCTTTGATGCAGATATCGATCAGATTGATCCCAAATATATTGCGTTGCTTGTTGCATATGAAGACAAACGGTTTTACCGGCATAAAGGCGTAGATGTTCGGGCGATATTACGGGCTGTCGGGCAGTTTATGAAAAACGGTAAAATCGTTTCGGGTGGCTCGACGATTACAATGCAAGTTGCGCGGTTGACGGAACGGTTATCGACCGGATCGTTTATTGCGAAACTAAGACAGATCCGTGTGGCTCTTGCGTTGGAGCGACGCTTAAGCAAGCGCGATATTTTACATCTTTACATGCAATATGCCCCGTTTGGTGGCAACGTAGAAGGTGTGGTTGCCGCCAGCTATTCCTATTTGGGTAAAACGCCCAAGCGACTGACTTTATCAGAAGCTGCTCTTCTGGTTGCTATTCCACAATCACCTAATCAACGACGCCCAGATCGTCATATTAAACAGGCACGGCTGGCGCGGGACAAAGTATTAAGGCGAGCATATGCTGCGGGTGTGATAGATACAGATGGTCTGAAGGCGGCTCTGAGTGAAACTGTTTCATCGGACTTGAAACCGATTCCGCGCTTTGCAATGCATTTGGCGCATAGGTACCGCAAGCAAGCAAAACCATTGACGCTTGATCTTGATGTGCAAAGCAAAGCCGAAGCTTTATTTTCCCGAACACTTCACAGTTTTGGTAAAGATATTTCAGGTGCTGTTATTATCGCAGATTATACAACTGGTGAGGTTTTAACCTATATAGGTTCCCCTGATTTTACCAGTGAACAGCGCAATGGATATGTCGATATGGTACAGGCGATCAGATCACCTGGATCAACGTTGAAACCTTTCGTCTATGCCAAGGCTTTTGCGGATGGAATATTGCATCCGCAGACCCTTATTGCAGATATGCCGGTGCGCTTTGGTCAGTATGAGCCATCAAATTTCGACGGTGAGTTCAGGGGTATGATGACGGCTCATAATGCATTGATCGGGTCGCGTAATATTCCGGCGGTAGCAATCTTGCACAAGGTTGGCATGAATCGATTTTCAGCACTTTTAACCCGTGCGGGCATCGATCTGACGTTACCGCATAATCGTGACCCCGGGCTTGCCATCGTTCTTGGCGGTGTCGGGGTTTCCTTGTGGCAAATGGTTCAGGCTTACGGCGGTTTGGCAAATAATGGGCAGGCAATTCTACTGCATGAGTTGGCGCAAGATTATGTGGCAGGCGCACAATTCATCAGCCCGTCTGCCGCCACAATGGTGACTGATATTTTACGTGCCATGCCGGCTCCATCGACAATGCGGGCAGGATATGTGGCTTATAAAACCGGTACATCTTATGGTCATCGTGATAGTTGGGCCATTGGTTTTGATGGGCGCCATGTGATTGGTGTTCTTTTGGGGCGCGCTGATAATACCGCTATTCCGGGGGCTTTTGGTGCAACGCTTGCAGCCCCAATCTTATTCCAGATGTTTGATATAATCGGTCCGGTTGAACCGGCACGTTCATTGTCCGACAGCTCTGTTATATCGACATTACCACAACACTTAAAACAATTTGGAAAATCAGAGGATCGTCGTAATGGTGTTCGTATCGTCTTTCCACCGGATGGCGCAATCGTGGAAATATATCCACCTGGTCTTGTCGTAGAGATCAGCGGTGGTACAGCGCCTTATCGATTGGTTCTGAACGATAAGCTTGCACCAAAGCTATATTATGAACGCTCGTTTATTATTCCTGTTAACGATGCTGGATATTATACTTTGTCAATTATTGATGCGAATGCAGACGTATCCAGCCAACACTTTCGTTTAAAGCAAGTTCACTGAACGCTTACTTTCAATTTTCGAACAATCCTACTTTTTTACCCCAGTGAAAGCTTTGGAAACAAGATACCGCAGGTAATGCGACCCCTTTGAGAATGCCATACCAGCAGTTTTAAACGGGGTTTCATTTATGAGCGTATCCAATATGGCAATTGACAGGCTACTATCATTCAAACAGGGAACCACGGTGCAATTTTACACTCAGCATCAATCAGTGCCTGTTTTACGCGATCAGCGACAATAACATACTTTGCGTCCTCTTGTGCAAATCGTTCACAGAGTTCCTTGCCAATACCCGCAGCCCCGCCTGTTACAACTACCGTCTTTCCGGTTTTTCTATACCGACCTTCCTGCTTTAGAACCCCGACATATGGCTGAATAGAGCCTCTGACATGGATCTAACCCAAATGTGCCGTTTCATTCACGCTGATGACTTTTGTTGCGTTTATGCGAAGTGCTTTTACGCGGGATATTGAACAGTAATGTGGAATGAAATTTAACACCCCGTCCAATCCAAGCGCTTCAGCCAGCACTATGTTAATTGGAAACGCGTGAGTGAAAACAACCACATTACCTGCATGATTTGCATCGCGGATGCGCTGGAATGCATCCAGTACCGTTGTTACAAATTTCGCATGGTCTCCGCCAAGATAACCAATTGGATCATTCTGAAATTTTGCCCACTCGATAGGATCGGTCATTGTGTCTTCCGCAAAAACGTAATGATTATTCCTGTCGGCTTCAGCCAATCCGTCAAGCAATGTCAATTTCACACTTGCGGCAGACACCAACGGTTCTGCGGTCTGGCGTGCGCGCTTTAAAGGGCTGGCATAAATTGCGGAGATTTTCTTTGCCTTCAGAAACGCCGCTACGTTTTTTGAATGCAGTATGCCCTGCTTGGATAGGCCAGGATCAAAACCACCCGCGTGTCGGGCAGGTTGTCCATGTCTGACAAGGAAAATTTGCGCCATGATTGCTTTACCCTATTTCATGCGCTCAATAGCAACCGCAATACCCTGACCGCCGCCGATACACATCGTTGCCAAACCGTAACGTCCGTTAATGCGTTCCAACTCGGCCATCAGTTTGACGATCAGTATAGTACCCGTTGCGCCAACTGGATGGCCCAAAGCCACCGCGCCACCATTCGGGTTGACCTTTGCAGGGTCAAGGCCAAGTGCTTTTGTGACCGAACAGGCTTGCGATGCAAAAGCTTCATTCGACTCGATGACATCAAAGTCATCAACCGACAGGCCGGTTTTGGCCAGTAAACGATTAACCGCGGGGATTGGCCCCGCCCCCATTATTTCAGGTGCAACTCCGCCAAGGGCATAGCCGGTGATTTTTGCGCGTGGTTTTAAATCTTGTTCTTTGGCTTTATTCGCATCCATCAACACAACCGCCGCCGCACCGTCATTGATGCCAGAGGCATTGCCCGCAGTCACAGTACCATCCTTGCGAAACGCAGGTCGTAAACCGCTGAAATCAGAGGCAACCGCACCATAACGGATATGTTCGTCCTTATCGAACACCGTGACCTTGCCACGCTTTGTGCTCTCAACGGGCATGATTTGACTATCAAAGTAACCCGTCTTTTGGGCTGCCTCGGCACGGTGATGACTTTCAAGTGAAAACGCATCCTGATCTTCGCGCGAAATATCATACTCTTCCGCCAAATTCTCCCC
>Ga0209344_10002889_pt1 | contig 17985 bp, 18 predicted proteins | sample Cruoilmetagenom6_FD_187293 | JGI IMG/M metagenome (GOLD analysis project Ga0209344, IMG submission 187293) | Oil polluted marine microbial communities from Coal Oil Point, Santa Barbara, California, USA - Santa Barbara Oil Seep Sample 6 (SPAdes)... | ecosystem: Environmental > Aquatic > Marine... | reverse complement strand
TGACCGTATTCTGCCAGAGCCTATTGGTGGAGCACACCGTGAGCGAGCGCTTATGATCCGTGAAGCCGGTGATGCGGTTGAGCAAGAATTGCGCGCTTTATCTGGTTTCGACGGGGCAACGCTGCGCCGTTTGCGTCAGGAAAAATTCATGGCCATAGGCCGAACTGGTGTTGTTTAGGCATTATCAACGTTTACGCATTCGTAAACGCGGCCTCTCAATAAGCAAAACTAAACCTTTTGGCGTGTAAATTCTCTTTGATGGCTCATTGCTGTCGATAGGAGTTTTAATGCCGGAATTTCGCCACAGCGATACTGCGCGCCTTTATGAATATTGGCGATCGCTCGCGGACGGAAAACCGCCGCATTTTAAGCTTTGGGATCCCATCAAAATTCCTCAGCTGATGCCTAGTATCCTCATTTTGGCAACGAATGCAGACAATGATTTTTTTTACCGTTTCGCAGGTACCGCAGTCTGCGATTTTGTAGGTGTGGAGCTAACAGGACTTTTGATGACGGGTTTCTTTCCTTCGGCTGAAGCTTATGCCGCCGTAGACAACATGCATCGCGCTTTGCTTGCGGTTCCCTGCGGGCAATTGGCCTCATATCTATTGCGCAGCACGTCAGGTCGTGAGTCTATTTTCGAAATTGTTATACTGCCGATATGTGGGGCGGATGGTGTTCCTGATCGCCTCGTTGTGTGCATGTCTATTCTTGAAGAATATGGGTTTGGAGAGGCTGCGCCGGAGGTTTCCCATAATCTAAGCGCAGAATGGATAGACCTTGGATCTGGCGTTCCTGAAGTGCTTTCTGCCGAGGTGCTGGCCTCTTGACCCCTTCTATCTCACACCATGACCCAGTGACAATTTTGGAGCATTTTCGTCACGACAAAACCGCTGTTTTTTTTGCCTATTGGCTCAGTTTGAATGAAGGGCGGATGCCTCTGGTTGGATCATGGGACCCGATCAAAGTTCATAAATCTATGCCGTGGTGCACGATCATCGAACGCGGTGGCGAGACGGGATTTCAACTCCGTTTTGCTGGTACGGCGATTTGTGATTTTTACGGTGAAGAAATGACCGGGCAGGCTGTTGGGTACCGGATGGATGATGAAGCTCGTGCCTTCTATTTTGCAAACATTGAAAACGTTCTTCGACGACCTTGTGCCACGCTTATGACTAATTCTGCACGATCCGATATTGGGCGGGATTGTCTGTTTGAATGTATTTCCCTCCCCATTGCGGATGCCCGGGGAAATGGCATTCGAATTATCAATCATCAGGTCATCATTGAAGAGCTGACCTATGGAGAGACCAAGACGCGTTTTGCAATGCCAGATGTCTCTGCGTGGATTGATATTGGTGCAGGCACCCCCGACACCTGAAGAACAGGTCAGAGCAATTTTTCAAACGCAGAACGCACGTCGTTTGAAAAAAGTTCCGGCTCTTCCATGGCGGCAAAATGCCCCCCTTTTTCCATTACCTTGAAGGTTTTTAGATTGTAACTGCGCTCTGCCCATGAGCGCGGCGTTATTGGCAGTGTGTCCATCGGATATTCGGTATAGCCCGTTGGCACCGTTACACGCTCGCCTGATTGTAGAAGACTTGAGCCTTCTTCTGGACCGGCTTTGTAAAGCGTGTTTGCCGAGTTGATCGTGCCCGTGAACCAATAGATGGAAAGCTGTGTGAGGATTGTGTCCATGGGAAAACGCGCTTCCATGCCTTCCCACTCGTGTGATTTATTCGTGTCACCCAGGCGGTAATACTTGTCGGCGAGCCAGCCGGCCAAGCCAGCTGGTGAATCTGCGAGGCCAAAAGCCAAAGCCATGGGTTTGGTTGATTGGATGACACGGTACCCTTCTTCAGTTGACCACCAGGTTTTCATTTCCTTGATCCAGGTGGCTTCCTCTGGGGTAATCGCAGATTGGCTTTCGTGCTTCATATTGGGGCGCAGTGGCAACATGGTGAGATGAATGGCGCGCACGGCCTTGGGGTGCTGAAGGGCCAAACGGGACGTTACGAAACTTCCCCAGTCGCCTGCCTGGGCCGCATAGGTGTCGTAACCCAAGACCTCCGTCATCAAACGATGCCATAGGTCGGCAATGGCGGCTGGGCCAATGGGGATGCGGGGGAGAGAGGAAAACCCATACCCGATTAAAGATGGCACGATGACGTCAAAAGCTGGACCTGCCTGTCCATATTTCTCTGGATGGGCGAGGCGATCCACGACATCGAGGAATTCACGGAAGGTAGAAGGCCATCCGTGGGTCATGATAAGTGGGATAGGGTTGGGGCCGGAGCCTTTTTCATAAACGAAATGTATCTCGTGATCCTGATCGTCGTCGTCGGTTAAAACGGCTTTGAACTGCGGGAACGAGTTCAACCAGGCTTCTTGTTTTCGCCAATCAAAATCATCGCGCCAGTATGAAACCAGGCGCTCCATGTAAGATAGGTTGGTGCCATAGGCCCAGTGCTCATTCCCGTCGGGTTCATTGGGAAACCGTGTTTGTTCCAATCTGTGTTTTAGGTCTGCGATCTCGTGATCTGGCACATGTATTTTGAACGGGTCCGCGGGGACAATGCGATGGGTCATTGGGGTTATCCTTTGAGCTGCTTGGCAAAGGTGCTGACATTGGACGCAAAGGTACTGCCCGTTTCAAGCGCAGCGAAATGGCCCCCTGCCTTAAAATCGGTCCATTGGTTGATGTTGTACCCTTTTTCCACCATAGAGCGCGGTGGGAACTTAATGAACTCTCGCGGAAAGTTGGCGATGGCAGTTGGTACTTCAACACGGGTACCCGGTGCCATTTCAGAGCCGCCTTCTTCAAAAAAACCACGGTAGAACCAGGTGGATGTGTTGAAGGTGCGGGTGACCAGATAGATCATGATGTTGGAGAGCAGCTGATCTTTTGTGTAGGCGTTTTCAATGTGTTTTGTGCCATCCTCGCCCTCGGTATCTGACCAGGTGTTGAATTTTTCTGTAATCCAGGCCGCGACCCCAACTGGGCTGTCCATCATTGCGTAGGAAAGGGACTGCGGTTTGGTCGCTTGTAGCTGCAGGTAGGCGGATTCTGCGGCCATGACGGCACCGGCTTCCGCAGCCCAGGTTTGTTCTTCTGGTGTTTCTGGTAATACGCCGCCCGGGCGCAGCCCCCACATGTTCAGATGAATAGCTTGGCAGCCGCCTTGCTTGTCGACCCCATGATTATAGCCAAGCCAACCTGTGACAACCGACCCCCAATCACCTCCTTGGGCAATATAGGTGTCATAGCCCAGCGTCTCGCACATTAGTTTGTTCCAAAGCTCTGCTGTGCGTTTTGGTCCTAGAGGTTTCTTGGGCTTGCCTGAAAAACCATACCCGGGAAGCGATGGGATCACGAGTGTCAGGCCGTCTTCGGCATTGCCACCGTGGTTTTCAGGGTGGGCGAGTTGATCGATGACGCCGAGAAATTCAAAAACGGTGCCAGGCCATCCGTGCGTTAGCAACAGTGGTTGGGGGTTTTTGCCAGAGCCTTGGACATGATAAAAATGTACTTCCTGGCCGTCGACGTCGGCCTTGAATTGTGGAAAAGCGTTTAGTTTTTCTTCAGCTGCCCGCCAATCGAACCGCTTTGCCCAATAGGCGCAAAGCTCTTTCATGTAGACCATGTCGGTGCCGTATGCCCAGCGATCGGCCCCTGCTTCAATGTCGGGCATCTCATGCCAGTCGTAGCTGCGTACTTTGTCGAGAATGCCATCGATGACGGATTGTTGAATTTCAACTTTGAAGGGTTGCGGGGTGGCCATTTATCTCTCCCTGTTTTTGTTAGGGTCATTATGGCGGAGGAGGTGGTTGGCGCAACCGGTATGAAATATGCGCTTTTGTTTGCTGCGGCTCTCTCTCCCGTCTAGGCTGGTGAAAAGAACTATCCAATGCTCTTGGGGGGAACATGGCCGCAGACACTGTTGCTGACGCTGACGCTGGTGCTGACGCTGGCGAATTTACAATCTCGAAAAACTATCGGCGTTATGCATTGGGGGTTTTGCTGCTTGGCTATATCTCAAGCTATGTGGACCGGCAAATTATGGGCGTTGTTCTGCCCTCGATTAAAGCCGAGTTCCTGCTGGCCGATTGGCAACTTGGGTTTTTGTCCGGCATTGCCTTTGCAATTTTCTACGCAACCTTAGGCATGCCGATTGCATTCCTTGCCGACCGCTCTAGCCGTCGTAATATCATTGCAGCAGCTATTGCCATTTGGAGCCTGATGACGGCGGCTTGCGCATTCGTCACCGGGTTTGGAACGCTGGCCATCGCGCGGATTGGCGTTGGTATTGGCGAAGCAGGGTCTAGCCCTCCCTCACATTCCATGATTGCGGACCTTTATCCGGCTGAAGAACGTAACGGCGCGTTGGCGATTTATGCCTTGGGTGTCTATCTCGGCACCATGATCGCATTTGCAGTCGGCGCTCTTGTCGTTAGTCAATATGGTTGGCGCGCCGCGTTTTTGTTGGTGGGTTTGCCAGGAATTGCCATTGCGGCATTGGTTCGTTTTACGCTTGTCGAACCGCCCCGCGGTCATTCAGACGGTGTAGCGCCGCAAGAAACAAAAGCAATTGATTGGAGCGAACTTACTGGTCAGATTCAGGCTGGTTTTGCTCATATATGGAACGATAAGGCTAGCTTCCACACGATCATGGGAGTCACGCTGATTTCGTTTGTTGGCTATGGCGGCGCAGTCTGGGGTTATTCTTTCTTCCTTCGCAGCTTCAAAATGGAAGTTGTGGAGACCGGTATTTTCCTGGCGCTTATGGTCGGTATCTTCGGGCCGATGGGGGCCATTCTCGGTGGCAAGCTTGCGGACCGTTTGGGCGCCAAAGACGCCCGCTGGGCACCATGGATTGTAGCCATCGCGAAAGTCGCTGCTGCGCCCTTGATCCTTGTCTTCTTTTTGGCTGACAAAGAGACCGCGCTTTGGATTTATGCGCCAATGACTGTTTTGGGTGCTTTCTATCTTGGGCCGAGCTTTGCGATGATCCAAAGCCGGGCACCGCTGCACATGCGCACAACAGTTTCCTCCATCATGTTGTTCATATTGAACATTGTTGGTCTGGGCTTGGGCCCCCAGTTGGTGGGCATATTGAGTGATGTTCTTCAGCCGACTTATGGCATTGAGTCCCTGCGCTATGCGTTGTTGCTCACGAGCTTCATCAGTCTTTGGGGAGCCTATCACTACTACCTGGCGGGCAAGGCGATGGGTGATGATGCGACGTAGTGACAGATGGACGTGCTAACACTCCACGGCCCTGCTTACAGCGTTTACACGCGCATTGTGCGGGTGGTTCTGGAAGAAAAGGGCGTGCCTTACGAACTTGAAGAAGTTGATTTCGTGTCGTTGGGCATGCCTTCGGCGCAAAAAGAACGACACGCCTTTGGCGTCGTGCCAGCCCTTGTGCATGGCGAAGAAATCTTTATCGAGACAGCGGCGATCACTACCTATCTGGATGAGGCGTTCCCTGAACCCGCTCTTCGTCCCGCATCGATTGCCGCGCGTGCGCACATGGCCGCGACAATCTCTGCGTTGGACCACTATGTCTGGCCTGACATACGCGAGCTGGTGACGCAGACCTACTTGAATTCATTCGTGGGGGGATGGCCAGACGACAGCGTGACCGCGCGCATGGTTAAGCGTTTGGAAACGTCGCTCACGGTGCTGGAAGAGGAGTTTGTCGAGGCAGGCTATCTGGGCGGGGCAAACCTCACGCTTGCAGATTTGCATGCAGCACCGATGATTGCCTATTTGGCAAAAACGGTTGAAGGGCAAGCGCTTCTGCAAGCACGTGCGCCTCTGTTGGCTTGGTGGAACGGCGTTAAAGGTCGAGCGTCGGTCACAGCAACAGAATTTGATTTGCTGGACTACCCGTGGGCACAGCGCGGTGGCGACTAAGCCAGCGCGCCGTGACAATGCTTGTATTTTTTACCACTGCCGCATGGACAAGGCGCATTGCGAGACACTTTGCGCCAGGTTGATGGGTCATTTGGATCCATTGCGACTTCAGAAGCACGGCCTCGTGCGTTCCTTGGGCGTGTTGCCAGAGCAACGTCGCCGTCTGCTTCGCTCATTTCATCACGACCAGTTAGCGGGTCAACGTGATGGGCATGCATTTCAGGCAGAGCTTGGTCTTCAATCGCTGGTGGATCCTGGACAAATTGCAAGTGCATGAGTTGGCGGGTTACATCTTCACGCAACCGTGTCAGCAGGTTTTCAAAAAGCGAGAAAGCTTCTGTCTTATATTCGTTCAGTGGATCGCGTTGAGCGTAGCCACGCAGGCCAACCGCCTGGCGCAAGTGATCGAGCATCTGCAAGTGATCGCGCCAGCGCTGATCAATGGTCTGCAAGAGCACTGCTTTTTCAACTCTGCGGAAGGCGTCTGAGCCCACATCGGCAACTTTTTTCGCCATCGTGGCATCGGCTGCTTGACGGATGCGCTCAAGGATCTCGTCGTTGGCGATGCCTTCTTCAGCAGCCCACGCCTCAATATCAAGATCAAGCCCGAGGACGCGTAGGGTTTCTTCTTTGAGTCCGCCCGTGTTCCATTGTTCCGCGTAGGCTTTTTCTGGAATGTGCTCGGACACCAAATCGTCAATGCATTGGTGACGCATGTCTTTTACGTCTTCTGAGACATCTTCCTCATGCATAAGGTCGATGCGCTGTTCAAAGATCGCTTTGCGCTGATCATTTTGCACATTATCGAACTTGAGCAAGTTTTTACGAATGTCAAAGTTGCGTGCTTCGACTTTTTGCTGTGCTTTTTCAAGAGCCTTGTTGATCCACGGATGGATGATGGCTTCACCTTCTTCAAGGCCAAGCTTTTGCAACATTCCGTCCATGCGGTCGGTGCCGAAGATGCGCATTAGATCATCTTCCAGGCTTAGGTAGAATTTTGAGCGGCCTGGGTCACCTTGACGACCGGCGCGACCGCGCAGTTGATTGTCGATGCGGCGACTTTCATGGCGCTCTGTCCCGATTATGTAGAGGCCACCTGCATCAAGAGCCTGTTTTTTCTTCGCGGCGATGTCGGCTTCGATTTCTGTTATGCGCGTGGCACGTGTTGCCTCATCAAGACTTTCGTCAATCTCGTCCTCGATACGCATGTCAAGGTTGCCGCCGAGCTGAATGTCCGTGCCGCGGCCTGCCATGTTGGTGGCGATGGTAACAGCGCCCGGCACGCCTGCCTGGGCGATGATGAAAGCTTCTTGTTCGTGATAGCGCGCGTTGAGTACGCTGTGCTTTACCTTCTTCTTTTTCAGAAGGGCCGCTAGAAGTTCTGACTTTTCGATAGACGTGGTGCCAACGAGAACGGGTTGGCCGCGCTTTGAGCAGTCTTCCAGCTCGACAATAATTCCGGCGAATTTTTCTTCGTTGGTCCGGTAAACTTCGTCATCTTCATCAATACGCGAAATGTCGACGTTGGTTGGGATTTCTAGAACGTCGAGCCCATAGATATCCATGAACTCTTCAGCTTCCGTCAGCGCTGTACCCGTCATGCCGGAAAGCTTCGCGTAGAGGCGGAAGTAGTTCTGGAACGTGACGGATGCGAGTGTTTGGTTTTCAGGCTGGATCGGAACCTGTTCTTTTGCTTCCAGCGCTTGATGCAGGCCTTCGGAGTAGCGGCGACCTTCCATCATGCGGCCTGTGAACTCATCAATGATGACGACTTTGCCGCCTTTTACGATGTAATCCTTGTCTTTCTGAAAGAGCTTGTGGGCCTTCAGCGCGCTGTTGGCATGATGAACGAGCGTGATGTTTTCAACATCATAAAGGCTCGCACCTTCTTCCATGATGCCCGCTTCGCACAAGAGTGCCTCAACATGCTCATTGCCTTCTTCTGTGAGGTTCACAGTGCGGGCTTTTTCGTCAAGCTCATAGTCTTCTGCGATAAGGCTCGGAATGATGTTATCCAAAGCAACATAAAGGTCAGACTTATCGTCCAATGGACCTGAAATGATAAGCGGCGTGCGCGCTTCATCTATCAAAATTGAATCAACTTCATCGACGATCGCATAATGATGTTTGCGCTGGACCATGGCATCGAGCTGATACTTCATGTTGTCGCGCAGATAATCAAAGCCGAGTTCATTGTTGGTGGCGTAGGTAATATCGCATGCATAGGCGGCGCGGCGTTCATCATCGCTCATGCCGTGGAGGACAACGCCGGTGGTCATTCCCAGGAATTCAAAAACCTGGCCCATCCACGCGGAGTCGCGCTTGGCCAGATAATCATTCACGGTCACGACGTGCACACCTTTGCCTTCAAGGGCATTTAGATAGGCTGCTAGCGTGGAGACGAGGGTTTTACCCTCGCCTGTTTTCATTTCCGAAATTTGGCCATTGTGGAGCACCATGCCGCCGAGCAACTGCACATCATAGTGGCGCTGCCCAAGTGAGCGCTTGGCGCCTTCGCGGACGGTTGCAAAAGCTTCTGGCAAGAGGTCGTCCAGCTTTTCACCTGCTGCAAGTCGTGCGCGAAGATCGGCTGTTTTGCCTCTTAATTCTTCATCAGAGAGCGCTTCCATCGCCGGTTCTAAGGCATTAATAGAGGCGATACGGCCCGTATGGGCTTTCATCTTGCGGTCATTGCTGGAGCCAAAGATCCGCTTGGCAAGTGTGCCCAAGCTAGCCATTCGATCATATCACCTTGTTGGGGCGATCTTAGGTGGGCAGAAAGCCCCCTGGATGCCCAGTTGTTCGTGCTGCATCAGCTTGCACCAAAGAATGTGAGGTGCCAAACCGAGCCCAAATGATGTAAGGGGGGGCTTGGTGCTTGTCAACGTTTGGCGGCGCTTGTGGACGCCAAGTGAAAATTCGTTAATTGCTTGCATTCATTGCGAATTCTTAATGGCCTCACCCTTGTGTGACGCCTTGTGAACTATCACTATGCCCTCTTTCAGGTGAAGACCGGATGAACCGGACTTCGTTGCTCCGTTCAAGGTCAGTGTTTTATGCATTTTTTGATGAACCGTCGTTCCCGTGAGCTGATGATCCCAGCTCTTTCTGCAATCTTGCTCATAGTGGGTGTTTTTGTGGCCTCAGGCTCGCTTTTGGCGGAAGAGGCTGGTGATGACGAGGTTGTCGCCCGGGTGAATGGCACGGAAATTCGTTTTTCAGACCTTTTGCTGGCTGAAGAGGAGACGGCTCAAGCATTGCAGGGCGTTCCTGAAGATGTGAAGTTTGAGTATCTGCTTAGCCTTTTGATTGATCGGCTGATTGTTTCCAGCCAGGCACGTGACAAGGGTCTTGTGGATGACCCGGCTGTGCAGCGTCGCTTGGCTTATTTCGAAAATAAGGCTCTGAGAGACGTTTATTGGGCGCAGATTTTGACATCACGCATTTCAGATGAGGCTGCCCAAGCCTTTTATGATGAGCAGGTCGCGTCTGTAGAACCACAGGAAGAGATTAAAGCCCGCCATATTCTGGTGGCGACGGAAGAAGAGGCCGCTGCAGTTGTTGAATCTCTTGCAGCCGGTGGAGATTTTGAGGCGCTTGCGCGTGAGAAATCAACAGGCCCAAGTGGGGCAGAAGGTGGTGATCTGGGATATTTTGCCGCAGGCACAATGGTTCCTGAATTTAATGACGCTGCCTTCGCACTGCAGGCTGGAGAGGTCTCAGGACCTGTGAAAACCAAATTTGGCTGGCACATCATCAAAGTCGAAGACCGTCGTCTTCAGGAAGTTCCAGCCTTTGAGTTGGTCCGTGACCAGGTCGTCGGCGCCCTTGCCCAGGAAGAAGGACGCAAACTTATGGAAGAATTACGCGAGGCTGCATCAATTGAAATCGTTGCGCCAGATGGGACCGCTGAGCGTCCGACCCTCGCACCGCAAGAATAAGTTGGCGCCACAGACATAATTTTTGCGACAATTGATGTTGGCTGCGGGCGCGCCACAAGTTCCTTCTAAGGCAAAATCAACATGGCAAACAAGACGGCAAAAAGGCCTTCAAAATCCAAAAAGCGGCTCATTTCCGCGACTGGTTCGAAGCTTAAAAAAGCAGCGACGAAAAAGCCTGTATCGAAGAAGGCTGGGCCGAAAGTGTCGCCGCTTGCGCCTAAGAATTTTTCTGTCATGCCATCCATTGGCGGTGTCCTGTTGTCGGTGACAAATAGTGGCACCAAATACAAAAATCGTGATGACTTGCTATTTGTACAACTGGCGGAAAAAACACAAGTGGCAGGAGTTTTCACGACATCAAAAACGGCTGCAGATCCCGTTCTGTGGTGCCGCAAGAATTTGGAAGGCGGCGCGGCGCGTGCTCTCGTTGTGAATGCAGGCAACGCCAATGCGTTTACCGGCAAGGCTGGACTTGCAACGGTGAAAGTGACAGCTGCGGCTGCGGCAAGTCTCACTGGCTGTCGGCAGAAGGATGTCTTCATCGCTTCCACCGGAGTCATCGGGGAAGTGTTGGACGGCGATGCGATTGGCCCGGCACTTGGCAAGGCGGTTCGTCAGGGTGAAGCGGATTGGGAAGCTGCTGCCAGCGCCATCATGACGACCGACACTTATGCCAAGTTCACCACGCGCACAGTCAAGATCGGCGATGTGGATGTTACGCTGAATGGTATCGCCAAAGGGTCTGGCATGATCCAGCCTGACCTTGCGACAATGTTGGTGTTTTTGTTCACGGACGCGGCCCTTCCTGCATCCGTGCTGCAAACCCTGTTGATGCTTGAAACCCGTGACAGCTTTAACGCCATCACTGTCGATAGTGATACGTCTACCAGCGATACAGTGTTGTTGTTTGCGACGGGTACTGCGATGGAGCAGGTAGCTGAAGATGGCAAGCCTGTTACGCCGATTGTGAGAGCCGGTGACCCTCGTTTGCGTGAGTTTCGGGCGGCGCTGAGCGACCTCATGCTGGACCTGGCGCATCAAGTGGTGCGTGACGGGGAAGGGGCGTCCAAGTTTATTGAGATCAAAGTGTGTGGTGCTGCCAGCCACAAAGCCGCACGCCAAATTGGCCTGTCGATTGCTAATTCTCCCTTGGTGAAAACGGCAATCGCGGGAGAAGACGCCAATTGGGGCCGGATTGTCATGGCGGTGGGTAAGTCAGGTGAAGAAGCTGATCGTGATAGGCTTTTGATCCGTATTGGAGACATTGATGTGGCAAAAAACGGCATAGCTGTTGACGGTTTTGATGAAGCGCCGGTGACGAAGCACATGAAGGGCACCGACATTAAAATCGAGGTTGATGTTGGTGTTGGCCGAGCGGAAGCGACGGTCTGGACCTGTGACCTCACTTACGATTACATTCGGATAAATGCTGATTATCGAAGCTGACGCCAAGGCCGATGTTAGGCAACTGACGTCTGGAGGGGCAATTGACGCGTGCGAACATCATCAATGGTGGACTTGGGTCCCGTCGCCTCGCCACGGCGCGGTTGGCGTTGCGTTGGATTGAGCCTGATGATGCGCGCGCGCTAGCTCAATATGGCGGCGACGCGCTAATCCGACAGAAAACTGAGACTATTCCCGAGCCCTATGATGAAGCGACAGCGAGAACGTGGATTGCACAATCACAGTCGATGCGCCTAAAGGGTTCTGCCTTTCGATTTACGGTGACTGACCGTGTGTCGGGCGACTTCATTGGTGTGTGCGCCCTTGCCATGATTGAGGGTGAAGAGGGGGTCGCAGAGCTTGGCTATTGGCTTGGGCGTCCGTTCTGGGATCAGGGGTATGGGCGTGAGGCAGTGACTGCCCTGATTGCCTTTGGACGCGATGTTTTGCGGCTCAAAACCATTCAAGCCATCGTCTATGCAGAAAATACAGCTTCTGTCGCAGTGCTGGGCAGGTTGAATTTTACCGAGAGTGAATATGAATTGATTGATGTGCCAGAGCGCGGTGGGAAACGTCTTGTGCGGCGATTTACACTTTTGTTGGACAGAGGTCGTGCTGACGACGGGCAATCCGATGTTGGGGCGTCGCCGAAAACCCCACCCTCAAAGGCAAGGGTGGCGTGATGCGTCCTGATGTTGCTGACACTATTTTGCCCATTGTGCTGGTATCAGCCTGCGCGCTCATCGATATCGAGGGCCGCGTTTTGTTGGCACAACGCCCCGAAGGTAAGTCCATGGCAGGGCTTTGGGAATTTCCGGGTGGCAAAGTTGAGGCCAATGAGGGGCCGGAAGAAACACTTATCCGAGAATTAAAAGAAGAACTTGAAATAGATGTGACAGCGTCCTGTCTTGCTCCGTTTACTTTTGCGAGCCACGCTTATGATGATTTTCATTTGTTGATGCCACTTTATGTGTGTCGCAAATGGCAGGGCATTCCGATACCCGTTGAGGGGCAGGTATTGAAGTGGGTGCGTCCGGTGCGGATGGGAGATTTTCCCATGCCACCAGCGGATGTGCCGCTTGTCGCTATGTTGAGGGATTTTTTGTAGAAAGTTTGGGGGACAGCGAGTTGATGAAGAAGATGACGTTTGAAACAGAAATGGTGCGGCGTTATGTGAGTGATGTTACAGGTGCGACGGCGATGGAGTATGCGTTGATCGCAGCTTTTGTGTCCGTTGCTATTGTTGGTGTGGTGGCCCTTCTGGGCGGGGATGTTGCTGGTCTGTTTCAATCAATTCTGGATAGCTGGCCCGCATGAGGCTTTTTGGTATTTCTGCGATTTTTCGTCATTTTTATCGACTGTGTTCTATTCCTGTGATTTGAGCGCATCGGCCAGCCTCATAGCCGCAGATCCCGGACGTAGAGGTTTCTGCTGGCTTTCATGTGGCGCCCACCCCGTTGCATAGAGAATTTCAAAACTTGCGCGCAAGCGCCCGTCAGCATCGGCAAATTGCGCGTGATAAAGCTCTGCTGCGCGCATCAATGTGCGCCGTTTCATGGGAACGCGCCTGCGCGCATTGAGCGCATTGGTTTCTCCCATATTTTTTAGATCACGAAATAGATGGAACAGTGTGTCGTACCTGACGGTGACGAGGTCGGCATCGACCACCGGCATGGCAAAGCCTGCGCGTTGCAACAGGGAACCCAGGTCTCGCACATCAGCTAAAGGTGAAACACGAGGTGAAGTCCCCCCGTCGCACTCTTCTTCCGCCTGCATGAGAACTTGCCGCAATTCTTGCAACGTTTCACCGCCAAAAAGAGCGCCAATAAAAAGCCCATCTGGTTTCAGCGCTTGGCGGATCTGTACAAGCGCGCCCGGCAGATCATTGACCCAATGAAGTGACAAGGCGCTCGTTGCGAGGTCAAGTGAGGCAGGTTTGATGGGCAGAAATTCTTCATCTGCTGCAAATTTGAGCCCCGGAGCGCCGCTTGCGTGTCTCAACATGGTGGGGGAGAGATCAGCCGAGAAGATGGTCTCGATACCAGCAGGGGCAAACGCCTCTTGGGCCATCGTTGCGTGATGACAGCCGAGATCAAGCGCCGTATGGAAGGTGCGGTTGGTGGTTTGTAGGCGCCCACTGATTTCCTCGGCGGTCCGGCGCACCAAAAAATCACAATCCTGAAAACCAGCCGCAGCGCGGTGGCGATGTTGAGCAACAAGTTTTCGATCAAAGGGAGCAATTGCGTCTGTCATGGACGCACTATGGCAATCCATCGGGTTGTTGCAAGACGCTTTTATGGAGGCCCTGTTCGGCCTATCCTTTGGCGATGAGGGAAACGGGAGGCATGGCCCCACAAAGTGCGGGCTTTGACCAAATTCGCCACGGGGCGCAATGGCACATTCGGCGTGGCGTGCGCCAGGTTGCTGACCTGTTGCTGCCGCCGCGTTGCATTTCCTGCAGCGCGCCTCTTTGGGGAGAAGCTCAAGTTTGTGGGGCTTGTTGGGGACGGTTGCAGTTCATTGACGCGCCTTTGTGTGATGTCAGTGGTGTTCCCTTTCCCTTCGATCAGGGGGAAGGAGCCATCAGCGTGGCGGCGATGGTGCGGGCGCCTGCCTACTCTCGTGCCCGCGCGGCGCTTGTCTATGAGGGCATGAGCGGTCGATTGATCTCTCGGCTGAAATATGGTGATCGATTGGAAGCGGTGCCGTTATTCTCGCGCTGGATGGTGCGGTCAGGGCGTGAGCTTTTAAATGACGCGGACATCATCGTGCCCGTTCCGTTGCACATCACGCGGCTCTTTCAACGTCGCTTTAATCAATCTGCGGAACTTGCGCGCGCGATTGGTGGTTTGAGTGGTGCGACTGTTGCTCCCGATTTGTTGTTGAGAACGAAGGCGACACAGGCACAAGTGGGCTTGTCGGCCTCCGCCAGGCGGCGAAATGTGGCGGGTGTGTTTGCGTTAACTCCTGGAAACGGTGGAAAAGTGCGGAAAAAACGTGTTTTATTGATCGATGATGTTGTCACCACAGGTGCGACGGTTGAAGCATGTGCGCGAGCGCTGATAGCAGAGGGTGCTGTGGCTGTTGATGTGTTGACCTTGGCGCGGGTTGTTCCTGGTGAGGGCGCTCCTATATAATTCCGACCAGCAATAATGTGCTTTGTGAGGAAAACCCATGGCCGATGTGACCATTTATACGACAATGATGTGCCCCTACTGCTTTCGAGCAAAAGCACTGCTTGATAAAAAAGGCGTGTCGTACGAAGAGATTGATGTGGGCATGAATGCTGATCTGCGCCGAACGATGATGAAGCGCGCGGATGGTGGTCATACAGTGCCGCAGATTTTCATTGGGGACACTCATGTTGGTGGATGTGATGAGCTTTATGCATGGAATGCAAAAGGTGTGTTGGATGCAGCCCTTGCTGGTTAACTGTTTGAGCCATCTATGAGCGACACGTTCCCCAAGTTCACGGCTGCATGTGTGCAAATGCGCACGGGTAAAGATATTGACCACAACATTGAAGCAGCCAGTGCGTTCATCCGTGAAGCCGCAGCAAGGGGTGCTCAGTTTATTGCGACCCCTGAAACGACATCTTTGATGGAACTTGGGGCGAAAAAGCTCTTCGCAAATATTGTTGAAGAAAAAGACGACCGGGCGCTTAAAGCCTTTCGAGCGCTTGCTGCAGAACTTGATGTGCATTTGCTCATTGGGTCGTTGGCGGTGCGGGTTGCAGCCGATAAAGCTGCGAACAGATCGTTCCTCATCTCCGGGCAGGGAAAGGTCATCGTGCGATACGACAAGATCCATATGTTTGATGTGGATCTTGGGAATGGCGAGACTTATGCCGAATCTAAGAATTATCAACCGGGTGAGCGGACTGTTTTGGCAACGCTCCCCTGGGGAAAAATAGGTCTGACGGTCTGTTATGACCTGCGGTTTCCTCATCTTTATCGCCAGCTGGCGCATGCGGGCGCTTCATTCCTGAGCGTTCCGTCTGCCTTCACCCAACAGACAGGTGAGGCCCATTGGGAGGTTTTGCTGCGTGCGCGCGCCATCGAAACCGGCTGTTTTGTTTTCGCGCCAGCTCAAGGTGGTGTCCATGAAAATGGTCGGGAGACCTTTGGCCATTCCATGATTGTTGACCCATGGGGTGTGGTGCTGGCACAAGCGGATCAAGACCCTTGTGTGGTCACAGCGGAGATCGATTTGGCGAAGGTCCATGAGGCTCGAGCGAAAGTGCCGAGTTTGACCCATGACCGTGCTATACTGGCGCCGTTCAATTCTGATAAAGATCAGGTCTAAGAGATATTACGATGATTAAGTATCGGCTCTCTTGCTCGCAGGAGCATGAGTTTGATGGCTGGTTTTCCGGTTCAGATGCGTTTGACGCGCAAGTGGTCGGCGGCGATGTCGCGTGCCCCGTGTGCGGCAGTGTTGACGTGCGCAAAGCATTGATGGCGCCGTCTGTTGTGACGTCCAAGAAAAGCAGTAAAGGGAAAACAGCTACCGTTACGCCCGAAGCTGCGGAACAAGTTCAAATGTTCATGAGCAAAGTGCGCGCGCATGTGGAGACGAATTTTGACTATGTCGGTGACAAGTTTGCCGATGAAGCGCGGCGCATTCACTATGGCGAAGCAGATGAGCGTGAGATTTACGGCGAAGCCACGGTCGATGAAGCCCAGGACCTGGTTGAAGAGGGCGTCTCTGTCGCGGCCTTGCCAGGCACAAACCGCGACAAGGCCAATTGAGCTTTAAGCGCCTGATGTAAAGACCGGCCAGCTATCGACGATAGCACCATTTTCATAAACAGCAATGTCGCCAAACTGCAGAAAGACAAATTCGCTTTGTGATGGCCGCAACACGACATAGTCGTCTGGCTTTAGGTCAATCTTATCTGAGCCGTTCAACATCTCCTGATTGCTCGAGCGGCCAAAGAACGCGTTGGGGCGCAAGCCCGGTGGTGAGACGGGCTCTGCCAGCCAATTGCCGCCATAGATAAAGAATGTCCGTGCGGTATTGCGATCCCACAGCCTGGCGGGGCCGCTCAACCCTTCCAACACAGGGAGTTTGGTTGGGATGCTAACCTTCAAAACCGGCGTCGTGATGAAGCTTGATGGCACGTGATCGGCAAGCGTTGGCACATCGAAATGGGTTGGCTTGACGAGTGCGGAGCCCACGGCAATTTCGGTGGCATGCGTTGTTGCATCATGCATCTGGTAGGTGGGGCTACCTGCGGTGTTGAACGTCATCGTCTCTGGCGCCCAGCTATCCCCGTAGTGGGCAGCGGCTTCATAAATGAAGGTCTTGTATAAGTCTGTTGATCCGGCGAAGGCATTTTGTTTCCAGCTTAGTATATCTGGGACGCCAGCGAGATGTGGGTCGTATCCCATAAAACCTGCAAAACTGAGCAGGGGATCAGCGTCTATCATCGCCAAGAGGGGACGAAGTTCAGCGGGGTCGCTGAGACCGCCACGATGAAGGCCCACATCAAGTTCGATGTTTATGCGCAGCGGTAGCCCACGTGCGTTCGCAAGAGCTTTGTATTCTTCCAACCGTTTAGGGGTGTCAATAAGCCACTGAATTTGTTTGGCAGGATCAAAGTCGCCAGTGCCCAGATGGTCATAAAAACGTGCTGCGGCGCTTGCAGGCATTGGCTTGCCCAACAATACATCGGCCATTGGTAATTCGGCTGCGACGAGGTTCAAGAAGGGCTGATGGAAGACCATCAGTTTGTCTGTTTTTGCTTGGCGCATCACGTGAGCTAAAAGAGGGAGCGAAGGCAAAGATTTGGCGACGATCCGGTAGCCCATGTCGGGGGCTTTATGGGACAGCAGTGTTGCTATGTTCTGATTGAGTAACGTGCGGTCGATGACCATTGTTGGTCGTGCAAGCCCTGCGTTTTTCACGGCTGTTTGCAGGTTCATGAAGTAAGCGTCATGGCCTCCGCCTTCTTTTGCAGGCCGTTTAGCAGCAGCATAACCAAGAACAGCAATGCCAGCGCCGCTTGCCAAGAGGGTTCGGCGGTTTATCGACTTTACCCGGGAGATCAGCGTTTCAATGGTTTCATGCAAGGCCAAACACTCCTTTTAGGTGATCGTTGAGGAATATACCGTCCGGGTCCATTTGTTGACGTACTTCCAGGAAATCGTTCCAATGCGGATAGAGTTCCTCAAAGTCAGGCGCGGTCAGTGTATGGAGCTTGCCCCAGTGAGGTCTACCGCCATGCTTTTGCAAGATGGGTTCGATCTCAGCGAAGAGTGGTTTGTAGTCTTCCTCAAAGTAGCGGTGAATGGCGATGGAACAGCTCTCGCGGCCCTGGAAAGGGGATAACCAAATGTTATCTGATTTGACGTAGCGAAATTCCCACGGGAAAAAGACATCCAGATTATTGCTTTCAACATGCTCTCGGATTTCACGTAGCGCTGGCAGAGCGTTCTCGCGGGGCAGGTGGTATTCCATTTCATTGAAACGAATGCCACGCTCGCTTGGATAAATTTTCCACGAGGTGTCGACAAAAATATCATCAGGCAAATCTTCAAGGGCGGACTTGATGAAGTATTCACGCAACGACGGCGACCAACTCAAATAGTCACCGAGCATCTTCAAGGTCATTGCGCCTTCATCGTCATCATTCTCCGTGCGTGGGGCGATTGGTTCGTCGGTCTCGTTGTGGCTGAT
>Ga0209344_10002887_pt1 | contig 18017 bp, 15 predicted proteins | sample Cruoilmetagenom6_FD_187293 | JGI IMG/M metagenome (GOLD analysis project Ga0209344, IMG submission 187293) | Oil polluted marine microbial communities from Coal Oil Point, Santa Barbara, California, USA - Santa Barbara Oil Seep Sample 6 (SPAdes)... | ecosystem: Environmental > Aquatic > Marine... | reverse complement strand
GATGATGATCAGGCTGCGCCGCTCCAGCCGGCTGGCCAGCGTCGACAAAGCCAGCGTGTAGTTCGTCTCCTCGGTCGAATAGTCGAGGCTCGCCGCCATGCCCTGCGCCTTGGGAAAGCCGCGCGGTCCGCTGAGGAAGCCGGTTGTCAGGCCAGGCCGCGAGTCGAAGCCGTAAAACATCGTCCGGTCGCCATGCCGCAGCGAGACATAGGAGAGCAGCAATCCGGCATTGATCGCCCGGTCGATCTTCGGCACACCGCCCAGCGGTTCGCTCATCAATCGCCCGGTATCGAAGGCGAAGACGATATTGTGATTGCGCTCGGTGCGGAATTCCTTCGCCAGCAACAGGCGGTGCCGGGCCGAATGTTTCCAGTCGATCGCCCGCCGGTCCATGCCGCTGGCAAATTCGCGCAGGGCGTCGAACTCGCTGCCATCGCCGCGTTCGATCTGTGTCTTGATGCCGAACGCCGCGTCGCGCGAGAACAGGCGGATCGCCTCATCCTTCACCCAGCGAATGTTTGGCGTCACCACGATCTCATGATCCAGTTCCGCAATGTGCCGCTTCTGCACGAGGCCCAGCGGACCGTTCCAGCGGCTCCACAGGCGCAACAGTTTCGCCGTGCCGCGCCGCCGTGGCACCAGCATGAATTCATGCGGACGCTCCCGGCCGTCCCAGCCGCGCAGGCCCTTGGCCGGAATGTCTTCCAGTAGCTCGTTCGTCTCCAGTTGCACCTGTATCCGGCGCGGCAATGCCCCGTCGGAAAAGCCCAGCACGACCGGCAACGGGTCGCGGCCGCCAGCATAGAGCAGGGCGGGCGGCCCCATCTCCACGCCGTATGCGCGCAAGGATGCGCTGGTCATCGCATCCAGCAGGATCAGCGCGCCGATCCCGACGATCCATCCCGCCGACATGATCCACAGCGCCGGGGCCACCAGGGCGATGGCCAGCATCAGCGGTACGCCGAGCAGCATCAGGAAGATCGCACGAGGCGTCGGCGAGATCACCGCGGCGCCGCCGTCTGTTCGATGATGCCCGCCAGCGTCTCATCTGTCGTCTTGCCTTCGATCTCGGCAGCCGGAGACAGCAGGATGCGGTGGCGCAGCGCCGGCAGGGCCAGTGTCTTCACGTCATCGGGAATAACGAAATCGCGTCCGTCGATCGCCGCCCTTGCCCGCGCCGCCGTGGCCAGCGCCGCTGCCGCCCTCGGACTGGCGCCGGTTTCCAGCGCCGGGGTTTCCCGTGTCGCCCGGATCAGGTCGACAATATAGGAGATGATGTCATCCTTCAGCTTGACCTGCGACACGGTCTCGACCGCCGTGTCCAGGTCCGCCGCGCTGATCACCGAGCCGATCCCGAATGCGGCCGGCGTGTTCATGCCTGTACGCGTGCCATGCTGCGCGACGATGGCGAATTCTTCCTCGCGGCTTGGATAGTCCAGCGTATGCTTGAACAGGAACCGGTCCAGCTGCGCCTCGGGCAGGGGATAGGTGCCCTGCTGTTCGATCGGGTTCTGCGTTGCGATCACGGTGAAACGCGGGTTCAGCGGATAGGATTCTCCGTCAATCGTTACCTTGCGTTCCTGCATCGCTTCCAGCAGGGCGGCCTGCGTCTTGGGCGGTGTCCGGTTGATCTCGTCGGCCAGCAACAGGTCGGTGAAGATCGGCCCCTTGGTCAGGCTGAACTCGTTTGTCTGGAAATTGAACAGGTTGGTGCCCAGCACGTCGCCCGGCATCAGGTCCGGCGTGAACTGGATGCGCCCGAAAACGAGCGAGATCGATTGCGCGAAACATTGCGCCAGCAGCGTCTTGGCCGTTCCCGGCGGGCCTTCCAGCAGGACGTGTCCGGACGAAAACAGCGCCGTCAGCATTATGTCGACCGTCATGTCCTGGCCGATCACCGCCTTGCGCACTTCGCTGCGGATACTTCCCGCCAGCGCTTTGATGTCACTTACGTTCATGCGTGCTTCTCCTGAGAATGTCGCGTCGCCAGCGATACAGTTCGCGGGCCCTGGTCATCAGCTCTTCGCGACTGGCAGATGCCGTGCGAAGGCCGCGTTCGATTTGAGAAAATGTCTTGCCCGATTGTTCTTCAGGCCCCAGCCGGTCGAACAGGGCAGATAATTGTGCCTCGGTGATGGTTTTCGGTGCAGCGATTTCGCGCGCCACCCGCCGCCGCATCATGGTCAGGTAGCCCGGCGCCAGATGTGTTTCCCGCCGCGACATCGTGAACAGGCCCGCCGAATTATCGACCAGCGCCTGCTTGCCCAGTGCGATCACGCGGGTCTCGCGGGCCGTCGGGCCGAAGCGGACCAGCGCCGCCCAGCCGAGCAGGAACGCCGCTGCGAAAGCGGCCAGGGTCGCGCCGACAAAGGGAATGTCGAACATCATCTGCAACAGGCTTTCCGAGCGGACAAAGCCATGCAGTGTCGCGTCGAAAATGATCGGCTCTTCTGCGTCATAGCGCAGCCAGTCCATCAACTGCACGGCGAAGCGTGCATTCTCCCGTTCGGCCAGGCCGAACGTGTTCAGCATGTCCGGATCGGCAAGAACATAGATATCCCGGTCGTCTAGCTTGCCCAGCAGGATGCCGTCATCGGTCCAGGCGACCGGCTCCAGGGAATCCGATCGGATGACCTGCATTTTCAGGTCCGGCTTCAGCGCCATGCGGCCGAACGGTGTATAGGTCCGCCCGGGCACGTCGATCCGCCCAATCTCCCCGGCGATATCGAGCCGGTCCAACAGGTCATTCAGGCGGCGCGCCTGCATGAACCGCGTATCGCGCTGGCGCCTGGCGTTGAACGGATCGGTTTGGCCGGTCCATTTGGGCAGCACGATCAGCGTTGTCGGTTGCAGCGTGATGTCCTGCAGCTTGTCGCCCATGCCCCATGGCGACAGGGTGACAACCATCAGGCCCCAGTCGCGGCGTTCAAGCCGGTGTTCCAGGCGCGACACCTCGACCGGATAATCCTGGTCCTCCAGCAATTGCACGATGCCATTGAACCCGAGCGCCGAGGTCGAAAACGGATGGCCACCTGCATGGTTGCGGTCGCGCAGTTCCGGTGCCCATCCGGCCAGCACCATCACGGCGCCGAAGGACACGATCGCGATAGTCAGTAGCACCGCCATCGTCCGCGCCGTGAAGGGCGAGTTGCCTGTATTGTCGCTCATGCCCAGGCCTCGCCGAAGGCAAATTGTTCATAGGAGTCGCGCGCCGTCTTCCATCCGCCGGCGTCAACGTCGCGTCCGCCAAAGAAACTGTGCTCCACGATCGAGATGATCGGGCCGAGGCCCCGCTTGGCCCGGTCGGGCAGGTTGCCCAGCCCGCCGATTTCCCGCGCCGTCAGCGAACGCGGCACGCCGCCTTCCAGTCGTTGCTGGATATCGTCGATCGACCGGAACAGCAGGAGGTGGACCGCTTCGGCAAACTTGCCCGCCCGGGCCAGTGCGTCGGCCTCGTCCAGCAGCGAGCGCGCCGCATGGGCGTCTGGCCGCAGGTCGACCAGCACATCGTCGGGATTGTCCACCTTGCCCTTGCCGGACTTGCCGAACCGCACGCGGACCGCCTCACCGAACAGGAAGTAGAGAACGCCTGCTGCGACGACAAGGATGGCCGCCCAGAAGATGACCTGGAATAGCGGGCCAAGACTGCCGAGGAAGTCGAAAACGGCCTTCAACCAGCGCGGCGGTGGCTTCGGCGGATCGAAATCGGGGGCTGGCGCGTCGTATTCCGGGCGCATCAACTGCAGATCGGTTTTTTCCAGATAGGCCGCATGCGCGGCGTCGACCGCGTCGATATCAGTCTGCGGGCCGTGGATATGATCGTCGAACGGCTCATTGACCACGACATCGTAATCATCAGCGCTCAAGTCAATATCATTCACCGTTGCGGGCGGCATGGCTTCATCGAAATGAATCTGCGCAAGGCCCGGGTGCGCGAGAGACGCACAGGCGAGCGCGAACAGAGTTCCCATCCGAACCGCCAAGCGCAAAACATATCCCTCCTGCCGCAAGCGCCCCATAGCTCGCGGAATGACGAGACTATTCCAGAGGTTGCACGCCGCTTCAACGGCCTATTGCCCTGAAGCCCGGCTCACCCGATATCACCGGTCCAAGGCAGAGATGAGGCGTGAAATGGACAAGGCCGGGCACTATCGGGAATTGAAGGCGGAAATCGACAGTGTCGTAAGCGGCGAAACCTCTGTCACGGCGCGCTATGCGACCGCTGCCTGCATCCTCGCCCAAGCCATGGCGCCGCGCTTTTTCTGGACCGGGTTCTATGTCGTTGACCCGCTGAAACCCCGCGAACTTGTCGTCGGTCCCTATCAGGGCACGCTCGGCTGCCTGCGTATCCCGTTCGGCAAGGGCGTCTGCGGCCATGTCGCCGCCACCGGTGAACCGATCCTCGTGTCGGACGTGCACGCCTTTCCGAGCCATATTGCCTGCGATTCGGCGTCGAATTCGGAAGTGGTCGTGCCGGTATTTGATGCCGGCGGTGAGCTGGTGGCTGTGCTGGACGTGGATTCCGTCGATCTCGGCGCATTCGACCAAACCGACCTTGAAGGCCTAGTTGCTATCTGCAACAGCCTCCTCGTCGCCTGACAGCACCGCCGGGTCCAGGTTCAGCGCCATGTCACGCGGCGCCACGATCTCGGTGACGGCCTCGATCCGCGCGATCAGGTTCTCTTCCAGGATGTCCAGCTTGCGCGCGCGCAGTTCGCGGTGCGGATCCACCGGATAGTGCAGCTCATTCCACGTGTCGGTCTCGGACGTATATGTCGGCCATTCGGGAATGCCTTCGCCGTTCGGGTTTCCCGTCCGTGCGAAATTCGTCCAGTAGCTTGTCATGATGTCGGTCAGCTTTTCGTCGGCATGCGACACGGCCAGCAGCGGCGAATGACTGTCGAACACGAACGGGATTTCGGCGGAATGATAGGCGCCGATGGTCTGGTGCTTCGATGGCCATGTGCGCGAGAACATGTACATCCAGGTCGGCTGTCCGGCATCGGCATTCTGCTTGCCGATGAAGCGCATGTGTACGCCGAACATGTCATCGCCCAGCATGTTGGCCGCGCCCCGGTCCCAGGTCTCGAGGCTTTCCATCCCGTAAAGCGATTGCAGGGCCTTGGCCGGATTGGTGCCGAACACGTCGGCCAGCGCGTCCTCGCGCTCTTCCAGCGTGCCGGTGATCTGCTTCGACAGCACCGTCGGAGACCGGATATCGTCATAGAACAGCGAGCCTTCGTCCGCATTGTATCCGGCCAGCATCGGCAGGTGCGGCACGTTGCCGTCGCGGATCGCCTTGCCGATCATTTCCGGCAACACCTTGCCGTCCACGTTCGGCAGGAAATAGCCGGTCAGGTCGCTGCGTGCTTCGGCCCGCGAGATGATGGCAGCGGCAGGGATGGCGCGCAGGTCAGCCGCAACCGCGGCGGGTGGCACAAGCGTCGACAGGAACTCGGTGCCGACATCCTCGGCGCTGCGCACATTCACGAGCGGCGATTTTTTCAGGTGCAGGGCATTATAGCTGCTTGATCCGCTCTGGAGGATCACCTTGTCGAACAGGCCTGCTGACAGCGGCGAGGCCATCAGCTCACTGACCGATTGCGCACCTGCGCTCTCGCCGAACACGGTGACATTGTGCGGGTCCCCGCCAAAGCTCGCAATGTTCCGCCGCACCCAGCTCAGCGCCGCCATCTGGTCGAGCAGGCCGTAATTGCCGGATGTGCCATCGGCTTCCGTCAGCGCGGGGTGGGCGAGATAGCCAAGCGGGCCGAGCCGGTAATTGATCGTCACCAGGACGACGCCTTTTTCGACGAGGCCGTTCGCCTGGTAGATGCTGGTCGAACCTGCGCCCGCCTGGAGTGATCCGCCATGAATCCACACCATGACCGGTACCGGCGTATCGCCGCCGAGATTTGCGGTGCGCACGTTCAGGAAGAGGCAGGTTTCGGATTCCGGCGGGCTGGGTTGGGCGGCGAGATATTTCTCGGCCAGGAAGCGTTTCCACCAGGGCAGGCCGACGCCCTCCACGATGTCATTGACGAAGCTGCCAAGACTGGCGCGCGGCTGCAGGCATTCCGCACCAAACGCGCGGGCATCGCGCGGTATCGCGCCCCATTGCGGCGCGCTGTCCGGGGCGGTCCAGCGCCGGGCTGTCGCGTAGGGCAGTCCGTTGAAAACCTTGATATCCGGGTTGTCGTGATTGATGCCGCCGATGACCACGCCCTGTTCGATGCGCAGCGGTTCCGACATCTCCATAGGCTCGGCAGGCTGGTTCAGCTTGAACCAGCCCCAGGCCAATCCGCCGGCCAGGGCAAAGAAGAGTATAATACTAAGTCGTTTCATGGCGTGGGTTCCGCCCGTAATCAGCAAGAACTATACCAGAATCCGGGCTATGTCACGATGACCCCTCCGTCTCAGGACAGTGCGTCCAGCGCCTGTGTCACGGCGGCCACAAGATCGGCAGTCGGTTCGATTCCCGCCGCAAACCGCACGAATCCCTCAGGAACCGCGTCGCCCCACCGCGCGCGGCGTTCCGCGCTTGAATGCACGCCGCCGAAACTCGTTGCCGGAGAGAGCAGGGGGCAGGCGGAAATGAACGCGTCGGCATTCGCCTGGCTGGCGAGTGTGAAGCTGACAATCGGCCCGAAACCACTCATTTGCCGCCGTGCCACCTGATGAAACGGGTCATTGCCCAATCCCGGATAGCTCACGGCGAGAACCGCCTTATGTCCTTGTACGGCTTCAGACACAGCCAGCGCATTCGCGTTCATGCGGTCAAGGCGCACCTCCAGCGTCTCCAGTCCCCGGTGCAGCAAATAGGCATCGAACGGCCCGACAATGGCGCCCGCCAGCCGCCGCCACGTCTTCACGCCGTCGAACAGTTTGGCGTCGCGAGTCGCCACATGGCCGCACAAGACGTCCGAATGCCCGGCCATGGCCTTGGTATCCGACAGCACGCTGAAATCGGCGCCAAGGTCCAGCGGTTGCTGGCATAGCGGCGTCGCGGTCGTATTGTCGGCCATCACCAGCGCGCCCGCCGCTTTCGCGTGTTGGGCGACTTCTGCAATGTCGCACACGGCAAGGCCCGGGTTGGATGGCGACTCGACCAGCACCAGCCTGCAGCCGGTCATGTCGGCCTCGGCCATGTCCGCTGTCGGGCAGATCCGCACGGTCACACCCATCGGTTCGAACTGCGCGGCCAGCAGGTTGCGCACATTGTAATAGCCGTCCGACGGCACCAGCACCGTATCGCCGGGCCGCAGCACCGAATAGAAAACCGAAGCGATCGCCGCCATGCCCGACGGGAAGCAGACCACGTCCGCGCCTTCCAGGATGCCGATCTCGGCCTCCACCCCCTCGACGGTCGGGTTACCGTTGCGGCCATAGAAATGGCTGCCATCCGGCTCACCCGTCAGGTGGAAGACGGAGGTCGCATGGATCGGCAGCGACACGGCCTCGCCCTTTGACAGGCCCTGGCTGCGATGATGCAGCAACCGGCTGATGGCAGATGGCGTGTCGGTCATGGCGGGTCAGACCTTCTTGCCATTGGCCCAGCTTGGCCGTGTCACGATCAGTTCCTGGCACAGGAGGCCCGCGTCGCGGTGGCGCGACATCGCCTTGTAGTCCTTGTGGTTCAGCATGGCGATGAAGGCCTGACGCGTCGGGAAGTGATTGACCAGAACCCCGTCCCAGTCGCCCCCGCCGATAAAGTAGCGCTCCGTTGCGCCAAGCAGCATGGTCGTGCCGCCGAATTCCGCCGCCGCCTCGGAGAAGGCCTCGGAATAGCGCATATAGGCGGCCTCGCCGCTAATCGCCTCTCCGTGCTCCGGGTCGCCCTCGGCATAACCCGCCTTCACGCGGAACTTCAGCAGGTTCACCTGCGCGACAGGGCCATCATACGGGTCGTCGCGAAAGGCGCGGAACTGGTCGGCGGTCGGTTGGAAGGCAGGCATGTCTTGTGTCCTCGTCAAAATGTGTCGCTAGGGGCGCTTGTCCGGATGCTTGCCGAAATAGCGTTCGGTGTAAAACAGTGCCGCCGCGTGAAGCGCATGCTGGGCGTCCAGGCCTTCATAGGCCAGGAAATCCGCATAGGGCATCTCCAGAACCTCGATTTCCTCGTTCGGGTCCAGCGACTGCGCGTGCGTCTTCGTGCATCCGGTGGCGAGGTAATAATGTATCTGGTTGTCCTGAATGGCCGGGTTCGGGAAACAGCTGCCGACGGGGATCATCTCGCGGGCGGTATAGCCGGTCTCTTCCTGCAACTCGCGCCGGCCCGCCGCCTCTGCGTCCGTCTCGCCCGGATCCATCACGCCGCCCGGCACGCCCAGAAGGACCACGTCGCCGGCATGCCGGTACTCGCGGATCAGCACGATATTGCCTTCATCCGTGACCGGAATCAGCGTCACCCAGTCTGTGAACTCCAGCACATGATAGGCCGGCACGACATGGCCGTCCTCGCGTTCGCACCGGTCCGTACGCAGCGACAGGAACGTGTCCTTGAAGGTCTGGTGGCTCTCAAGAATTTTCCAGGGCTTGATCATGTCGTTCCTCTAGTGAGCGCTCATCCTGAGCGAAGTCGAAGGACGGGCGCGGGGTGCGCTGTCCCGCCCGGCGCGTCCTTCGACTTCGCTCAGGACGAGCCTTCGGATGATTTGTCTTGTTTCAAATGCCGCTGCAAAAACGCCATACGCGTTTTCAGCAGGTGCACCTGCAAGGCCTCGCCGCGAATGCCGTGGCGCTGGCCGGGATAGGTCATCAGGTCGAAGGCTTTGCCTTTCTCCTGCAGCGCCGCCATCAGCCGTGTCGTATTGTCGAAGGTGACATTGTCGTCGGCCATGCCGTGCATCAGCAGCAAAGGCGTGGTGAGATTGTCGACATAGGGAAAAACACTTGAGGCTTCATAGCCATCGGGATTGTCTTCCGGCGTGTCCATGTAGCGCTCCGTATAGAACGTGTCGTAGAGGCGCCAGTCGGTCACCGGCGCCCCGGCGGCGGCGGCCGCGAACGTGCCTTCCGGCGCCTGCAAAACGGTCATCAGCGTCATGTAGCCGCCATAGGACCAGCCCTGGATCGCGATGCGGGTCCCATCCACGAAGGGCTGGCTTTTCAGCCAGTCAACGCCGACCAACTGGTCGCGTACTTCCGGCCCGCCCGTGCGGCGATAGATGACGTCCTCGAATGTCTTGCCCCGGTTGGCGCTGCCGCGATTGTCCAACCGGAACAGGATATAGCCCTCGCGCGCATAGAACTGGTCCGACACCCGGCCCCATTCATTGACGACGGTCTGCACATGCGGGCCGCCATAGACTTCGACGATGACGGGATATTGTTTCGCCGGATCAAAGCCCGGCGGTTTCAGGATGGAATAGTAGAGGTCTTGCCCGTCTTCGGCTTTCAGCGTCCCGAATTCCGGCATTGAATGATCAGACAGGAACGGCGCATAGGGATGGGTCTCATCCAGCCGGTTCTCCTCGATCCACGCAATCAGCGACCCGTCCGCCTTGTACAGCCCCACCTGCGGCGGCTGGGCCGGCGACGAGCTGATGCCGACGAAAGACTTGCCATCCGCGGCCATCGTGATGGACCAGGTCCTGCCGGGCGCCGTGATGCGTTGGGGCTCACCGCCCGAGAGCGCCACCGTATAGAGGTGGCGCTCAAGCGGTGTATCGGCATGGCCCGTGAACAGCACCGCTTCATCCTCGGGCAGGACGGCAAGCACCTTGTCCACGGCCCAGGGGCCGGTTGTGACGGAGTGCGCATCGCCGCGTCGGTTGAGGCAGGCGACATGCCGAAAGCCAGACGCTTCGGTCGTTGTGAGAATGTGCACGGGCTGCACACTGTCACGGCCATGCGCGTCCGGTGAGAAGGCGATGAAATCGGTGTCGAGATTGATCCAGCAGGGCTGGGCTTCCCCGCCCATTGCTGTGGGTGTTCCGTCCGGAAGGTTGAACAAGGTGCGGCGGAGGCGGGTCTGGTGTCGGTCGACGCCCTGTACGACGAGGGCGTCATCCGGCAACCAGTTCACCCGCGCCAGATACTGGTCCGTCGCCGGCCCCCAATCGTCTCTCCGCCAGTTGATCTCAACCGTCTCGCCCGTCGCCATATCGCGAACGAACAGGTCCACCACGGCATTCGGCCGTCCGGCGCGCGGATAGCGTTGCTCGATGACCGTCACCTTGTCCGCCTCTATGTCGAAGCGTGGTATGATATCGACCGTGGATTCTTCCACGCGCGTATAGGCGACATAGCGGTCGTCCGGGCTCCACCAGTAGCCGGTGAAACGATGCATTTCTTCCTGCGCCACGAACTCGGCAACGCCATACGAGATTGCCTTGTCCGGTTCGGCCTCCGGCGACAGGCGGGTCTCGTCGCCGGTTTCAAGATCAATCGCGAACAGCGCGCCCTCGCGCACAAAACTGGCATAGCGCCGGTCCGGCGACACTTTTGCATCCGTTTCGAAGGCATCGGTATCGGTCAGCTGGCGGACTTGCGGCCCCCCTTCGCCCAGGCTTACCAGGTACAGGTCACCCCCCAGCGGCACCAGTATCGTGTCCGCCGTGCCCCAGCTGTAATCGACAATGCCCTTGGTGCCCGCAATCCGCTTGCGCTCGCGCAGCGCCTTCTCCGCTTCGGAGAGTTCTGCGTCGTGAGGTTGCAAGAGCTGCGAATTGATCAGAAGGCTCTGAGCGCCCGTTTGAACGTCGAACTGCCAGAGATCCAGCCGGTCCTGCTCATCCAGGCGGCCTTTCAGGAAGGTCCCCCGTTTACCGTCCGGGGAAAACTTCACACCGCGTGGGGCCGGTCCCGAAAGGGAAGGGGAGGCATACAGGCGTTCCGGCGTCAGGACTGTTGTGGAATCAGGCAATTGGGCTCTCCGCTGGCTCAGGCGCGCACACTAGCGTCCATGGCGCTCCTGTCATCCCGGTGCCTGAAAATCGCGCACAGATTGATTCAATGTGGCAAAACTGTGTTTTTCGGCTAGCCAGCCTGTTGGTCTGATCTAATGTGCCGGCATGGATGAGGGGCACTTCAATTTTGAACGCGCTCAAACGCTGCTTGACGGCAGTGGGGGCGGGGAATTGCTCCTGAAAGCGGTCGAAGCCATGCGCAAGGCCGCCAATGACGGCCATGCCGCCGCCGCCAACACGTTCGGAACCATGCTGCACCATGGCCGGGGGGTGCATCAGGACCTGACCGCCGCGAGAGCCTATTATCACCAAGCCGCCGTAACCGGCCTGCCGGCCGGGCGATTCAACCTCGGCTTCCTGCTCGTGCGCGGGCTTGGCGGCGAAAAGGACGAGGCGCGGGCCCGCACCCTGTTCCTGCTCGCCGCAGAAGACGGCGAGCTTGATGCCATCACCCATCTCGGCGCCATGATGATGACCGGTTCTGGCGGCCCGCAGGACTTCGACGCCGCGCTCGAATGGTGGGCCCGGGGCGTCGAACTCGGCGACAGCCGTTGCGCCTTCAATCTCGGTATCGCTCATGCCGGTGGCCATGCGGGCGACGTGAATTTCGTGGCCGCATGGTACTGGTTCAAGCAGGCAGAACGCCTGGGCAATGACGGGGCGGCGGCAGAACTCGCACGCCTGGGCACCGTGATGTCGGAAGAAGACCAGGCCGCCGTGATCGCTTGCAACAGCCGCTAGGCTGCCCCGATCGCGTAGAGCCAGCCTCTCGATCTGAATCCTGAACAAATTGCATTATGTTCAGAGTTCTGTTATAATGGGAGACTGGGGGAGTAAAGCAATGCTGAAATGGATCGTGAGACTGGTTGCGGCTTTGGCCGTGTTTGTCATCGCTGCCGGGTGGTGGCTTTTTGCCGGATTCAGCAAGGCGCCCGGTACCGCGCCCGGGCTGTTGGACATCGATCAATGGCGAAGCATGACCCGCGACGCAGGGGGTGACCTGCCGACCGAGATTCGGGTGCTGGAAGTCGGCCATGACTCGGCCCCGATGCTCGCGGCCCGCGCCGGCGCGTTCACGGGCCAATGGCTCACCAGCTACAATTCTGTCCAGATCGTCTTTCCAGGCGATACGCTTGTCATCGGCGGCGCACTCGACCGGGCGACCGCCGAGGGCATGGTGCAGGCGCCCGAAGACTGGTCCTTCGACGATGCGGCCTATCGCACGGTCGTCGATGCAATGCTGAAGGCCGAGAAAGTCCTGATGACGCATGAGCATCTCGATCATGTCATGGCGATTGCGCGCCACCCGCAGCCGGACGCCATCGCGCCGCGTCTCTGGTTGAACGCGCCGCAATTGGCGACCCTGCCGCTATTCGCAGATGGCGACCTGCCTGCCGTGCTGCGCGACCTGCCGCCCCGTCTCGACGGAACGGTCCAGCTGGTCGCGCCCGGCGTCGTGGCGATACCGTTGCCGGGACACACGCCCGGTGCCCAGCTGTTTTTCATCACGCTGCAGAACGGCCAGGAATACCTGATGATCGGCGATACGGTCTGGTCGATGTCGTCCATTGAAGAATTGACGATGCGGCCGGTCTTCACGCAATTCATCGTGTTCGATCCGGACGAAGACCGTGCGGCCATCCGGCAGCAGATACGGGCCATTCACGACCTGATGCAGGCCAACCCGCAGCTGACTGTATTTCCCAGCCATGATCGCATTTGGCTCGGAAAGCTCTCGGAAGAGGGACGGATCACCTGGGGCTTTGCAGACTAGCATTGCCATTGACCGCTTGATTTTCCGTGGCGCGCGCGCAAGTACAGCGCGTCCCATACCCGTTTGCACAGGAATACCCCGCCATGGCCGGTCCCCAATACGTTTTCCAAATGCAAGGCCTGACCAAGGCCTATGCTGGCGGCAAGAAGGTGTTCGAGAACATCCACCTGAATTTCCTGCCCGATGCCAAGATCGGCGTCGTCGGTGTCAACGGCTCGGGTAAGTCGACCCTGCTGCGCATCATGGCCGGCGAAGACAAGGACTTCCAGGGCGAGGCCTGGGCGGCCGAAGGCGTCAAGGTCGGCTACCTGCCGCAGGAGCCAAAGCTGGATCCGACGATGAGCGTGTTCGAGAACGTTGCCTCGAAATGCCCTGAAAAGCAGATGCTGGATCAGTTCAATGGCATTTCGGAAAAGCTCGGCGAAGACTATTCCGACGAATTGATGGAAGAGATGACCGCGTTGCAGGAGCAGATCGACGCGGCAGACGCCTGGGACATCGACTCCAAGATCGACATGGCGCTGACCGCGCTTGGCTGCCCGGAGAATGATGCCGACGTCGCCAGCCTGTCAGGCGGCGAAGCCCGCCGCGTCGCCATCTGCCAGCTGCTGCTGTCGAAGCCCGACATGATCCTGATGGATGAACCGACCAACCACCTCGACGCCGAAACCGTTGCGTGGTTGCAGAACTACCTGATCAACTTCCCCGGCTGCGTCATCCTCGTGACCCACGACCGCTATTTCCTCGATGACATCACCAACTGGATCCTCGAACTCGATCGCGGTCGCGGCATTCCCTACCAGGGCAATTATTCCTCCTGGATCGAGCAGAAGGCCAAGCGGATGGAGCAGGAAGCCCGCGAGGACACCGGCCGCAAGCGGACGCTGGCCAAGGAACTCGAATGGGTCCGCTCTGGCCAGAAAGCCCGTCAGGCGAAATCCAAGGCCCGTATCAGTGCCTATGAGGACATGGCCTCCCAGGCCGAGCGCGAGAAGGTCATGACCGCGCAAATCCGCATCCCCCCCGGCCCCCGTCTCGGCGGTGTGGTTCTGGAGGCCGAGCATCTGCGCAAGGCCTTTGGCGACAACTTGTTGATCGAAGACCTCAGCTTCAAGCTGCCGCCCGGCGGCATTGTCGGCGTGATCGGCCCGAACGGCGCCGGTAAGTCGACCCTGTTCAAGATGATCCTCAAGCAGGAAGAACCCGACTCGGGTAGCCTGCGCGTCGGTGAAACGGTGAAGATCGGCTATGTCGACCAGAGCCGCGACAAGCTCGATCCTGCCAAGAACGTCTGGGAGGAAATCTCCGGCGGCACCGACGTGATCGACCTTGGCGGCGTCGAAGTCATGTCGCGCGCCTATGTCGGCGCCTTCAACTTCAAGGGCACCGACCAGCAGAAGAAAGTCGGCCTGCTCTCCGGCGGTGAACGCAACCGCGTCCACCTCGCCAAGATGCTGAAGGGCAGTCACAACCTGCTCCTGCTCGATGAACCGACCAACGATCTCGATGTCGAAACGCTGCAGGCGCTGGAAGAAGGCCTCGACAATTTCCCGGGCTGCGCCGTGATCATCTCGCACGATCGCTGGTTCCTTGACCGCATGGCTACACACATCCTCGCGTTCGAGGGAGACAGCCATGTTGAATGGTTCGAAGGCGACTTCTCGTCCTATCTCGAAGACAAGAAACGCCGGCTCGGCGAAGATGCCGTGAACCCGAAGCGCCTGAAATTCAAGAAGTTCGCGCGCTAAGGCCTATTCCACAGGACGTCCGGAATCCAGGAGATCAGTCTCCATGGTTTCGGCGCGTTCTTCATCCACCTTCTTTTCGATATGGTGGTCCGGCGCGACATCCAGCGCTTCGGAGCCTGCGGCTGTCGGGACTGGCGCAGGCTTGCGTCGATCAGTGGCCGCGGTGTCCTGCATGCGTCTGACCGTTTCGCTGCCGACAGGCCCATCAAAGCGCAGGCGATAGATGGGTTCTGGCAGGGTAAAGCCGCCGGTTTCCAGCGCATCCTTGGTGGCGCTTATAGCGAGCCCGCGTGCCTTGTTGAAATCAGTTTGGGTCTGGTCCAGCCAGCCCTGGAAACGCAGCACGATATTGGAATCCCCAACCGCCTGGATGAAGGCGCTCGCATCCGGCTGCTTCAGCACGAAGGGCAGCGTGCCCAGCGTGTCGAGACCGAGCGTCATCGCGGCGATCGGGTCATCTTCGGCATCCACGCCAAGATCGAATTCGAACCGGCGTTCGGGATTGCGGCTATAGTTGAGGATTACGGCTTTAAAGACCATCGCGTTGGGAATTCGCAGGTGATTGCCGTCCAGCGTCATCAGGACCGTTGCGCGCGATGTCAGGCGCACAACCTTGCCCTCCTGGTCCCCGATCACGACATGTTCGTTGGCGCGGAATGGCTGGCGCAAACTCAGCATGATCGAAGAGATATAGTTCTCGAGACTGTCACGCACGGCGAAGCCGATGGCGATACCCAGCACGCCCACGCCGCCGATTATGGTCCCCATCAGGGCTGTCGCTCCGACCAGGCTCAGCGCCAGCACCAGCGCGATTGCAATAGAGGTGATACGCACCGCCTGCGAGACGAGCTCGGCGAGAAACGGATTGCGCAGCAAGCGGCGCCACAGCCACATCCAGTTCGCCAGCAAGTGCCCGGCAAGGCTGATGGTCAGGAAGAGCGCCAGTCCAAGCCCGAGAAGCGGCAGGGCGCGGTAATAGCTTTTCAGCTTGGCATTGAAATTGTCGACGAGCGGTGAAACATTGCCCTCGATATCAAGCGTCCGGTCAATCCCGTCCTCGACCGTGACCACGCCCTCAAGACGTCCGGCAATTTCTTTGGCGCGCAGTGCCGTCGCGGAGCTGGATACGGCGCCCGTCAGCGATACCACGCCTTCGCGTACCTCGACCTCGACATGGGCGAGGGAGTCGATTTGCGAAAAAATCGCTGCAATGCGATTTTCGATCGCCTGGTCGTCAGGGGCATCTGCCCGGGTCTGGACCAGTTGCTGGGGGGCTGGAGGTGTGGGCGTCTCTGGGGTCTGGCCGGTCCCGGGAAGGACCGGCAACGCCCACAGGGCCAGCACGCATACAAGCCGGAGCAGGTTCCATCGTGTTGTCATTCGAATAATGCCATCCCGCGTCAGCCTCAGCCAATAAAAGGCATGAGCTCTTCTGTAGTTCCGAACAGGACGTTAGGCCAGTTGGCCCACCAGTTCAGCAATGGTCGGCGAGGACACGTCGAGCGGGCCCCGTTCGGGCCGGCTCGACAGGCTTTCGGCGGCGACGCGTTCATAGAACGGATCGTAAAAGGCAGCTGATACGGCGGGTGAGAACATCTTCTCGGCTGTCAGCCGGGCATTGCGGCGCAGCGGCAGCATCTTTCCGGGCGCGTCGAAATAGGGACGGATCGCGTCCAGTGCATGGTCTGCAAGTTTCTCGATCTCGTCGTGATAGAAACGGGCGTAGGAGTCGTCGTGCCTCTGGTCGTTTGGCGGCTGGACCCAATGACCCAGTTCATCGACATTGAGGGGAAGCGTCAAGCCGTTGATGCCGTCCTGCAGGAATTCCGGAATGGCTTGGACGGGAGTCGCAATTGACGGCACGTGCTCAGCCATGGCCTCGATAATCGAATAGCCGAACGTATCGGAGAAAGTAGGCAGGAAGCCGAAATGCGACCGGCGAAGCATCTGCCGGACGTCACCGTTCGGCAGGCCGCTGAACAGCCTTACATTGGGAAGCTTGAGCATCTCCATATAGGGCTCGAAAAACCCGTCGCTCGTCGGATCTGTCCAGGTAACGGACCCGACCTTGAGCGACGAGACAATCTGGATGCGCACGGGAAGGTTCTGCGCGTGGGCCTTTTGCGCCAGGAGCGCCGCGACACAGCCGCCCTTGCGCCCGAAATGCGCGCCGACAAAGGTGATCACCAGGTCATCCATGCGGCCCTGTTCAAGGTCGTCGGCGAGCGCATCCTCCTTCAGGCCAAGCAGCACGTTCGGGTGGCGCACCATCAGCTTGTCCAGCAGGTCGTCCGCCGAATCGATATCCTTTGTCTGGTTGTTGAACTGGTTGCGGGCATAATGCGACAGCGCAATGATCCGACGGCAATGCCGACCGGACAATTCCCGTATCATCCAGTCGGTGTAGGAATTGTCCCGTTCGAATCCGAAACGTCGCGGCAGGTGGCTCTCGAACGAGATGACATATTTTTTCTCGCCGATCGGAACCCTGTTGAAGGCATGGACGAGATCGGCATTGTGGAAGGGGGCAAGCAGAGCGACGCCGTCCAGCCTGCCGTAAATCTTGTCGAAAGGCAAAAACAGGCGGCTGTCGATCTGGTGCCCGCTCCGCCGCGGCACGACGAACGAGGTTGGATATCTGTCCCTGTAGACTGAAACTCTCATTGGGACCTTGAAACCAATCCGGATGTAATCCGGTGCCGAACGCCCGAAACAGGCAGGGCAAAAACCCAGAAGGCTCGTGCCTGCTGGTTGCTCTTGGTTTCACTTTATAGACGATATCTGTGACAATTTAACCAAATTCTTCCAATAGGCGACTGCAAGCCCCGGAAAACGCTTGGTTTTTGTTCAACTCAGGTTCGCTTGGACTCTTTCAGCTCAGCCGTCATGCTCTCGATCTTGGAGATCAGGGCGTCTGCCGATCCGTTCGCACGATCCAGAAGGGCGATGAACTGGGCCCGTTGTTCGATGCCGAGCCAGATCAGGTTGCCATCAAGATTAAGCGCAACATCGACGACCTGGTATTTGCCATTCCGGGTCAGGACGCGCCAGCGCACATCCATGTTCTTGCCATCCTGACGCTCGATCACCGTATTCACGATCGAATCCGTTTCCGACCGGTCAACAGAATCCTTCACCACCACGGCCTTGCCGCGGTAGTCGTCCAGCTGGGTTTCATACACGGCTAGCGCATAGGTGCGGAATGCCGAGCGGTAGGCTGCGAGCTCTTCCGGCGTGAACCGGCGGCTGTACTTGCCGATGACGAAATTCGACACGGCATCCAGGTCGGTGAACTTGTCCATGTAGCTACTGAATGTGCTGGTGCGCTGGCTGGCCGTCAGGGACGGATCATTCAGCGAGGCCAGGACCTCACTTGCATTCGCCTGAACATAGGCTTCGGTCTTGGCGTCCGCAGCGGCCGGCAAGGCGCACAGGGCGAGTCCGGCGAGGGCCATGGCGGTGATTGTAATCCGGTTCAAGAAACTGCTCCTGTTTGTGCCATCAGGGTCTGGTTAATTTTCAAATTCGTCAAAATCAGGGAGATCATCATAGGCTTGCGATTCATCGACGACCTGACCATTACGG